>Ga0209121_10002145_pt1 | contig 20242 bp, 18 predicted proteins | sample Cruoilmetagenom3_FD_187292 | JGI IMG/M metagenome (GOLD analysis project Ga0209121, IMG submission 187292) | Oil polluted marine microbial communities from Coal Oil Point, Santa Barbara, California, USA - Sample 3 (SPAdes) (version 2) | ecosystem: Environmental > Aquatic > Marine > Oil seeps ...
TCCTCAAGCAATATCATAGCAACTCCATATGGGGGCGTTTCGTTCTTGCTGAACGCACGATGGAAGACAATGAAACTGTGAATCGTGCCGCGCCCTGATGCGCTGAGTTCCTCTAGGTCGTGGGACCAGCATTCCGGGCAGAACTTGGTGCCGGGAGCAAGTACTGTATTACAGCTGCCACATTTCTTGAGTAGCAATTCGCAGCGGTCTATTCCTTCCCAAAAGGAACTGTCCCTGTCGGCTCGAAAATCACGGTTCTCGTTCAATGTGTCTTCTCCGAACTCAAGACCAGGCAAGCGTGATAATCCATGCGGCCTCCTTGTGCGGTGACCAGTGACCACCCGTTTTTTTCCACCTGCCTTTTTCCGGCGCGGCCCGACGCTTGCAAATAACCTTCGGAAACCTGGGTCATTCCTTGCAGATAGTACCCCGATAGTTGTCCGCCACCAGTATTGACGGGCAAACATCCACCCGGTGCCAGAGCCCCGTTCCTTACGAAATCCTTGGCTTCCCCGGGAGGGCATAGACCATATCCTTCGAGCCCAAGCATGGTGGTCAGGGTAAAGGCGTCGTAGATCTGTGCGTGATCAATTTCGCTCGGGGAAATTCCTGCCATTTCGTATGCTTTGTTGCCGGCTACCGTTGCGGATGTCTGGGTCTCATTATCATAATCACCATGGGCAAGATAACCGCGATTGCCCTGCCCCATCCCCCAGATATAGGCAGAACCAGCACCATTCGCGTCGCCGGCATCGGCAGAGGATATGACAACTGCACCACCACCGTTAACCGGGAACGCGCAATCGAACATTCTCAAAGGCTCGGCGATGAACTTCGATGACAGGTAATCATCGATAGTCATCGGTTTGGTCAGGAATGCTAGTGGACTTTGCTGCGCCCAAAGCCGTGCCGCCATTGCCACTTCGGCAAATGCTTCTGCACCCGCTCCGTTCACTTCCATATAGCGCCGCATGGCAAGGCCATATGCGCCGATAGCGCCATACAGCCCATATTGCCGCTCCCAACCCGCGACATTAGTCAAACCCAGATCAATCGCATAGGCATCACCGCCGCGACGCTGAGGAAGAATAGGTGTGTCGGCAAAAACACATACGATATTCTTCGCCATCCCGTGCGCAACTGCCATCGCCGCATATTGCACCATCTGCACACCGCAGGCAGCCTGAGAAGCAAACACATTCCCAAAAGACAGATCTCGGAAACCGAGATCGTCCAGCAACCTCATCGACAATGCATCAGGCGGGTTCGTATCGCTACGGTTGATCAGAATTCCGTCGATATTCTTCTTCTGAAGACCGGCATCGGTTACCGCCGCGATTACTGCATCGGCCGCCAGACACTCCTGCGACGTCGTGAATTCGCGCGATATCTCGCTAAAACCGACGCCGCTTATTTTGGCAATTGGCCGCCTGGACTCTGTTCGTCTGCTTGCCATTGCGCTTTGGCCCTCATTTAATCGTGTTCTGATACTGAACGCGCGTTCAAGAAGTGGCTTTCGTCAGATCAGGAATGCCAATGCTGGAACCGCCTCTTTCGAATTGATAAGATCTACACGCTTGCGAGCGATCTTCAGTTCGCCGTCAACGCGCCTCAGTCTATGTTCAAGCCTGCCGATCCACCAGTGGAGGTCGCCCGTCGATTGAATCTGCAGTTCTCCCAGCATGAACGCCGACGAGACCGTGTACTCATCATCGCCGGTTGACTCCACTTCGACATTCGAGATCACTCTGGTCATTGGCGACGGCGGCACCTGTGCGTGCCGAACGCCGGTCTTCAGCATCCGAATTCTTGTAGATACACGCGATCTGTTATCGTAAAGAAGTGAAAGTTGCGTATCAGGATCAGGGTTGTCGTGTTCAATCGGAACCCAATACTCCATATCGTCAGTCAGCAGGCTTTCCCATTCGCCATACTTGGCTTCGTCAGCAAAGCGTGCCTCACGATAGATGAGTTCGCAGACTTCTCGATACTCTTCGTTGGAAATCATTGTAAATCCCATTTCTTGTGCGCCGCTGCGGGCGCTATGAATCAATACATTTTGAAATTAACTTAAGCAGTCATGATTTCTTTGTATCTATTCCAAAACGCCCGGTTCGTTACTTCATCCGTCACGTGCGATTCCATGACACCCATTCCGTCTTGCTTCTCGCGGCCGAGCCCTCGGCGAAGATCGATATTCATGGGTTCGCCCTGGAAGGCGGCCTGCTGCCGTTCGGTGATTACGCCATCGTCCGGAAGGAAGAATGAGGTCGGACCAAGAGCTGCCTCGCAAAGCCGGATGATGCGGACGTTGACTTCATCGGACACGCCTTCAAGAAGCATTGGTGTATGACGCTGGACGGTCTGGCCTACATCATTGACCTCGTAATAAACGATGTTCGTTTCAGCGAGGAATAGGTTCGGGAAGATCAACGCATGCGGCGGACCGTCACGCACAATACGTGCCGCACGGCTCTCTTCATATGCATCAAAAAGCTGGTCGCGATATGTGGCTGCAAAGGGCTTCAGGGGCTTTACGTCGCTGTAGCCCAGCCATTCAAGATCGCTTTCAAAACCTGCAGCCAGGAACAGTTCCGAATGACCGTTCCCCCAATCGACAGCAGTAGTCTTCAGCTTTTCCTCTTCAGCCAGAACCGCTTCATTATAGCGAGATTCAATAGAGCGAGCGAGGGAGGCATGAACATAGTTGACATGGTAGCCATCAATATTGTTCTCGCATTGAAGCTTCCAATTGGTCTTGTATAAAAACTTAGCCCAACCGGTGCTCAGGCGAATTTTTTGCACCGGAGAACACTCTACAGCGCGATCAATTAGGCTGGCGCCATCGCCCAAATAGTCCAGAAAATCGATAGGGTCGGAATTCAGGGTGGCAAAGATGAAACCCTTGTAGTTTCCAACCGTAGCTTTCGGCAAACACTGATGATCAAGGCCCTTCGAGCCAGCTTCATAAGGGATGGACTTCAGCTCGCCTTCTAGCCCAAACACCCAGCCATGGTACCAGCATGTAATGGCACCCCGGACGTTTCCTTTTTCCTGCTGGCACAAAAGGGTGCCGCGGTGGGTGCATTTGTTCGATAGGATGTTTATTTCACCGGCTCGATCGCGGACGACGAGATACGGCTCGCCGCCGATACTGCGACGCACGTAGTCCCCCACATTCGGAACTTCCGACTCATGGGCGACGAAACTCCATCCATCGTGAAAAATCTTCTTCATCTCATCTTTGAAGATACTTTCATCTCGATAGACACGACTATCGACAAGCCCATTGCCAATAAGCGCAGAATAATCATTTGTGTTTTGGAGTGCCATTCAGTCTTCCCTTCACCGCCATATAGAAAATTGCAGATGCTAACGGCCAACGTATATTTATTCAGGCAATCTATTCAAAATATCGTGAACAGATTCGGGCCACACTACTTATTCAACTATTTGTTCATTGCCATAAACTTCGAGCCCGTCTTGTCCTAATGCTCATGAAGCTATATGGCGTTGTAGTGGTTTCTAATGTGGCGGAGGAGGAAGTAAACTGTCGTGACCAAGATAAATGATATTTCTGAATGGAATAACAGAAGGCTCGACCTCAATCTCCTGAGGGTTTTCCTAGCCGTCATGCGTTCAGGAAGCATTTCCAAGGGGGCCGAGGAGCTGGGCATGAGTCAACCTTCGGCCAGCGTGCACATCGCGCGTCTCCGCGACGCTTTAGGTGATCCGCTATTTGTGCGTGAAAGCCATGGCGTTTCTCCAACGCCATTTTCAGAAAGCCTCTATCCTTACATCCGCGATGCGCTGGATATGCTTGGCCGCGGCCTAGCGGAAGCGCGGGACTTCAACCCTGAAGCCGATAGTCGCACATTTACGATCATAATGACCGACATTGGCGAAACAACGATTCTGCCATCATTGATACGCGCATTTTCGCAGATCAGCCCTTCGATCTCCTTTCGATCCATCAACATCGCCACTCATGCAGCGCCGGAAGCGCTAAAAAGCGGGCTGGCCGATGTTGCCATCTCCTATATGCCGTATCTTGATGTCGGTTTTTTCCAGCGAAAGGTCTTTTCGACAGACTACATTTGCCTGGCGCGGGAAGGCCATCCTGCTGTGACTGACGGCATCTCGTTGGCGGCATTCAAGAGCGCCGATCACGTGGTTGCCGAGGCCCAGGGCACCGGTCACTTCTACTTGCTGGAACAGAATTTCGAAGCACTTGGTATCGACCGCAAGATAAAGGTCCGTGTGCCCAATTTTATGTCGATACCAAACATTGTGGCTGAGACTGACCTGCTTGCGACATTGCCGCGTGCATTTTGTTCGGCTTTGAAAGACTCACCGATCAATCTGCGCGGTTATGAGCACCCTGTCGAATTGCCGTCAATCGATGTCAAATTGCTGTGGCATGAGCGATTTCAAAGCGATCCCGCGCATAAATGGTTGCGAGAGCGCATCGTATCAGTAATTCAGGGCATTGACTGGGACGACGGCGTTGAGGATTTCATGGGGCCGAGTAGTGCCGCGCGCAAGAGGAAACGGCAGACAACTAGTGCAATGAATGAAATGGAACGCAGGACCTAAATGATGAAGAAAATTGAGAAGACCGGACGCGCCGCAATCATAACGGGGTCGTCACGTGGGATTGGATATTCGGTTGCAGCCGAATTGGCGAGCGCCGGCTATAACGTGGTTATTTCCTCCAGACGAGGTGAGGCTTGCGAGGAGGTGGCCGAACAGATCAACGAGGCGCAAGGGCGACGCGTTGCGATTGCATGCAGCGCAGACATCGCTGAGAAATCAGCACTTGAAAACCTCGTTGGTGAAACGGTTGCGGCATTTGACAGGCTTGACTGCCTTGTCTGCAATGCCGCCTCGTCCTCTTACTTTGGGTCCCTGTGCAAGACACCAGACAAAGATTTCGAGCAAATGCTTCAAAACAATATCCTCTCAGCGCACTGGCTGACGCAGGCTTCGATACCGCATATGGAAAACAACGGTGGTGGATCGGTAATCTATATCGCGTCGATCAGCGGTTTTCGTGCTTATGATTACATCGGTGCCTATTCCGCTTCCAAGGCGGGCCTGTTGCAACTGGCGCGAAACTATGCGCGGGAATTGGGCTCCAAAAAAATCAGGGTGAATGCGATTTCTCCCGGTGTGATCGAAACGGATTTTTCGCGATCAACACTCGCCAAGCCGGAGATCAGGGCCGAATACGAATCTGCAACCTGCATCGGGCGCCTTGGCTTGCCTGGTGACATAGCACCCATGGCGAAGTTTCTGGCGAGCCCTGACGCGGCATATATTACGGGCCAGAACATCGTGATTGACGGCGGCGCTACCATTTAGAGAGGCTTGCCATGAACTGAGTTGGCAAGGCTACGAACCGGTTCGCCTCGTGAGCATTGGCCGTCTCTGTCCGACATCAGTCTGCATCATAGCCTAATCGCCGGAGCAGGGGTTTTGCTTCTTGGAGGGCATTGTTTCCCACTCGACCACGCTTGGAGTCTCTACCAGTGAGTGCGGCCGAGATTTGTTGGCCGCCCATCCGTCTCAATCGTATAAACCGGTTGCGATCGCCTTAGACTCGCCGGTATTCGTGCAGCGTTCACGCTAGTGCGAACCAATCCTGTTCACAAAAATGATGCCACTAATTGATACTGCCGTATTCACGTCGCGCAATCCGGTGCCCCCCAATAAATATGGCTCGCCACCGCGCATCTGAGCGCCCAACAAGCTGAGCGGATCACTCTAGAAACAAACCATTTAGGCCGCCAATGATTGACCCCATACCCGTGCAAGTAGGTTGTTCGAGGAAATTTGCCCCCACGAGCAACGATGTCCTCAGGCTGTAGCCACTGTAAGCATGTCTTGCAGCCGATCTCGCAAGAGAGCGACCAGCTTGCTGACCTTGGGCGAAAGGTGGCGGCGGGTAGGGTATATAGCCCATATTGGTTCATTCTCGGGGCTTTCGTCGACCAGAACAGGCTGAAGACGCCCGGCCGCGAAATTATCACCGATATAGAAAGCCGGTATTTGGCAAACGCCCATCCCGGCGATGCAGGCATCCAGGATAGAGATGCCCGAATTGCATTGCCATAGCCCCTTGGGTTGGAACTGCTGCCCGTTCCGGAACTGCCAATGCAACGATGACCCCACAAGGCACCGATGATTATTCAAGTCCGCGATCGACCCCGGCTTGCCATGTTGCGAGATATATTCGCGCGACGCGACAGTCACCAGTTCGCGGTGGGCGACGCGGGTCGCGATTAGGCGCGAATCTTCCAGATGACCTGTCCGTACCGCAAGATCGTAGCCCTGGCTGACGATGTCCATGATCTGGTTGTCGAAATTAATCGTGATATCGAGCGCGGGGTAACGCTGCGCATATTCGCGGACCAATGGGCCTATGAATTTCTCACCAAGCGCATATGAGCAAGTGAGCCGCATGGATCCGCGCGGTTCGCCGTGCACGTCAAGCGCGGCAATTGCGTCCTCGCGTTCTTCGACGAGGCGTTTGCACCTCTCAAGAAAAATCCGTCCGGTTTCAGTGAGGTTGAGCGTTCGGGTGGTGCGAAGAAACAATTGGGTTTCGATCCGTTCCTCGAGTCGTGCGACAGATCGGCTCATATGCGTGACGGATGCGCCAAAGCTGCGCCCCCCTGCGGTGAAACTGCCAGCGGTGGCCACGGCAACAAATTCTTCAATCCCGTCCCAGCCGTGGATCATAGCCGCCTCCTTTCGATTATTGCGTAAAAGTTATAGTCATTTTCCAAATTTGCACTTTATCACCCTTCGGTGCAAGGTGTAGGATGCCGGAAAATTCTCAGGAGCATACGCATGAAGACTCGCGCAGCGGTTGCATTCGAAGCCAAGCAACCCCTCGAAATTGTTGAACTTGACTTGGAGGGGCCAAAGGCAGGCGAGGTTCTGATCGAGATCATGGCGACGGGCATCTGCCACACTGATGCCTATACGCTTGATGGTCTGGATTCGGAGGGCATCTTTCCTTCCGTGCTCGGGCACGAAGGCGCAGGAATTGTTCGCGAAACTGGCCCCGGCGTTACCAGCGTGAAGCCGGGCGATCACGTCATACCGCTTTACACGCCTGAATGTCGCCAGTGTAAAATGTGCCTGTCGGGCAAGACCAATCTGTGCAGCGCCATCCGTGAGACGCAAGGTAAGGGGCTTATGCCAGACGGCACCTCGCGTTTCAGCTATAAGGGCGAGACAATCTTCCACTACATGGGTTGTTCGACATTTTCGAATTTTACCGTGCTACCCGAAATTGCAGTGGCGAAGATCCGCGAGGACGCGCCATTCAAGACCAGCTGCTATATCGGTTGCGGTGTAACCACAGGCGTCGGCGCGGTGGTGAATACTGCCAAGGTTCAGCCGGGTGACAATGTGGTTGTTTTCGGGCTGGGCGGCATTGGCCTCAACGTACTGCAAGGCGCGAAGATGGCAGGCGCGGATCGGATCGTGGGCGTGGATATCAATTCCGACCGCGAAGAATGGGGCCGTAAATTCGGCATGACCGATTTCGTCAATCCCAAGGATGTTGGCGATGTTGTGCAACACCTTGTCGGCTTGCTTGACGGCGGGGCGGACTATTCGTTCGACTGCACCGGCAATACCGATGTCATGCGCCAAGCACTGGAATGCTGCCATAAGGGATGGGGTACCAGCATTGTAATCGGCGTGGCCGAGGCGGGCAAGGAAATCAGCACGCGTCCTTTTCAACTGGTGACGGGCCGTAACTGGCGCGGCACCGCATTCGGAGGAGCAAGGGGTCGGACCGATGTACCCAAGATCGTGGACTGGTACATGAACGGCAAGATCCAGATCGACCCGATGATCACTCACGTCCTTTCACTGGAAGAAATCAACAAGGGTTTCGACCTGATGCACGCAGGCGAATCCATTCGCAGTGTCGTCGTGTTTTAGGGCGCCACCTGATCACCGGGGAGAGTAATGATGGCCGAACCAGCAATCTCGGGGAACGACGTTTTTTCGCACGTCTGCGTGGGAACCGATGACCTTCTCGGCACAAGCGCATTCTACGATGCAGCGCTCGCCACTCTGGGCATTAGAAACATGGGGCCTTTCGGCGATACGATCACCATTTATGGCAAGGACAAGCCGGCGTTTCTGGTGCTTCAGCCCAGCAATGGCGAACCTGCATCTGTCAGCAATGGGGCAACACTAGGCTTTTCCGCGAAAACCACGGCTGAAGTCGATGCGTTTCACGCGGCAGGCCTTGCCAATGGCGGGACGGATGAAGGCTCTCCGGGGCCGCGCGGCCATCTGCCGGGTTCCTATGCTGCCTATGTGCGCGACCCTGCGGGCAACAAGATCTGCGCATTTACTTTCACCGAATAAGATTTGGAAGCCAAAACAATCATGACGATGGAGCAAATTAGCGCGAACCTTAGTCACGGCGGCATACAGGGTGTCTATTCGCATCAATCGAGCGAGACGGGGACAGAGATGCAATTCTCTGTCTTTGTTCCCGATCATGAACAGGGCACGAGACTTCCGGTTCTATGGTATCTATCGGGTCTAACCTGCACCCATGCCAACGTCACCGAAAAGGGCGAATACCGGGCCGCCTGCGCGAAGCACGGTATTGTCTTCGTGGCGCCTGATACTTCGCCCCGTGGTGATGACGTACCCGATGATGAGGGATATGATTTCGGCAAGGGGGCGGGCTTCTATGTTGATGCAACGCAAGAACCTTGGGCAAGGCATTTCCAGATGCGCAGCTATATCGAGAGCGAATTGCCCGCACTCATTGCGCAGCATTTCCCCGTCGACATGAAGCGGCAAGGCATCACCGGGCATTCGATGGGTGGGCATGGCGCGCTCACCATCGGCTTGCGCAATCCAGACAGATTCCGCTCGGTCAGCGCCTTTTCACCGATTGTCGCGCCTGCTCAGGTTCCATGGGGTGAAAAGGCGCTGAGCAATTATCTTGGAGATGACCGATATCTCTGGCGGCAATATGATGCCTGCGCTTTGATAGAGGATGGCGCACGGCTCCCCGACCTGTTGGTCGATCAGGGTATGGCGGACAATTTCCTGGACGAACAGCTCAAGACCCATCTGTTGGAGCAGGCAGTTACAGATGCCGGGATTTCTGCAAACATCCGCATGCAGCCCGGTTATGACCATTCCTATTACTTCATTTCAAGCTTCATGGCTGACCATGTCGACTGGCACGCAGAGCGGATGAAGGAATAGGCCTGATAGCCCGCACTGGATGGGCCGAAAATACAGACAAATCAGGCTGAAACGCCGCAGCTTTCTGGCCGGAAGACGGAATCATATCGGGGCCGGGTAGGCCCAATGTCTATTGGACCTACCCGGCCTTTTTCCGATCTTTGTCAGGACAGAAACGGCTCATAATTGTCTGAGAAAATATCACGTCCAATTATGAGCTTCATGATTTCCGAAGTGCCTGCAAGGATCCGATTGATTCGAGCATCTGTAAACCGCCGGCAAATTTCAAATTCACGCATATACCCGGCGCCACCATGAAGCTGAACGCCCTCATCGACCATGCGCCATTCCAGTTCGCTGGTAACTAGCTTCAGTCTCGCAGCCTCTGCCGGAAGCAGTTCTCCGGCATTATGCTTCTCCACGCAAGAATCCAGATAACATTGCGCTGCATGGAGATGCGCATCCAGCTCGGCGAGCTTGAATTGTGTATTCTGCATGTCGGCAATGCGCTTTCCGAATGCTTTGCGCTCGAGCACATAGTTTCTTGTCAGATCGAATGCCCGATGGGCGTTGCACATATAGCTGACTGAACCGATCAGTCGCTCTTCTACAAGCCCTTGCATCAGATAGTGGAAACCTTTGGTCGGATCACCAAGGATGTTTTCTTTCGGCACCTTCACATTGTCGAAAAACAGTTCGGCAGTATCCTGCGCCACCAGTCCCATTTTCTCCAGGTTTCTGCCGCGTCTAAACCCTTCCATCCCGCGCTCTACGCACATCAGCGCCAGTGAATGCGGGTTTTCGGATCCGCCTGATTTCGCCGCAACGATGACAAGATCGGCATTGATCCCGTTGGAGATATAGATCTTGGATCCATTCAGCAGAAAATGATCGCCCTTATCCTCAACCGTGGTGCGCATAGCGGATAGATCACTTCCGGTATCCGGCTCTGTCATTGCGACGGCCAGTATTGCTTCACCTGACACAGCCTTGGGCAGGAATCTTGCCTGCTGTTCCTTGGTGCCAAACCGTTTCAAATATGGTCCGACCATCCGGCTATGGAGGGTCGGAAACCACTCGCCGCAATCGGCCAGTGCGACTTCTTCCATAATGACCTGTTCATATCGGAAATCGTCGTCCCCGATTCCGCCATGTTCTTCATCGGCCCAGATAAGCAGAAAACCATTGTCGCCGGCTTTCCGGTAGATCTCCCGATCGACGATTCCTTCGGCGCGGTAGGTTCCCATGTTCGGGGCAACCTCACGTTGCAGAAAGCGACGAAACGCCGCACGGAAAGCTTCTTGTTCATCGGTAAATTCGCGCATATCTATTGCCTTGGATAAAATGATAGGTTCAAAAAATTTTGATCGTAATTATTTGTAATCATTGTGCGGTTCGATAGGTATTAATTCCTCACGAAGCTTGGTTTTTACAATCTTATCCAAAGTCGCACGTGGAAAGTCTTCAACAAAGATAATCTCTCGTACCACTTTGAAATCTGCAAGATCGCGTTTGCATGCGGCGATTATTGAACTTTCAATATCATTTTTGTCGCCTTCCTTAGGTATCACGAACGCCACGGGGACCTCATCAAACATGTAATGCTTGCGGCCGACGACGGCACATTCTTCGACCACTCCCGTCTTCATGATGACAGTCTCGATTTCTGAAGCTGCGACGTTCTCCGCCCCTACTTTCAGCATGTCTTTGTCCCGACCGAGGAAGTAAAGATAACCTTCTTCATCAATCGAAATCATATCGCCAGTATCCATCCAGCCACCCTCGTCCACTGCGTTGGAAGTGGCATCCGGGTCGTTGAAATATTCCTTGAACAAGGAGACGCCGGGAACACCCCGTGCAAAAAGATTGCCTCGCCCCCCTGGCCCGACTGGATTGCCGTCATCGTCACGAATTTCGATATCATAGCATGGAGCGGCTCGGCCAATGGAGCCTTCGGGTGGTGGCTGGTGAGGGTCTGTCACGATCCCCTGGGTAATCGTTTCGGTCATGCCCCATGCACAAACCACCCTGATGCCAAACTTATTGCAAATGGCCGTGGAGTAACCGCCCACCATCCAGAACTTGTAATGATGGCCATCCGGAGCTTCGCGTTGCATCAGCGGGTAGATCAGAAAGGGTATAACAAATGTCCAGGTGCATTTATTACGGATGGAAACCTCCCAGAATCGGGAGACTGACAGGCGGGGTTGCAATATGATCGTGCCGCCAGACCACAAGGTTGTCATGGTCGAATACGACACGGCGTTGATGTGAAAGAGTGGAGAAAAAACAAGTGCCGCATCATCACTTGTGACGCTGAAATTGCGCGCATTCATCTGTGCGCCCCATATGAAATTGCCATGTGTCAGCACCACGGGCTTAGGGCGTGACGTTGTGCCGGATGTAAATTGGATAAGGAAATCTGCGCTTGCGTCCGGGGTGCGAGCCGGTGGTTTGGCCCCCGGGCTAAGGCATGAATCGAAGGGCACATAACCAGAGGTCGAAAAGTCGGGCCGCTCTTTGCCGGAATCATCCTTGGTCACAATTACAAAGGCGAGATCCGGGGCAGTTTCGCTGATCAAGGGTGCGAAGGCAGGCTGAGTAATGGCGGCGGTTATTTCGGCCTTCTCGACATAATATTCGATATCCCGTTCCACAGAGCGCGTGTTTGTTGTCACGGCAACGGCACCAATTCGTGCGCATGCAAACAACACGATCATGAACTCGGGACAGTTTTCCATGTGGAGCAATAACTTGTCCCCTTGAGATATCCCACGTTCAAGAAGGGCGGCCGCAAATCTATCAGCGTCATCCCTCATCTCTTTATATGTCCAACTGCTGGGAGAGCCTTCGAAAGGCTCCCAGACCAAAAATGTCTTGTCGGGGGTTCGCTCGGCCCATTTGTCCAGTACCCAGGCAACATCTTGTCCATGAACCATCAACCGTTGGGAATCTGCAATACGGGCGAGATTAGTACGGGCTCCTCGAATCGGGCGCGATGTCATTTCGATCTTCTCCACTTTACGGCCTTGTAGTCTCAGCATCTTCGGCCTTCTTGATCATGCTGTTTGATCCTTGATTAGCTGCTTTTGCACCGTTTTGATATTTGCAAAACACATATCATCTATTCTGAGAACGAGAGTATGTTCTGGCCGAATCTGTCCGATAAAGACGGTGCAGAAACGCGCTTGATCTGAGGTCCGATAAAAAAGAAGCGATCCGAGATTTTGCGCGGCGAAAAGAAGCAAAGAATAATGAATTGTAAGGCAATAATTTTTTGCCATTATAATGCGGGAGGAATGTAAGATGTCTTGGAAACGAAATGCATTGTGTCTTGTGTCGAGTTCGGCACTGACCGTTGCGCTGGCGACAACAGCGCAGGCGCAAGAAACTGCTGCCCCGGAACAGGGTTCCGAGCAGCAAGATGATGAACAGCAAAGTGGGGATGCGCGCCGAGCCTCGGACGCACTCACAAATACAATCATAGTAACTGGCACAAAACGAGTGGGCGGCGTTGCAGTGCAGCGAGCGCCGATTGCGATTACCGCATATGGTGAAGAACAGTTGGAGGCCATGCGCGTTCGCGATATAGAATCGCTGAGCTTCAGCCAGCCCAACGTATCGCTCGAAGATGTCGGTTCCATTCAGGGCACCGCGAATTTCTCTATCCGCGGACTTGGCATCAACAGTTCTATCCCGTCGATTGATCCCACAGTCGGTGTCTTCGTTGATGGGGTTTATTTGGGCATGAACGCCGGGTTGCTCTTTGATACATTCGATCTCGAAGCGATTGAGATCATGCGCGGGCCGCAGGGGGTGCTGTTTGGCCGTAATGTAACCGGAGGCGCGGTATTGCTCCGGACGAAGGGGCCTTCCGATGTGTTTGAGGCGAGCGCGCAGGTTTCAATGGAAACCGGTCTCAGTCAGACATATCAGGCATCGGTTTCCGGACCGATCGTTCCGGGTGTTTTGAACGCGAAGGTTGCCGCATATTACAATCACGACAATGGCTATTTCACCAATGAGCTTGACGGGGCATCGCTTGGACAGGTCGAGACATTCGTTATTCGGCCAGTGATAGAGTTAACTCCCACGGATGCTATGGATATCGTAATTCGATACGAGCATGGCGAAGCCGAGGGCGACGGCACGATTGCTCAGAATCGTGCATTGTACGAACGAGGAACCGATCAGGTAATAACTGACGAGCCTGGTTTCATGGATCACAAGTGGGATTTCGTCAGCGCCGAAACAAACATTGACGTTGGTTTAGGCGACGGCGTGATCACCAACATCTTCGGGTGGCGGAAATACAGTTCATCCTCACAAAGCGATTTTGACGCTACTTCATTGAACCTATTGTTGTTTGGGGAAATCACTCAGCAGGAGCAGTTCAGTAACGAACTTCGATATTCAGGACGGTTCTTCGATAGTGTGGATTTGACCGTCGGTGGATTCTGGTTTGATCAACAGTTGGAATATCAAGAAACCCGCTTCCTGTTTCAGGACGCCAGTCTTGCGCCTGCCCAAGCTGCTGGGTTGGTCCCTCCTCCCCTCTCTTTTTATGGTGGCGGTATTCAGGACCATAATGTGCTCGGCGTTTTCGGGCAGGCCGCGATTGATCTTACGCCCTCCCTTGCGCTGGATGTTGGTTTGCGCTGGAGCCGCGAAGAAAAATCCGTCCAGCTGGCCACAATTCAGCTCGGCGCCGCGTCCCCCGATCTTGTGTCAATTCCTGCAGGTGCCTGTAACATCCAGGCTGGCGATTGTTTCTTCAACCTGAATGCCGATCCTACATTCCAACCGGAGGACGACTGGAGCAGCCTGTCCCCTCAGATCGGTTTGAGGTATTCGATTTCCGACGATGCGCGCCTCTACGGCCATTGGTCCAGAGCATATCGTTCCGGCGGCTACAATCTGCGCAATACCGTTCCGTCTGCTTCACCTGGTCCATTCGATCAGGAGCAAGTCGACAGTTTCGAACTTGGTTTGAAATCAGAGCCTTTGGCTGGTGCAACTCTCAATATCGCACTTTTCAGGACAACAATTGCCGACATGCAGCGTGAAGTGCTGCTGAGTGATCCAATTCTCGGAACAATTCAGCAGATTGCCAATACTGCAGATGGGGAGATATTGGGGTTTGAGGTGGAGGCGATGTATTCGCCAGTCGACGATTTGGTGTTCACCGGATCGGTCGGGCACCTGAACGCCGAATATCAGGAGATTCTGTTCGACATCAGTGGTGACGGCGTGGTCGATGACAACGACCTTGCCCTGGCTTTGCCGCGCGTACCGGAGTGGACCTATAATTTTGGGTTCGTCTACGATTATGACTTGGCCGGAGCTGGCCTTGTTACTGCTCGGGCAAATTTCAGCCATCGTGATAGTCAGGCATTCACTGACAACAATCGCGGTGTACTGAGCGGGGCTGACATCTTTGATGCGTCCTTGTCATTCGTCACAGAAGATGGAGCCCTGCGGTTCACCGTTTACGGGTCCAACCTTCTTGACGAGATAACCGAAGGGTCGGATTCGCAAACGCCATTTCCTCCCGGATCGACGAATGGATCTCATTCGCCGCTCAACAAGGGCCGTGTATTCGGAGCTTCGGTGAAGTTGGAATTCTAATAGGTTAATGGAGCGTGGAGGAGCCCGGTGCGAATGAGTTTCGCATTGGTGTGATCTCCACGCTCCAATTGCACGGTTAGAAAATTAGGAGAATGGGCTTCATGCCATTTGAAGGAAAAGTTGCGATAGTTACAGGTGCAGGCAACGGCCTTGGCCGAGCGCACGCATTACTGTTCGCTAGTCAGGGCGCTCGCGTCGTGGTCAATGATTACGGGACGACGCTGGCCGGCACCGGGAGCGACAACACGCCTGCACAAAAGGTTGTAAACGAAATCGAAGAGGCAGGTGGCCAAGCGGTTGCCAATTTTGATACCGTTGAAGATGGGGCCCGCCTTGTCGAGACTGCGATGGATACGTTCGGGCAGCTTGATATAGTGGTAAATAATGCCGGTTTCCTGCGCGACACATCTTTTCACAAGATGGAAGAGCGCGATTGGTTCGATGTCATCAATGTTCAGCTGAACGGGGCATTTAAGGTCAATCGCGCGGCATGGCCGCATTTGCGCGATCAAGGTTATGGACGGATCGTCAATACCGCCTCTGCCGCCGGGATTTACGGAAATTTCGGACAGGTCAATTACAGTTCGGCGAAGCTGGCGCTGCACGGCATGACGCAGTCGCTCGCCATAGAGGGACGAAAGCGCAATATTCTGGTCAATACCGTTGCGCCTGCCGCTGCATCCCGGCTTACCGACACCGTTATCAGTCGTGATCAAGCGACAGGGTTGCGACCAGAATTGGTGAGCCCGCTGGTCGGTTATCTTTGCAGCGCGCAGAGCGAGCAGACAGGCGGCCTTTATGAAGCCGGTGCGGGTTGGTTTGGCAAGCTGCGTTGGGAACGCAGCGCTGGCGTTGCGCTGTCAGGCGAAGTCTCGATAGATGATGTTGCCAGCAATATCGGCGCTATCAACGATTTCGAGAACGCGACCCATCCTAAGGATATTGCTGAAGCCTTTGCTCCGTTTGGCGAAGCCTTGGGCGCTGTCGTTTCAGCACGATGAGCGGGGCGACAAAGTGATTGACCGGTCCTTTATCGGCTTTGAAATGGAGCCTTTCGAGGCGCCCCTTGAGATAGGGCAGATGAGATTGTTCGCCCAAGCGCTGGGCGAACAAGGATCTATCTATGTTGATGAGAAAGTGGCGCTTGCGCAGGGATTTTCGTCAATCGTTGCCCTGCCGACCTTTTTGATCTGCCTGGGGACCAGGGATGACCTGACATATCGGCTTTTTGACCAGCTTGGGATCGAGCTTTCCAAACTGCTGCACGGTGAACAAGAGTTCGTCCTCGAACGCACTGTATGTGCTGGAGAAATATTGGTTGGCCGCAAGAAGGTGGTGGATATTTACGACAAGAAGAATGGTGCTCTTGAGTTTTTAGTCACTGAAATCACTTATCATGATCAACACGAACGCTTTGTCGGAAGTGATCGATCTACATTCGTCATCAAGAACAAGTGACGGGATGGTGGACAGATAATGAATGAGCAAGCAACAGATATCGCATCCCTGCAAATTGGCGATTCACTTCCATCTATTCAGACAGGCCCGATCTCGCGACATGCAATCGCTTTGTATGCCGCAGGTTCCAGGGATCTGAACCCGATTCATACAGATATCGATTTTGCCCAGGGTAAAGCCGGACTCCCTGATGTGATCGTCCATGGCATGTTCGTCATGGGCTATCTCGCTCGGCTTGGGACGGCGAATGCGCCGGCAGGCGCAGTGCGTCGGATAAAGGCCCAGTTCCGCGCCATGACCAACGTCAAGGATAATTTGATCTGTGGGGGCACGGTTGTGGGCAGCAAGCTGCATAACGGTTCAAGAATACTTACATGCGCTCTGGAAGCGGCGCGTGAAGACGGATCTGTGGTGGCGACGGGTGAGATCGACATCGACGTGGGTGGCGAATGATTGGCAAGCAATTTCTGATGCGTAATCACATTCAGCGCAAAACGCGCCAGGATAAGGACGATAGACTGCGGTATGGCTAAGCTCGATTCAGTGACGGGAATAACCGCTTTCGGATTCTATGTCCCATCGTTGAGGTTACAGCGCAAAACGCTGCTCGATGAGTTCGGCTGGATTAATCCAGGGCTTGCTGCATACCGGCAAGGCGCACGTGCTGTCTGCGATTTTGACGAAGATGTGGTTACAATGGCGGTGGAGGCTGTGCTCCGGTCCCGCAGTCAAGATGCGCTTTCCAATGCTTCGGCATTATTCATGGCTTCGAGCAATTTTCCTTTTGTCGACCGCCTGAATACATCAATTGTTGCTGCCGCCTGCGGCATGTCCAACATGCTTGAAGCTGTTGATGTCGCAAATACGCAGCGCGCCGGGCTTTCCGCGCTTCGAATGGCGAGAGAATTTTCGTCCCACAATGCTGCCGAGCAGGAAGTCATTTGCGTGGCATCGGATAAACGGCGCGGCCGCCCCGGCAGTACGGTGGAAATGACGAGTGGGGATGCAGCGGCCGCCTTTGCGTTCGGCAGCGAGAAAGTTCTTGCACGAATTCTTGCCCATCGGGCGTCTACCGTAGATTTTGTTGACCATTTTAGAGCCGCTGGCGCAGCGTATGATTATGGTTGGGAAGAACGCTGGATCCGGGATGCCGGTTACCTCAAGATCGCGCCGCCGGTCCTGCTTGCTACGTTAGAGGATGCTGGCGTTTCGCCTGAAGAGATTGATCACTTCATCTTCCCTTCGACCATCCGCGGCGTCACCGCTCAATTGGCGAAGGCAGCAGGAATTGCGAAAGATGCCATTTGCGACGATTTTCAGGACATTTTGGGAGAAGCCGGCGTCGCCCATCCTCTCTTGATGCTTGCGGACACCCTGAGCAGTGCTGGCGCAGGCGAGAAAATCTTGCTGGCGGGATTTGGTCAGGGTTGCGAGGCATTCGTCCTGGAAACCACGCCGGAAATCTCCACGATGTCCAAGCAAGACGGCGTGCGCGCCAAGGTGCAGGGCGATGAGCAGATGGATCTGCCGACATTACGATATCTTTCCTTTAATGGGCAGCTTGACGTGGATTTTGGAGCCCGCGCAGAAGCGGATCGCAAGACCTCGCTGAGTGCGGCGTATCGTCATGCCCCGGACCTTGCCCGGCTTGTAGCCGGAATATGCACGGTTTGCGGAACCGTACAATTTCCCAAGGCAGCGATCTGCGTCAATCCGAATTGCCGCCACGAAGGTGAGCAAGATGACCATTCGCTCGCTCAGGAAGCGGCCAGCATCAAAACGATCACGACGGATTGGCTGGGCTTTTCTCTTAATCCTCCAAACCGATATGGCATGGTCGAATTCGAGAGCGGTGCGCGCATGATTGTGAACTTCACTGGCACCGCTCATGAGCCAGCGATCAGTGGCACGATTAACATGGCTTATCGTATTCAAGAGTTTGATCCGATGAGAAACTATCATCGGTATTGCTGGAAAGCGAAGCCTGATCGCGTTGAGGCCGGCGGAGAAGTGAAATGACAAGCGGAATTCGTGATAAGGTCGCCATCATCGGTATGGGTTGCAGCAAGTTTGGCGAACGCTTCGATTGCGACGCGCAAGACTTGATGCTCGAAGCTTTTTTCGAGGCGCGGGAAGATGCTGGTATTGGCACGAACGAGATTGATGCGGCCTGGCTGGGGCACGCCATGCCGGAACAGGGAATGGGGCCTACAGCGACACCGGCCTCTGTAGCGCTTCGATTGCCGAATATTCCTGTCACCCGCGTGGAAAATGCTTGTGCAACAGGGACAGAGGCACTGCGTGGAGCTGTATATGCCGTCGCCTCGGGCGCTTCGCGGATGGCACTGGCGATTGGCGTAGAGAAGTTGAAAGATGCTGGCTTTGGTGGCCTGCCGGAATTCAATTTTGGTCCGCGCGCCAGTCTCTATGCCCCGTCCATGAGTGCGCCTGGCGGGTTTGCGCAGCTTGCTTCTGCCTACAGCGCGAAATACGCGATCGACCCTGCTGACGTGAAGCGTGCCATGGCGCATATCTCCTGGAAGAGCCATGAGAACGGCGTGCTAAATCCCAAAGCACATCTGCGCAGGCGCGTGGAGATGGACACGATCATGAAGGCGCCGATGATCGCGGCGCCCCTGGGGCTTTACGATTGCTGCGGTGTGAGTGACGGCGCTGCTTGCGCAATTGTTACCACGCCGGAGGTGGCCGCGAGCCTGAAGCAGAAGCATGATTATGTGATGGTGAAGGCTTTGCAGCTGGCAGTGTCTAATGGCGTGGAGGCGTCTCATTCTTCATGGGACGGCGCTAGCATCACCACAACACGCAATGCTGCCAAGCGCGCATATCAGGAAGCCGGGATCAAGGATCCTCGCAAGGAAATCAGCCTTATTGAAGTGCATGACTGTTTTTCGATTACCGAGCTCGTCACCATGGAAGATCTCCATATCTCGGAAGACGGCGCGGCTGTGACAGATGTATTGAATGGGTTTTATGATCGAGATGGCGGGGTGCCCTGCCAGATTGACGGTGGTCTGAAGTGCTTTGGCCATCCAATTGGCGCTTCCGGATTGCGAATGGCGTATGAAGTCTATCTCCAGTTGCTAGCAAGGGCCGGGGAGCGTCAGCTGGACAATCCTTCTATCGGTTTGACGCATAATCTCGGCGGATTTCCGCACGAGAATGTAAGCGGTATCGGAATTTACGGATTGCCCGGCGCCTGACGGCAGAGATTTGTGCGCGGCGGATGGCGAAAGGTATTGGAATTGCGGTCCGCCGCAAATAAATCGCGGAATAGAAGGCCAACCGTTTTGGAACGCCTTCACTGCGATGACAGCCAAACCGAACTATGCGGCCGCAGAGGGCATGCCTAGACTATCTCTTATACATAGCCGAAGGGCTTTATGGAGGCTGGCAGCGCCGTGACGTGACCAGATGTTGGGCAATGCTGCACTCAAGGATCTGACATCAATAAATGGTAACGCCCGGCGCTAAGAGAGGTGCAGTTGCTCATGTTCGTGAACATCACGGGCTGAGAAGTGCCGACGTGTCCCAGGCCGGGCTTCTTCGACCGTTATCGCGCCAAAACGACCAATAGCCTTGCGACGTGTTCGCCGTTTGCCATCGCGGTGCTGGATTACGAAGCTCTTGGTCCCGGCCCGCCCGACTCTCACACCGAAACCCCTCAATTCACTGTCCCACGTCCATACAGTCGCCGGACCTTTGGGATCATCTGGGGGATCGAGAGAAGTTACGATCCGCTTGTTAAGTTTCGGCATTAAATCAACACCCTATTAGGGCTCAGTTTTGATGCCTTCGGGTCGCATGTATCTCTGCTTAAAAGCGAGGTCCGATTGCTTACGCAAATAGGCAGAATGAGCCCCAGATCTGCTTACTTGTAAGCAAATGGATTCAAACCCTA
>Ga0209121_10002146_pt1 | contig 20241 bp, 17 predicted proteins | sample Cruoilmetagenom3_FD_187292 | JGI IMG/M metagenome (GOLD analysis project Ga0209121, IMG submission 187292) | Oil polluted marine microbial communities from Coal Oil Point, Santa Barbara, California, USA - Sample 3 (SPAdes) (version 2) | ecosystem: Environmental > Aquatic > Marine > Oil seeps ...
GCCTTATATGTAGTTCGTGTTCCTCGGACCGGAGCTTTGCTGCCAACTTCCTTCAGATTCCACCTCACGGTGGACACCCTTGTCTTAAGCTAACGGTTGTCACTATCAACCCCCGTATCGGACTTTCACCGACTAGTAAGCACCCATGCCGGGCGCACAATAAAAAATCCCAGAGAGATCTGGGATTTTTTACTTTTATTTTATCTTAATAAGTTTCTATTTTTAATCCTACTTTTTAACAATTCTGAACATTTTCGTCCCACAAACTGGGCATGTTCCTTTTACTGCTGGTCTCCCATTTTTCATAACTATTCTTTCTTCATTGCTCATTTCTCTTTTTTCTCTGCACTTTACACAATATCCTTGCACTTCCTACCTCCTTTCACTAATAAAAATTAATGGGATTTTATCATCTTTAGCTTTAATAGTCAAAAGTAAGCTAAATATCTATAACTATCGCAATATGATTTCTCAACTATTTAATTAAAAAATAAAAGTAAAAACACACTATGAACATTAAGTTTATAAGTGGCTACTAAAATTGGTTTATGTGATCCTGACTGGCATTATTAGATAAAGGTAATCATCCTTTTCTTTGGGTTTTATGATACCAGGTTTCAGTGGGTCTACAAGACATAATTGACTCTCTTCCTCGTCAATTACTGAAATTCCATCCAATAAAAATTTGGGGTTAAAAGCAATATCCATAGGTGGTTTTGCAATTTTCATTTTTATTTTCTCCTCAGCATCTCCTACTTCTCTTGTACTGGCAGAAACAAGTAATCCACTTTTATTGATTGATAATTTTACTGGTGCATCTTCCTTTGCAAGTGTTGATACACGTCTTATTGTATTTTCAAATTCCTGGGTATTTATCATGAAATCTGTTTTAAAATCCTTAATCAATAATTGCTCATAATTAGGAAAATTCCCGGCTATTAATCTCGATATAACCTTTGCTGCTTTGGTTTCAAATGATATAAGATTCTCCCCTAACACTATTTTAATATCCTCATCATCATTTATTGGCAATCTAATTATCTCTGATAAAACCTTTGCTGGAACAAGTGCTTCTATTTTCTCCTTTGGACCACCTTTTATCTTTACTTCCTTAATTGCTAATCTATAACTATCAGTTGTTACCATTTTCAAGAAATCCTTTCCAATACTTATTAATAAACCTGTTAATATTGGTCTGGTTTCATCAGTTGAAGCAGCTTTTATTACAGAATTTATTGTTTCTTTGAAGATGCTAAATTTAAGACTACATTTGTTCTTCTCTAATATTGATGGTGGAGTAGGAAAATCATTTGCTGGAAGTGTATTTAGATTAAATATTGAGTTTTGACACTTAATTACTACTCTACTCTCATCAGGAATGAATTCAAGCTCTACGGCTGCCTCAGGTAGATTTCTCAATATATCAAATATTAATCTTGATGGAATAACTGTTTTCCCTTTTTTCTCCACTTTGGCATCAATTTTTGTGATTATTGTTGTCTCTAAATCCGTTGCACAGAGATTTAAAACTTTGTCTGATTCCACAAGTATTCCACTTAGAATAGGTAATAAGCTTCTTTGAGAAATTACTCTATTTGCTATTTGAACTCCTTCCAAGAATGAAGTCCTATCAATTCTTACTTTCATGATATAAACCTTTCTTTTCTTGATAATTAAAATATTTATATTAATTTCTGAAAATTAAGACTATTTTACATTTAATTATAGATAATTTTCAATGATTAGACAAAAGAAATTACAAATTAATAGATTAATAGTTAATTATTATTATTTATTTTATTTAAAATTTAGTAGTAGTATTAATAATAATTGTTAATATGTTAAAAATGCAAATAATATGTGATAAGAAAGAGTAATAATATGTTAGCAAACTGTGAGAAAAGAAGTTAAAAAAGTAAACTTTTAAACATTTTTTAAAATATTTTATTTATATACAGATTTATATACAGAATTTTATAGGGTTATTAACATATTTATTAACTATAACCTTTTTACCCTATTTGTTATTTCCTTTATCTGGTTATAGATATCCCTGTCATGATTTAAGAGCTCACTGATTTTAGAAAAAGCATACAGAACTGTGGTATGATCCCTATTCCCGAAACTCTTCCCAATCTTTGGAAGAGAGGAATCCGTAAGCTCTCTGCATAAATACATAGCTATTTGTCTGGGAAGAACAATTTCCTTTGTTCTCTCCTTACTGATGAACCTTTTTAATGGGATGGAGAAATATTTACAGGCTTCTTTTTGAATTGTGTTTATTGTAATAATGTGAGATGAATTTTCTGGAAATATGTCCCTTAAAACCTCTTCACTAAGGTTAATGTCAATTGGTATTCTATTTAAAGATGCGTAAGCAGCAACTCTGATAAGAGCTCCCTCAAGCTCCCTTATATTAGACTTAATTCTATCAGCGATGTATTCCATAACGCCATCAGGAACCTGATATCCTTCCCTCATTGAAAATTTTCTTAAAATGGCTATCCTGGTTTCAAGAGCGGGTGGTTGTATATCTGTTATTAGACCCCATTCAAAACGGGATCTCAGTCTTTCTTCCAATTCAGGTATGTCCTTGGGCGGACGATCACTTGTAATAACTATCTGTTTATTAGAATTGTAAAGGTCGTTAAACGTGTGAAAGAACTCAATCTGAGTCCTCGTTTTATCACCCAAAAATTGAATGTCATCGATTAATAAAACATCATTATTTCTATATTTCTTCTGGAATAAATTAGCCTTATCATCCCTTATAGAATTTATGAATTCGTTTAAGAACTTCTCACTGGTGACATACTTAAATAAAATATTTGGATACTGATTTTTAATATAATGACCGATTGCATTAAGAAGGTGAGTTTTCCCTAAACCTACACCACCATAAATAAATAGTGGATTGTACGATTTAGCTGGAGACTCAGCTACAGCTAAAGCTGCAGCATGGGCAAACCTATTGCTCTCTCCTATAACAAATGTTTCAAAGGTATATTTTGGATAAAGTTCCTCATGTTTTTTAATCTTGGGTTTACTGAACTTAGAAAAGAAAGGAATCTTTTTTGTAGGTTTAGAATGTGAATCAACCAAGGGGTTTTTATCTACAACAATTTCAACAGAGCAAGAATCATTCACAACTCTTTTTATTGAATTATTTATTAAGGAGAGATATCTGGATTCTAACCACTCCTTGGCGAACTGATTGGGAACAGAAACCAAGATATTGGAATTACTAACAGAAATAGGTCTTGTGTTTTCAAACCATGTCTTAAAAGTTGGAATGTTTAACTCAGCTTTTATCAAATCTAATACCTTGTTCCAAACTAAAACTTCCTGTTTTTCCATTTCTATACCCTAAATATTGAAAAGAAATTCTCTGAAAATTCTAACCCTCTTTTGGTGAGAGACCTTTTTCCACCTTTATCTGATTTTATAAGTCCTATATCTTCAAGAAAAACAAGTTCCCTATATGAGGTTGAAAGGCTGATATTGAGTTCCGATGCGACTTTTGATGGGCCAGCTTTGCTTAATTCAGTAATTAAAAAGAGTACTTTGCTCTGCCTTTTGGACAAATTAATTTGTTGTGATGATTTTAAATCTCTTTTCTTTGGACCAACCTTTTTATATCTGTATGTTGGGAGAGATAATGTTATTACAGTACCAGAGGAGAGATTATCATCAATATTCATACTACCCCCGGATAATTCTATACTTTCTTTGGCAATAGGAAGTCCAGAACCAACACCTCTTATATACCTTTTCATATCCTCTTTGGCTGTGGTAAAACCTGGAAGGATAGCCTTTTTCTTGTCAGCTATTCCTGGTCCTTGATCAGATATTCTTATAACATTCCCATCGCTATAGATACTCACAACTACCTCATTAAAATTAGCATGAATTAAATTTTCCACTATCTCTTTTATAACCACATAAGGTATCTTACCCCCACGATCATGAGAATATTGATATGTCTTTTGACTAAGTAAATCCATAAACTCCCTGATTTCACTCTCTTTAAGTTCAATAATTTTTGGAGTAGATGCAAATGAATCATACAAGGCTAATCTAACCTTTTTTCCGATAGGTCTAAATTTGTTTTCATGGACTTTTTCATCTATTTTTTCTTTACCTTTTTTTAGAGTTCTCTCTTCTATAACTTGTCTCAAAAAGTCTCTCATGTGGGTCACCAAATAATGAAATAAAATTTAAAAACTCTTGTAATATAGGATAATAACACAGGTAAAACATTTTTCAAAATTTTTTGAAAAATAAATCTTTTTAAGATACTTATTAACAGTATTTTTTCAAGATATTAACACTTAAATAATAAGAAAGAAAAAAGTATGAAAAACATAAAACATTAATAGAACTGGTATTTTGTAAAGATATTCACAGGACTTTCCACAACTGTTAATAAAATTTTCATATTTTTTAATATCAGTAAAATGTACTATAAGTTAGATAGGTTAATAGTTTGCTCTTTAAAAAATATTAAATTTTCAAAGTATAAAATATTAAAAGTGCTAACCCTGCTTGCTTAGAAGACAAATAAAAAATAATATAAGAAAAAATTGTAAGAAATAACTGTAAGAAATTGTACTATAATTATTATATTATAATCAAATTAAAATTCATCTTGCACAAATAGACAAGTATGGTTATAATACAGTTTATAAATTTGCAAGAAAAATTTCAATTAGAAAGGGGAACAGCTCTAATATCTAATATTTTAGAAAGGTATGTGAGCTTTATATTTAATATGAAAAGAACTTATCAACCCAAGAAAAAGAAGAGAAAAAAAACCCATGGTTTTAGAGAGAGAATGAAAAGTCCAGGTGGTAGAAGGGTTATAAAGAATAGAAGAAAGAAAGGAAGAAAGAAATTAACAGTTTAAAAAATAGGCAATATTAATGATAGGAAGATTAAAATCAAAAAAGGATTTTCATTTAATTTTTAAAAAGGGAAAAAGGGTTACAGGTAAAATAATCACTATTTATTACAGAAAAAGGGGAAAAGATAAAAAAAACAGGTTGGGAATAAGCATTAGCTCTAAGGTGGGGAAAGCTGTATTTAGAAACAAAATAAAGAGGTGGATAAGGGAATCATTGAGAAGCATAGAGAAAAGTTATAATAAAGTATTTTATGGTTATGACATCGTAGTTTCTGTGAAAAATATTGAAATAAAATACGATTTTCATTATATTAAGGAATCTTTGATAAAATCTTTAAAAAATGCAAAAATTATAATTGAAAACGAAAGCAATTGAATTGATCTAATAATAAATACTATATGTTTAACAATTTGAAGGAAATAATAAAAACAAAATATCTGTTAGGGGTATATATTTAAAATAATTATAGGAAATATATCAGATGTCAGTAGACAAAAAGAAGAACAAGAATATTAATATAATCTCAGAAGCGGGAAAGAAAGTATTAATTTTCATTTTGAGAATGTACAAGAGGTTCCCATCAAGAATCCTTCCGCATTCATGTAGATTTTATCCAACATGTAGTATGTATGCAATAGAAGCCATAGAAAAATACGGGATTTTTAAAGGCGGACTTATGGCAATATTAAGAATTTTGAGGTGTAACCCATTTTCAAAAGGAGGATATGATCCTGTAAAGTAGGAGGAAGTAAATGATAATAGAATTTTATAAAAAAAGTAACATTTAATTTTTTATAAAGGGATGTAACTAAATTGACAATTTTAAATCCATTAATTGAAATTTTAAAAACCATATTAGTATTTTTTCATGATCATGTTTATCCGAATTATGGTATTGACATAATATTACTAACTATTGTTGTGAGAATAGCAATGATACCACTAACATTGACACAGATAAAATCACAAGCACAGATACAAAAAATACAACCACAAATAAACAAGATAAGACAGGAATATAAGGACGATAAAGAAAAAATGAACATTGAGACCATGAAAATGTATCGCGAAAATAAAATTAACCCCTTATCAGGATGCTTACCACTGTTACTACAACTTCCCATACTATTTGCTTTGTTTATGCTGTTACAGAATTATGCTCCAATTAATGAGGAATCTTTTTTGTGGTTAAACAAATTAGGGCAACCGGATCCCTACTTTATATTAGTAATAATTTTTGTCATTACATCATTTCTTACACAGCAGATGATGGTAACAGATCAAAGTCAGAAAGCACTAGGTTATATCATGCCGATAGCGATGGGTTTTATTTTTTATAAATTCGCAGCAGCGCTTTTCATATATTTCGATACATCAAATATTTGGCAATTGGGCGAAAGATATATAATATCAAGATTCTTTGTTCCTAAAAAGAGTAAAGAAACTAAACCTATAAGAAGTAAAAAAGGAAAGAAAAAAGATGATTAATGAATATATCGAAGAAGTTGGAAAAGATATAGAGGAAGCTACAAAAAGAGCATTGGAGAGAATGAATGCGACACGTGAACAGGTTTTAGTTGAAATCATGGATGATAAAATAGGAGAGAATGAAAGCAATGAAGTGAGAATAAGAGTCTCCCCTGTTGATTTAAGGAAAAAGAATGCTGAAAAATTTATAAATAGGGTAATGGAAAGTTTTAAGATTAAAGCAGAAATTATATGGGAAGAGAAAGACGACATACCTATAATGAGGTTGTATGGTAATGAGATGGGAATAATTATAGGAAATAAGGGGAAAACTTTAGAAGCAATACAAATTTTAATGAACATAGTAGCTAATAAGAACTCACTGGTAAAAGGAAAAGTAGATTTTGATATTGAAGATTACAGGAAAAGGAAAATAAAAAATTTAGAGCAGCTTTCAGAAAAAATGGCTAATAAAGCCATTGAAACGGGAGAAGATATTATTTTAGAACCGATGCTTGCAAGCGAAAGAAAAGTTATTCATAACTATTTATCTAAAAATGACGAGGTTATTACTATGAGCACGGGAGAAGAACCTGAAAGGAAAGTTATTATAAGTCCTGTTAAGAAGTATGATAAATAAATTTAACAAGAAGTTTAAGCTTGATAATCTAAATGTTTTAAACGCTGGGAGTTATTAAAAATAATAATTGTAAAAAATTACCTTCCTATAGCCTTCAAACCAAAGTAAGACAAAATAGCAATTATAACAAAAATAAAGAAAAGAATTGAGATTAATAAAATTAAAGAATCTGTTCTCACCTCTTCTGACAAGGCTTTTATCTGAAAGACATCATAAAAGTTAACCTTCCAAACTGGTTCATTTTCTTCAGGGTTAAAACTAACTGGTTCAGTAAGATAAATAAATTTTCCAGGTAGAGTAGCTTTGACTTCAATATCAATAAGTTCTGAGAGATCTGCTAAATTATTATTAGATGAATTCTCAATTTCTAAAAAACTTAGATCAATATTTGAAGTATCAAAAAATACATTTAATAGATAGGTCCTTTTAAAAATATCATTAACTTTATCAACAGAGAGAGAAAGACCATATTTTTTAATTTCTTTTGAAATCTCAGCTAATTCATTCAAATTATAAAAATTATATGTAAAAATAAAAATATGCTTTTCATCCTTATCTAATTCCTCAAAAGAAATATTTCTTCCAGTAATTGAGTCTTTAGTATCTTTTAAGAAATCATCTTTAGATAAATTGTCATAGAAATCCTTGTCAATAGCTATGGTATAATTAATGAAACCAGATTCATCAGGGTTTACCCTTATAGAAATATCAATATCAACGCAACTTGACAAAAACAAAATATTTATTATAGATAACAATATTAAAATAATTATTTTTTTTCGATTTACTTTCATAAATACCTCAGAGCATAATAAAAATAATGTATAATTATACGTCAAAAAGAAAAATAAATAAATATTTATTTAAATTTAATAAAATTTTTATAAATATGTTACACGTGAAACAATTTTGAAATTACATAGAGAAAGAAGCGTTAATTTGTTAATTTAAAAGGAATATGGTATTGGTCAGTAAATATTATGAAAAGTATTAGAAATTATTATTTTATTTATGCCACAATCCTTTTTTAAATATAAAATTTATATATGTTAAAAAAATAAAATGTTACACGTGAAACAATATCTATAATTTTTATACATTTTCAAAGTTTAAAATAAAAAATATTATTATTTTAAAAATTTATTATATATTTTTTTTAGAATAGATGTTAATATATTTGATATGTAAAAAAATATTTTTTTTTGGTAGATATACTTTTAAAAAAATAAAAAATTTTTATCTGATTTATCTTAATATGTAATATATTTTGATTTTAACTTAAGAAAATCATATAAATAGTTGAAAAGTCTAATTTTGATTGCCAGGGTAAAATGCTTTTATATTTATAATGAAAAATAATAGTAATTATTTAAATATATTCATATATCCATTTTAAAAAATAAAAATCAAAAAATACAATAATTTTAATAATTTAATTATAGAGGAAAATAATGGTTTTTAGACGTATAATTGATTTTTTTAGGATTAAAAAGAAAGAAGGAAAAGAAGAAATTAAGGAAGAAATTACTGAAACAAAAAGGGAGAAGACAGAGAAAGAAATAAAAGTAACACCATTTGAGTATGTCTATAAACATAAGAAAGAAGGAACAAAAGAGGATAGGATTTTAACAGAAGAAAAAGTAACAGGAGTAGAAGGCAAAAAAGAGAAAGAAATCATTATTGATGAGGCAGTAGAGAAGAAAGAAGAACGGGATTTCACCACGACTAGCAAGGAAGAGGAAGAGATTAGAAGAATTATTGCAATTGCGAACCAGAAAGGCGGAGTTGGCAAGAGCACAACAGCTATAAACATGTCTGCATCTATGGCGAATATGGGAAAAAAAGTAATTCTAATTGATATTGACCCACAAGCAAATGCAACAAGCGGTTTAGGAATTAATAAATATGAAGTGAATATGAGTATTTACGATGCCATAATAGAGAAAGTTAAAATAAATGAATTGATTAAAGAAACAAAAATTAATGGTCTCTTCATAATACCATCAAATATTCATTTAGCAGGAGCTGAAGTAGAAATGACAAATATGATGATGAGAGAACAAAAATTGAAAAAAATTATAAAACCTATAAGAGAAATATATGATTTTATTATAATTGATTGCCCACCAGCTTTAGGAATATTAACAATAAATGCTCTGGTTGCAGCAGATGAGATCCTGATACCAATACAGTGTGAATATTATGCCCTGGAGGGGCTGGGTCAGCTACTTAAAACAATTGATTTAGTTAAAAATAATTTAAATAAAGACTTAAAAATTTGTGGATTTGTTATGACAATGTATGATTCAAGACTAAAATTGTCAAACGAGGTTGTTGAAGAAGTTAGAAGTCACTTTGGTGATAAAGTATATAAAACGATAATTCCAAGAAATGTTAGAGTAAGTGAAGCACCAAGCTATGGATTACCAGTGAATTTATATAATCCAAATTGTAAGGGTGCAATAGCTTATGAAAATTTTACAAAGGAAGTGATAAATTATGGTAAAAAGAGGCTTAGGGAAAGGACTTAGTGCGTTAATTCCCACGAGGGAAAAGTTAGAAGGTTTGGTTAAAGAAATATCAATAAATAAAATATTACCTAATCCATATCAACCAAGGAAAGATTTTGATTTGCAAAGCTTAGATGAAATGGCCACATCAATAAGATCTGTTGGTTTAATTCAACCAATAGTTGTAAGGCCAAAAGGTGATAATTTTGAGTTAGTTGCTGGAGGAAGAAGATTAAGAGGAGCAAAAATAGCTGAGTTTAATACTGTACCATGCGTAGTTAAAGACATAACCGATGAGGAGGTTATACAAATTTCTTTAATAGAAAATTTGCAACGTGAGGACCTGAATTCAATTGAAAGAGCCAATTCATATAAAAAGTTGGTTGATGAATTTAATATTACTCATGAGGATTTATCAAAAGCTATTGGAGTGAGTAGAACATCAATTACAAATACATTGAGACTATTAACATTACCAGAAGAAATTAAAGAAATGATAATAAATCACCTAATAACACCTGGTCACGCAATAGCAATTTTAGCAATACAGGATGATGGTGAGAAAATAAATATTGCACGACAGGTGGTTAAAAGAAGTTTGAACGTAAGACAGACAGAGAGTTTAGTAAAAAAGCTTGATATGGTAAAGAGGGGAATAGAAATTCCAGAAAAATTTCAAGCTCTTCAACCAACAAAACTTCCAAAAATTATAAAAGAACTATCAGATCATTTAAAAACAAAAGTAAATATCAAATTTGGTAAGCGAAAAGGTAAAGTGGTATTAGATTTTAAATCGATAGGGGAACTTAAAAGAATATATTATCTTATAACTGGAATAGATTTGGATTATTCAGAATGAATAAAGTGTTTTTAAAATATTACCTTCTAAAATGCAAATTATTATATTAAATGATTAGGTAGTATAATAAATTTTTGATTATTATAAGTAAATTGGTTTTTGCTAACTTTTAAAATATCAGGTAAATTAAAATTATCATATAATTATTGAGTAATTAAAAATCAGATAAAAATTAATTAATTTATTGTTTGATTATTATTAAATAATATAAGTAAATAAGAAAAAGGCTTTCAAATTGCTAAGAGAATTAAAAGTTGAAAATATAGCCATAATTGACAAAGCTGACATAGAATTTTCTAATGGTCTTACTATTTTATCAGGTGAAACAGGAGCAGGTAAAACACTAATAGTAGAAGCACTTAAACTGCTTATTGGTGAAAGGGGAAATGTAGATTTAATAAGAACTGGTAGCAAAGGTGCATATGTTGAGGGATACTTCGAATTAAACGAACGTCCTTATTTACTTAAAACATTTAGGAAATTAAAACTTTTAGATGAAGATAGTGACTATTTAATTTTAGGAAGAAAGCTAGATAGAAATGGAAGAAACATTTGCTATCTAAATGGAATTAGAACTACTTCAAAAACGTTAAAGAATATAGGAAACTTAATACTTGATTTACACGGGCAGCACGAGCATCAGTCACTTCTAAATGTTTCAAACCACTTGAAACTCCTTGATAATTTTGGAAAAGATAGGATTGAAAATTTAAAAAAATCTTATGAGAATCTATTTTTAGAAAGAAAGAAGCTTTTAAAAAAAATTTCTAAAATAGAGAGCGCAGAGAAAGAAAGATTAATTGATAGATTTGAATATGAAAAAAAAGAAATAGAGAGAGCAAATATAAAAATAGGAGAAGAGAAGAAATTAAAAACGGAAAGAGATGTTTTAAGAAACTATGAAAATGTTTATTCATTATCTAAAGCTATTCGTGATTCATTAGAAGGAGAAGAAACAGAAGCTGAGGGATTGATTGAAAAAATTGCAAAATTATCTGATAATACTGATGAATTATCATCAATAGATTCAAAAATAAAACCTTATGCAGAGGAATTGAAATCAATTTATTATAGCTTGATGGAAATATCTTCTAAAATTAGGAAATATATTAACAGTATCACATATGATCCAAAAAGGCTTGACCAGATTGAAAACAGACTTTATTTTATATCAAATTTAAAGAGAAAATATGGAAACGCGATAGAAGAAGTATTAAAATACCTTAATTCAGTAAATAATAGATTAATTGAATTGAAGAATTATGAAAAAAATATTAGGAATATTAATAAAAGATTAAAAGAATGTAACACATCTTTATCAAAAATTGCATCAAAACTTTCCAAAAAAAGAAAAGAGATAGCAAAAAAGCTATCAATTGCTATCTCAAAGGAGTTGGAGGAATTAGAACTGAAAAACTGCAAATTTGAGGTAAGATTTATTAGAATTGCTGATGATGAGGGGATATTAGCTGATGGAGAAAACGTAAAACCCTTTTCAAATGGAATTGATAGAGTTGAATTCCTGATTTCTCCAAACCCAGGTGAACCCTTAATGCCACTGGCTAAAATTGCATCAGGTGGAGAAATTTCAAGAATAATGTTAGCTATAAAAATATGCCTGGATAAAGCTGACAAGATTCCAATTTTAGTATTTGATGAAATAGACTCTGGAATTGGTGGGACTGCAGCACCATCTGTAGCTGAAAAATTGTTAAATTTATCATTACTACATCAGATTTTTTGTATAACTCATCTTGCACCAATAGGTTCTATGGCAGATACTCATTTTTTAATAGAAAAAAAACTGGTTAAAGATAGGACAATTACAATAGTAAAAAAACTTAAAGATGAGAGAAGGATAGAAGAGATTAATCGAATGCTTATAGGAGAAAAATCAACAGAAATATCGTATAAACACGCAAGGGAACTATTAGAAAAAGCAAAACTTTTTAAAAAGAACATAAAATCGAAAAAATAGCGTTTTAATTTAGTAATTATTTTTAATATTTTATTATTGTAAAAATATGAGAATAGATATTTTTAGGAGAAATTAGAATAGGACAGGATGAGTAAGATCAGTGCTGTGATTTTAGCAGGCGGAAAGAGTAAGAGATTTGGTAAGAACAAAGCATTTTTTAAGATTGGGGGTATAATTTTAATTGATCAGATTGTAGAAAAGATGGGAAAGTTAAGCAACGAGATTATTATTGTCACAAATATTCTAAAAAAACTTGATTATTTAACTAAAAAATTTAATTACTTAAATATAAAATTAATAAAGGACATAATTCCACATAAGGGTTCATTAGGAGGAATATACTCCGGACTTCTATTTGCAAAAAATAATTCTATTTTTGTTGTTGCTTGTGATATGCCCTTTTTAAATACTTCCCTTCTAAAATACATTATTTCTTTTTCTGAAGAATATGATGTTATAATCCCAAAGATAAATAATTTTTTTGAACCACTTCATGCAATTTATTCAAAAAAATGCTTAAAGCCAATTAAAAAATTAATTTATGAAAATAACTTGAAAATAATTGACTTTTTTAAATATGTGGATGTAAAATGTATTGAAAAAAATGAGATTGAAAAATTTGATCCCGAATTTCTTTCTATTTTTAATATTAATACATTAGAGGATCTTAAAGAAGCAACTGAAATCTGCACTCGACTATCGAGTGTAGCAAAAGGGAAGTGAATCCAATTAAAATCTTTAATAAAAGATGTTTAAGGAATAAATGAAAAATAATAATTTAGAAATAGAAAAGACGTACAAAATAATAGATGATATGGTTGATGATAATGAGGGTTTAATTCCTATTCTCCAGAAGTTGCAGGAGGAGTTAGGTTACCTGCCGATTAATGTTTTAAAAGTAATTTCTGAAAAAATGAATCTCCCATATCAGCAGGTTTTTGGAGTAGTTACCTTTTATTCACAATTTAGATTAAAACCACAAGGAAAAAATCTTATTCAGGTATGTGATGGAACTGCATGCCATGTAAGGGGTTCTAAAAAAAATATTAGAGCAATTGAAAAAAGAATTGGTATAAAAAAAGGTGAGACTACTGAAGATATGAAATTTACTTTTGAAGTAGTGTATTGTTTAGGATCTTGTGCTTTAGCACCAACAGCAATGATTAATAAGAAAATTGTACCGAAGTTAACTCAAAGTAAAATATTAAAAATTATAGATGAATTATCTTAACTATTGATAAATATTAAATAATTAATATTGTATAAAATTCTCTCAAGGTATAGTTATATAAATAAAATTGTATTAGTCATCAATAGAAATTAAATATTTTTTAAAAATTTAAAACAAATTATCTTGTATAAGGAATATAAATGCCAGAAGAAGTTTATGAAAAAACATTGTTAATTTGTAGAGGAACTGGATGTACTGCAGGAGGTTCAGAAAGTATTTATCAATCCTTTTTAAAAGAATTAAAAGAAAGAGGTCTTGATAAAAGGTTTAAAATTTCAATAACAGGTTGTCACGGTTTATGCGAAATGGGGCCAATTGTTGTTGTACAACCGGAAGGTATTTTATACTGTCATACTTCAATTGAAGATGTATCTGAAATAATTGATAAGACACTTATAAAATCGGAATTAGTTGAACATCTATTATATAAACATCCAATCACATCAGAAATTATTCCAAAATATAAGGACATTCCTTTCTATAAGCATCAAAAAAGGATATTACTAAGAAATTGTGGAGTTATTAACCCAGAAGATATTGAAGAGTATATTGAGAAAGACGGATACTTAGCTTTAAGAAAAGCTCTTCTTGAAATGTCTCCTCTGCAAATTATAAATGAAGTGAAAAACTCTGGTTTAAGAGGTAGAGGAGGAGCTGGATTTCCGACTGGGTTAAAATGGGAATTCACCAAGAAAGCAAAAGGTGAGCCAAAATACATAGTATGTAATGCTGACGAGGGCGATCCAGGAGCATTTATGGACCGAAGTCTAGTTGAAGGAGATCCAAACAGTATTTTAGAGGGAATGTTAATTGCAGGTTATGCCATAGGAGCGAAAGAAGGTTATATTTATTGTCGTGCTGAATATCCTTTGGCACTTCATAGATTAGAAATTGCTATAAAGCAAGCTAAAGAATACGGATTTATTGGAAAAAATATTTTGGGAACAGATTTTAGCTTCGATATAAGGATAAAACAGGGTGCAGGAGCTTTTGTTTGTGGTGAAGAAACAGCTCTTTTAGCATCAATAGAGGGAAGAAGAGGAGAACCAAGACCAAGACCACCATTTCCAGCAAATTCAGGATTATGGGGAAAGCCAACAAATATTAACAATGTTAAAAGCTATTCATATGTTCCCCAGATTATTTTAAAAGGTGCAGACTGGTTTGCCTCTATGGGAACAGAAAGAACTAAAGGCACTATGGTATTTGCCTTAACAGGCAAAGTTATTTCAACAGGGCTTGCTGAGGTTCCTGTTGGAATGAGTATAGGAGAGTTAGTATTTGATGTCGGTGGGGGTGTTACAAAAGGTAAGAAATTCAAAGCAATTCAAATAGGAGGACCATTAGGTGGATGTTTACCTGTTGAAAAATTAAATACACCAATTGATTATGAACCAATAACAGAAGCAGGAGCAATAATGGGTTCAGGGGGTATGATTGTAGTGGATAATGAGACATGTATGGTAGAATTTGCTAAATTTTTTCTACAATTTTCAAATAATGAAAGCTGTGGTCTATGTGTTCCTTGTAGGATAGGTGGCCAGAGAATGTTAGAAATATTAACTAGAATAACAGAGGGTAAAGGTAAATTAGAGGATTTAGAAAAATTGGAGAAATTAGCAAGAGTTATGAATCAAGGTTCACTTTGTGCTCTTGGACAACTAACCCCAAACCCAGTTTTAACAACATTAAAATATTTTAGAGACGAGTATTTAGCACATATAATAGATAAAAGATGTCCAGCTGGAGAATGTGAGACTTTAGTTCCAGCACCATGTTTGAATGCTTGTCCAGCAGAAGTTAATGTTCCTGTTTACATCGGTCTTATATCAGAAGGGAAAATATCTGAAGCATTAGCAGTTCACAGAAAAGCTAATCCATTCCCATCAATTTGCAGTAGAATCTGTCCTCACCCCTGTGAAGAGATATGCAGAAGAGGAAAAATAGATGAACCTGTAGCAATAAGAGCATTAAAAAGATTTATGTCAGATTATGAGAAAGAAGAAGAATGGATTATCCAATCATTGGAGGAAGAGAAGGAGCAAAAAGTAGCAATAATAGGATCAGGTCCGGCAGGTCTAACAGTAGCATATAGACTTGCAAGACTTGGTTATAAAATCACAATATTTGAAGCAAAACCTGAAATAGGAGGAATGTTAATATATGGTATACCTGATTATAGATTACCTCGAGAAATAGTAAGACATGAGATAGATATGATTCTTAAGTCTGGTGATATATCTATAAAGACTAACACAAAGATAGGTGAAGATTTAACCCTGTCTGATTTAAAAGATCAAGGATTTGATGCTATTTTTATTTCAATAGGTAGTCAAAAGAGTGTTGAATTAAAAATTCCAGGGGAAAATATAGAAGGAGTTATTTCTGGAGTGAAATTTCTTGATGATATAAATACTGGAAAAAATATAAAAATAGTAAAAGATAAAAAGATTGCAATAGTTGGTGGAGGAAATGTCGCTATAGATGCTGCAAGGTCAGCCATAAGATTAGGTGCCAAAGAGGTTCATATTATTTATAGAAGAAGGAAAGAGGATATGCCAGCTCAAACTGAAGAGATAAAGGAAGCCGAGGAAGAAGGAGTAATCATTAATACTTTACTCTCACCCAAAGCAATAGAAAAGAATGGAAAATTAAAAGAATTAAAATGTTTTAAAATGAGTCTGACAAAAAAAACTGAGGATGGTAAACAAAGACCAACTTTTGATAGAAGTGCAAGAAAAAGACCTTTTATTATAGAAAATTCAGAAATTTCAATGGAGCTTGATTTAATAATTAAAGCAATAGGTCAAAGAAGTGACCTATCAATCCTAAAAAATTATAATGGTATTGAGGTTAATAAAAGAGGAAATATCATTGTTGATCCAAGAACTTTTGTAACCAGTAAATCAGGAATATTTGCTGGTGGTGATATAGTCACGGGACCTGCATCAGCAATTGAGGCCATTGCTGCAGGAAATAAGGCAGCTAAATCAATACACAATTATCTTCAGGGTGATCCACTTTTAGAACCAGCAGAAATTATACAAAGATCAATATCAAAGGAGAAACCACTGATGACCGAAGAAGATGGAGTAAGACCTCGTCAGAAAATAAGAAAAATAAGCCCAAATAAAAGAGTAAATGATTTTAGAGAAATTGAAAAACCTTTTGATAAAGAAACAGCAATACTTGAGGCTAAAAGATGCTTGAGGTGTGAACTTGAGGAATATGAATAATACTATTTGATATATATTATTATAATTAGGAGCTATAAATTAATTAGGATATATTAATTAGGGAAAGAAATATGTCTGAAATAAAAATTACAATAGATGGGAGTACAATAAAAGCAGAAGAGGGAAGCACGATTTTGGAAGTTGCTGAAAGAGAAGGAATTCACATACCAACTCTATGTTATCATCCAGCTCTTCCTCCACAATCTGCATGCAGAGTTTGTTTGGTAGAGGTGGAGCGTGAAAAGGTACTGCAGCCAGCATGCTCATTTAAGATAAGGGATAAAATGGTAATACACACAGATACTCCAAAAGTTTTGGAGGCAAGAAGAGTATCACTTGACTTAATAATTTCAAACCATCCATTAGATTGCATGACCTGTGATATGGCTGGTAATTGTGAACTGCAGGATTTAGCATATGAATTTGGTATAAAAGAAAGTGAATTTAAAGGAAGAAGCATAGAATACCCTATTGATGATACAAATCCATTTATCATAAGAGATTTCAATAAATGTATATTGTGCAGACGTTGTATTAGAGCCTGTGATGAGATTCAAAATAGAAGAGTTCTCGGTGTCACAAATAGAGGTTTTGAGACAAAAATTATTGCAGATTTTGATTCACTTCTTCAGGATTCTACATGTGAATTCTGTGGACAGTGTGTTGCTGTATGTCCAGTGGGAGCGTTGACTCCGAAGATTTCTGCAGGTATTGGAAGAGAATGGGAATTTAAAAAAATTAACACAGTATGTCCTTATTGTGGAGTTGGGTGTAGATTTGATTTAAATGTAAAAGATGGAAAAATAGTTAAGGTCACCTCCAACCCAGATAACCCAATTAATGGAATAGCTCTTTGTGTGAAAGGAAGATTTGGTTTTGATTTTGTAAACCATCCGGATAGACTAAAAACACCACTTATAAAGAAAAATGGTAAATTTGAAGAGACAAGCTGGGACGAAGCATTAGATTATATTGCAAACAAATTTTTAGAGATTAAAAAAATAAAGGGTTCTGATGCTTTTGCTGTTCTCTCATCCGCAAAATGCACAAATGAGGAAAATTATATTTTACAGAAATTTACAAGAGCTGCTTTGGGAACGAACAATGTAGATCATTGCGCTCGTCTTTGTCATGCTCCAACTGTTACAGGTTTAGTAACAGCATTTGGAAGTGGAGCTATGACAAACTCTATAGAAGATATTACAACAAAAGCAAAAGCCTATCTTATTATAGGTTCTAATACTACGGAACAGCATCCAGTTATAGGAATAAAGATAAGAAAAGCAGTTAGAGAAGGTGCAAAATTAGTTGTTGCTGACCCAAGAGAGATAGATATCGCAAATATAGCAGTGATTCATCTTAAACAAAAACCCGGAACTGATGTTCCCCTTTTAAATGGTCTTATGAATGTAATAATTGAAGAGGACCTTTGGGATAAGGATTTTGTTGAGAAAAGGACAGAAGGATTTGAGGAACTAAAAGAAACAGTTTCAAAATATAAACCAAAGACAGTGGAAGAGATAACAGGGGTACCAGCAGATGATATAGTAAGAGCAGCAAAGGTATTAGCAAATAACAAACCGGCATCTTTAATATATTCTATGGGAATAACACAGCATATTAGCGGTCATATCAATGTTATTTCATGTGCAAATTTACAGATGTTATTAGGAAATATGGGAATAGAGGGTGGTGGTGTTAACCCATTAAGAGGTCAAAACAATGTTCAGGGTGCATGCGATCTTGGTGCTCTTCCAAATGTATATACCGGATATCAGAGTGTTGCAAGCGAAGACAATCAAAAGAAGTTTGAGGAATTCTGGGGTGTAAAACTTGATAAAAAACCCGGTATTACAGTTGTTGAGATGATGAACGAAGCAGAAAAAGGAAATATAAAAGCTATGTACATAATGGGAGAAAATCCGATGGTGAGTGACCCAGATGTAAATCATGTAAGAAAATGCTTACAGAGCTTAAAAATTTTAGTAGTTCAGGATATATTTTTAAGTGAAACAGCAAAATTAGCCGATGTAGTGCTTCCGGCTGTTTCTTTTGCTGAAAAAGAAGGAACATATACAAATACAGAAAGAAGAGTTCAGCTATTAGGAAAAGCTATCAATCCAATCGGTGAAAGTAAGTCAGACTGGAAGATAATCTGTGAGCTATCTACTAAAATGGGATATCCAATGAGCTACAATTCGGCAGGAGAGATAATGGATGAAATAGCAAAAGTTACTCCAATATATGGTGGAATATCACATGAGAGATTGAATACAAATGGAATTCAGTGGCCATGTCCAGATAAAAAACATCCAGGTACACCAATTTTACATGTTGGAAAATTTTCAAGAGGATTGGGAAGATTTACTGCCGTAGACCACCTTCCACCAGAGGAATTACCAGATAAAGAATATACATTCATACTAACAACTGGAAGAGTGATTTATCACTGGCATACGGGGGAAATGACGAGAAGGTCTGAGGGACTGAGTACAATATACCCAGAAAATGTTGTTGAGATAAATCCAGAAGATGCAATGAAGTTAAATATTAAAGATGGTGAAAAGGTAAAAGTAATATCAAGAAGAGGTGAAATTGAAATAAAAGCAAATATAACAGAAAGGACACAACCCGGAGTCTTATTTACTACATTTCACTTCGCTGAGTCAACTGCAAACATACTCACAATAAGTGCATTAGATAAAGTCTCAAAAATCCCCGAATTTAAAGTATGTGCGGTAAAAATAGAAAAAATTTAACCACCTTTTATCGTAATCTAAACGTTGAATTTGTGAATATATTTTCAATATCAATAAGGGGAACAAAAAGTGAGATTAAAGCCTGATTGCATTGTTTGTAATTTAAATATTATCTTAAGAACTCTCAAGATAATAAACAAAGATGAAAATTTTTTAATTGAAAATATGAAGAAAGTGATAGAAGGCATTTCCAAAGTTAATTCAAAAAATTATCCACCAGAGTTAGGGGGGATAGTTTATAGAGGAATAATTGAGAGCACAAAAGTAAAAGACCCATATATGGAAATCAAGAAAAAACAGAATAATTTAATATTGAACAAATATTCTGATTTGAGAAAAACTATATTAAATGCTGAAGACCCTCTTTTCGAAGCAGTAAAATTTGCAATAATTGGAAATATAATAGATTTCGGTATTAATGAAGTAGTTGATTTTGAAGATGATATAAAAGATTCTCTTAAAAAGGGAATTACTATTAATGATTATAATTTACTCGAAAGAGACTTAAAATCATCAAAAAAAATATTATATATAGGGGATAATTCTGGGGAGATCGTATTTGATAAACTTCTTATTTCTTTAATAAAGGAAATCTATCCAGGTATTGATATTACATTCGCATGTAGAAGTGAACCTATTATAAATGATGTTCTTATA
>Ga0209121_10002147_pt1 | contig 20239 bp, 14 predicted proteins | sample Cruoilmetagenom3_FD_187292 | JGI IMG/M metagenome (GOLD analysis project Ga0209121, IMG submission 187292) | Oil polluted marine microbial communities from Coal Oil Point, Santa Barbara, California, USA - Sample 3 (SPAdes) (version 2) | ecosystem: Environmental > Aquatic > Marine > Oil seeps ...
GACTTCGTCCCCGGCCTGGCGGAGCGATGGGAGATCTCCGACGATGGGCTGGTCTACACCTTCTACCTCAAGCAGGGAGTGACCTTCCACGACGGTACACCCTTCAACGCCGAGACGGTGCGCTTCAACCTGGAGCGCATCACCAGCCCAGACCTGGCCTCGCAGAAGGCGCGCTTCATGCTCGGCCCCTACGAACGGACAGAGGTTGCGGACAAATACACAGTTCGCATCTACCTCAGCAAGCCCTTCGCGCCGTTCCTCGACTCGCTCAGCCAGGTCTACCTGGGGATGGCCTCTCCCGCCGCCATTGAGCAGTGGGGGGACGAGTATCAGTTGCACCAGGTGGGCACAGGCCCGTTCGTCCTCGCTGAGTACGTACCGGGGGATCACCTGCTCCTACAGCGCAACCCCGACTATGCATGGGGGCCGCCCGTCTACCAACACGGGACGGCCCAGGTGGAGGAGGTCGAGTTCCACTTCTTCACCGACCCGGCCACCCGCTCCCCGGCGCTGGAGACGGGGGAAGCGGACGTGATGGGGGAGATCCCCCCGCAGGACGTCGCCCGGCTGGAGGTCAGTTCCGATTTCCGCATTGAGGCAGTGCCCATCCCAGGCGTCTCGCTGATGGTCTTCTTGAACACCACCCGCCCGCCGCTGGATGACCTGCGGGTGCGGCAGGCGCTCCTCTACGGGACCGACCGGCAGGCCATTATCTCCACTGTCTTCCGCGACACCTCGCCGGTAGCCTACGGCCCGCTGGCAGAGGCAACTTTCGGCTACGAGCCGGCCGTGCGGGATTATTATCCCTACGACCCGGCACAGGCGACGGCATTGCTGGGCGATGCTGGCTGGTCGGATAGCGACGGCGATGGCGTTCGCGACCAGGACGGAGAGCCGCTGGTTCTCGACCTCTATCTGATGAGCTGGGGTTACATGCCGGAGGTGGGACAATTGCTGGCAGCCCAGTGGGCCGAACTGGGGGTCGGGGTCAACAGCCAGGTGGTGTCCTTCCCGGAGGCAATGGCAGTGGGGGGGGAGGGCCAGCACCATCTGATTCCCTTCAACCTCTCCGGCAGCGACCCCGACATCCTGCGCAAGTTCTTCCATTCCCAGGCCGGGTTCAACTGGTCAAAGGTGGACGATGCCGAACTGGATACCTGGCTGGAGGAGGCAGCGCGCACATCCGACCGGGCGGAGCGGGGCGCGCTCTACAGCCAGGTTCAACTCCGGGTGATGGACCAGGCGCTGGTGATCCCTGTCCGCGATTACGTCAACCTGAACGGGGTTAGCAATCGGGTGCAAGGGCTCCGTTTCGACGCACAAGGATGGTTCCCCTGGCTGATTGACGTGACGTTGGAAACCCAGTGACACACGCAACACATGGCGCGTATTGCGTGTTAGATGGCTTCGATCGAACGGACATTCTCCGCACGAAGGCAAAGTGACGTTGTAGTGTAGGAGCTCTATCGTGGTAGCAAGGTATGTGGGGCGGAGGCTCACGCAGGCCACCTTCGTCCTTTGGCTGGCGGCGACGCTGGCTTTCGTGGCCCTGCAGTTGACGCCGGGTGATCCCGCCCAGGCGCTTCTGGCCGCCTCCGGAGCCACCCCTGAGGAGGTCGCTGAGCGACGCGCCCAATTGGGGCTGGACGACTCACTCCCAGTACAATACACCCGCTACCTGCTGGACCTGATCCGGGGCGACCTGGGACAATCATGGCTCCACGGCCGGCCCGTGGGCCAGATGATCCTGGAGCAACTCCATCCGACGCTCGAACTGGCGCTGGCCTCGATGGTCGTGGGAGTGGTGGCGGGTCTGGGGTTGGGGGTTCTGGCAGCCGTGCGGCGGGGTACGTGGCTGGATACGTTCGCGACGACGCTGGCGGTGCTGGGCCTCTCCACGCCTACCTACTGGTCTGGCCTCCTGGCGATTCTCCTATTCTCCCTCCAACTGGGCTGGCTGCCTGCGACCGGGGAGGGAGACCTGCGACACCTGGTGTTGCCGGCGCTGGTCTTGGGCTTCGCCCTCTCCGGCTCTATCGCCCGCCTGGTGCGCGCTCGCGTGGTGGAAGTGATGGAGGAGCAGTTCGTGCTGGCGGCGCGGGCGCGGGGGCTCCCATCGTGGCGCGTGCTCTTCGTCCACGTACTCCGCTCCGCGCTGGCCCCCGCTCTCACCGTCACCGCCCTCCAGTTCGGCTTCCTGCTGGGCGGGGCGGTGGTCACCGAATCGGTCTTCGCCCGTCGGGGACTGGGGAAGTTAGCGGTGGAGGCAATCACCTGGCGGGACTTGCCGGTGGTGCGAGGAGTGGTCGTGTTCGGCGCGTTGGCCTACGTCCTGGTCAATCTGGCAGCGGACATAGCGCAGGCCTGGCTGGACCCTCGGCTGCGAGAGGAACTTACGTGATTGAGTGGACCACCCCGGTTCGACGTCCTCTCCTGCGGCAGCCAGCCGCACTGTCAGCGCTAGGCTGGTTAGCACTGATCGGACTGGGGGCAGGCTTAGCCCCGCTTCTGGCCCCTGCCGGCCCCCTGGCGGCCGATACGACCCGCGGGCTCCTTCCACCGGGGCCGGGCGGACCGCTGGGGACCGACCTGCTAGGCCGAGACATACTGACGCGGCTCTTGTGGGGCAGCCGCTGGACTCTGGGGATAGGGCTGATGGCTCTAGTGGTGACCGTGGGCTTGGGCCTGCCCGTAGGCATAGTGGCTGGCACCTTCGGCGGCCGAATCGAGGCAGTGTTGATGCGTCTGGTGGACGCGCTGCTGGCCTTCCCCAGCCTCCTCCTGGCGATGGCGGTGGTGGCACTACTGGGGCCAGGTGTGAGCTCGGTGGCGGTGGCGGTGGGGCTGGCAGCGGCCCCGGCCTACGCCCGCATGGCCCGCAGCGCCGCTCTTGAGGTACGTACGCAACCCTACGTAGAGGCGGCCCGCGCGCTGGGAAGCAGCGAGTGGCATGTGCTGATGCGCCACGTCCTGCCCAATGCCGCTCCACCACTCGTGGCCTTCGCTGCTACCCAACTGGGGTGGGTACTGCTCGACGGGGCAGCCCTCAACTTCCTGGGCCTGGGCGTGCCACCGGGCACCCCCGAGTGGGGGGCGATGCTGGCCGAGGGCCGGGGCTACCTGCGGGATGCCCCATGGGCAAGCACTTTCCCCGGCCTGGTGCTGACGCTGACCGTGCTGGCGGCCAACCTGGCGGGAGATGGGCTACAAGAGGCACTGCGGCCTCGGTAGGGAGAATAAAGATAGAGCAGAGAGGGGAGAGTAGAGAATGGAGAGTGAAGAGTAGAGAGTAGAGATTGCAACAGTCGGAATGGAGCAATTTGATGATTTGTCATTTGTCATTTGCCAATTGGGCCTTGGTCATTTCGCTAGTCTTGGCCGGGATTGACTGGCTGGCCGTCGCCCGGCGGCAGAAGCGGCTGGAGTACGTCTTCAAGCCAGCGACGCTGGTAGCCGTAATAATCGGGGCCTGGCTGCTGATGCGAGGCCCGCACGACGTATGGCAGGCCCGCTTTTTCCTGCCCGGCCTGGTCTTCTCCCTGGCAGGGGATGTCTTTCTGATGCTGCCCGGCGTAGGGGCGGGGTCACCCCGCTCCTACTTCCTGCCCGGCCTGGTAGCATTCCTCCTGGCCCACCTCTGCTACATCGCTGGGCTGAACCCAACGCTGCCTCCCTGGCCCTCTCTCGCGGTCCTCGTCGTCGTGACGGTCATCGGTCTGGCGCTTTTCCGGTCCATCGCGGCCGGGCTGCGCCACCAGGGCCAGACAGCGCTGCTCGTCCCCGTGGCGCTCTATAGCCTGGTGCTCAGCCTGATGCTCCTTTCGGCCTGGGCTACCCTGTTCCGCCCGGAGTGGACACCGCTGCGCCGGGGGTTGGTCATCGTTGGGGCCAGCCTGTTCTTCGCTTCCGACGCGATGCTGGCCTGGGACCGGTTCGTCACCCCCTCCCCCTCGGCCCGACTACGGGTCATCGTTACCTACCACCTGGGCCAGATGGCTCTGACTGCTTCGATTGTGCTGGTGGGGTGACCAGAAACAGGTAGGGGCGCGGTCACCGCGCCCCTACGGTCGTAACATCTCCAATTGGGCAAAGTCGTCCGGCCCTTTCCTGGCGTGGCGTCGGAGGGCCAGGCGACGTCCATGATGCGGGGGTAGTTGGTGCCGTCGGGCCGGCCGCCGCACTGCCACTGGCTCGCTGTGGCCTCGATCTCCCGCAGGCTGTAGGGGTCGTGCTCGGCGTGGTTTCAGCGCTCGATGCGAACGGTATAGGCTTGCGTGCCGTCCGTGCCCCGTGTGTCAATCCAGGTAGGATAGGCGTACTCGTTGGTCGAAGCCATGCCGATATCACCTGGCCTGGAGGATCCCTGTATTCGCACGAAGCGGGAGCCAACGATAGGCTTCTCGTTTAGCTTTAGCGGAAGGCTGAAGGTCTGACCTCCGTCGGTGCTGAAGGTATAGTAGACGTCGTAGACACAGGCGTCAACCCATCCTTCCTCCCGTCGTTTGCGAAAGGCTTCCAGATCAATGCAGGCAGGTGCATCTTCGCCGTGCGCGTAGAAGACGACGTCAAGTGTGCCGTCGGGCGCTATGTTGACACCGGGTGCCTTGTCCAGGTCAAAGTACAAGGGTATGTCGCCGCTGACTAATGAAGACTCCCACGTTGCCCTACCGTCCTGGGAGATGGCTACCGCCAATTCCTGGGCCTGTTTGGCCCCCCGCCGGTATAAGACGTAGTAGATACCGTTGTAGGCGGCGGTGCTGATGATGCCCCACGTCTCTGTGATTTGCCTGAGTGCGGAGAAGGTCTCCCCGCCATCGTCTGAGGTCGCCACCCAAACGCCAGCCGGCCAATTGTCAACACCAGGGGACCACACCCAAGCGACAGCTAAGTTGTCATCATTGCCGAGCATTGCCTGGGCACCAACAGGCGGCACCTCTTGTCCCGCCACATTGGCAGAGAGTTCGACACCCTGCTCTATTTCGACGGGATCTGACCACATCGCGCCACCGTCGGTTGAGCGCTGGAGAACGATGCCCTTGTATTCGTGGTTTCCGCCGGTCGGCCCCGTGTAGGGCACATATAGTGCACCGTTATGCGGGTCTATCGTCAACCACGGTTTGTCATTGCCACTTATTGCCCCGAAGAAAGCCCTATTGGCTGGCGTCATCTGACCGTCGGCATTGGACCGGTTTATGGCAATCCTGCCACCCCAGAGGCCAACCGCATACAGCGTGCCGTCTGGCCCAAAACCCACCACACCGTCTCCACCGGGTCGGGTAGTTGCGAACGGCATCTGCTCCGACCACGTGGCACCACCGTCACTGGAGGTATAGAGCACGAGATTGATCTTACAGCCGAGAGCCCACTCGAAATCCGAGACGGCGATAACGATGGCGGCGAGATGGTCAGGGTTCGTCGGATCTACAGCAATATGGGGTTCGTAGATGTAGCAGCAATTCCCGTTTTGGCGTCAAGACCTGACAGGTTTCCATGAATTTCGTCACTTGAGGCCCCATTTATCACCCGGCAACTGTGTTGAACAGCAAGTCTTGGGTAAAAACCTGTCAGGTCTGATCATACCGGGAATTGCTGTAGATGTAGGGCACCTGGCTGATGCGATGCAGGGGGCCCACTTGGGCGTTGCTCGGGCCAGCAGTTGCTTCCGGTGAGGGCGTGGTGGCGGGCTGGCAGGCCGCAAGGAGCAGGCCGGCCAGCACGAGCAGGTTAAACAATCGGTATTGCCTTCTACTCATTGTGTCCATCCTTCACTCCTTTTCCGAAAATGGTATTGGGCTGATACATTTCTGAAATGCATCATCATTTTGCTCATAACCCGCCTGTTGCAGTCATCCAATCTGCTATCCTGTCGGCCGCCCGCGCCACGTCGTTGTCCGATACGTCCAGTTCCAACGTCGGCAAAATAGACTCACCGACCAACCTGCGCATGAGTTCCTGTTCGTTGATGAACACTTGCAGGTCGTCGTACTGGGATGGGTTGCCTGAGACTTTGAAGACACACTACTTCTCCTCTGCTTCCTTCAACACCACCGCCGAACGAGGCGGCAGCGCCAGGCCGGTGAGATACCCGGCGACGACACTCGCCTCCTCGCTGCCCATCAGGTCGCGCAGGCGTGCTCCATCGGGCAAGTGGCCGCCGACCGGAACATCCAGGTGATAGGTCGCCGCGCCGTTGTTGAGCACGACCACCAGTATGTCGTTATCCAGGCGACGCAGGTAAGCGTAGACCTTGCCCTCGGCGTGAAGGGAGGTGTACTCCCCCCGGCGCAGCGCGGGGTGGGCCTTGCGCAGCGCGATGCAGCGTTTGACGTAGTCGCGCAACCCGATGTTCCAACACTTATCATCCCACGGGAAAACGCGGCGGCAGTCGGGGTCGGGGCCGCCTTCCAGCCCAATCTCATCGCCGTAGTAGATGCACGGCGCGCCGGGGTAGGTCATCTGGAAGAGGGTGGCCAGGCGCAAGGCCGCCTGATCTCCGCCCACCAACGTCAGGAAGCGCGGCTCATCATGGCTGCTGAGAAGATTGAGTTGCGCCAGCGTCACCTGCCGGTCGTAGAGGGCCAGCAGGTGATCTATGGCATCGGCGAACTGGGTGGCGCTCAGCCGCCGCAACGTGAAGCCTCCGGGACGCTGGGTGGTGTCCAACCGCTCCCCACCGAAGAAGCCCAGGCAGGCGCGGTTGAAGATGTAATTCATCACCGCATCGAACTGGTCGCCCTGCAGCCAGCGCCGGGCGTCGTCCCAGATCTCGCCGACGATGTAGGCCTCGGGGTTGGCCGTCTTGATCACGCGGCGGAACTCGCGCCAGAAGTCGTCGTCGTCAATTTCGTGAGGGACGTCCAGCCGCCAGCCGTCTACGCCGAACTCGATCCAGTGGCGAGCCACGTCGAAGAGAAAGCAGCGCACCGCTGGGGTGTCGGTGTCGAACTTGGGCAGGGCTGGCAGGTCCCACCAGGCCCGATAGCCCAGGGCCTGCAGGCTTTCGTGGCTATGACGCAGGAGGTGTTCCTCTGCCGGGGAGGGATAGGCGTCCAGCCGTTTCCCGGCCCGCAGCCGCTCCTCGTCGAAGTAGAACCAGTCCAGGTAGGGGGAGGCGGCCCCGTTCTCCAGGGTGTGGTAGAACTGGTAAAAACCTCGGCTGGCGTGATTGAAGACGCCGTCCAGGACGATGCGGATGTTGCGCCGGTGAGCCTCGTCCAGCAACTCGCGGAAGGCTGCATCACCACCCAAAATAGGGTCCACGCGGTAATAGTCGTGGGTATGGTAGCGGTGGTTGGCCGCCGACTGGAAGATGGGGTTGAAGTAGATGGCATTTATCCCCAGGTCTTCCAGGTAGTCCAAGTGTTCGACCACGCCCAGCAGGTCGCCGCCTTTGAAGCCATACACGGTGGGCGGGGAGTCCCATGGCTCCAGGTTGGATGGCTTGGGCACCCGCGCGCTTCTGGCGAAACGGTCAGGGAAGATGTGGTAGAATACGGCGTCTTTGACCCACTCGGGGGTGGTGAATTCCATTGTCATCAGAAGTTCAACTCTTCCATCTTACCGGTGCACATATATATGACCCGCTCGCAGATGTTGGTCACCCGGTCAGCGATGCGCTCCAGGTTGTGAGTCACCCAGAGCAGATAGGTGGCACGGGTGATCGTTCTGGGGTCCGAGAGCATATAGGTCAGCAGTTCGCGGTAGACCTGATCGTACAGTCCATCAATCTCCGCATCCCGCTTTGCCGTCTCCAGTGCCAGGTCTGGATCGCGCTCGAAGTATGCGTCGAGGCTGGCGCGGATCATCTCCCGGTCAATCTCCGCCATACGAGGGACGTCAATCAGCGGCTTCAGGTGCGGCTGATCGGCCAGCCGGATGGCGAGTTCCGCGATCCCACTGGCATGATCACCCATGCGTTCCAGTTCGGTGACGATGTGGATCGCGGCGACGATGGCGCGCAGGTCCCCGGCTGCTGGCTGCTGAGTTGCGATCAGCCTCACGCATCGCTCCTCAATGTTATACCGCCTGGTGTTGATCTCTTCATCACCAGCGATCACCTGGCGGGCCAGATCCTCATCCTGCTCCTTGAGCGCATGAACGGCCCGCTCGATGGCCGTCTCCACCATGCTCCCCAGGTACAGGATGTTATCGCGCAAATCAGTCAGTTCCCGGTCAAACAATGCTCTGGCCTTGCTCATTTTTTGTACCCTCCAGTCATCGGCATAGCTGACGATGCGTCCAGCATCCAGTATCTAGCATCCAGCATCCAGTTACCCCATGCGCCCGGTGATGTAATCCTCGGTCAATTGCTGCATCGGGCGGGTGAAGATCTTTCCCGTCTCGTCGTATTCCACCAGTTCCCCCAGCCAGAAGAAGCCCGTATAGTCGGAGACGCGGGCCGCCTGCTGCATGTTGTGGGTGACAATGACGATGGTGTAATGCTCGCGCAGTTCCTGCATCAGATCCTCGATCCGCAACGTGGCGGCCGGGTCCAGTGCCGAGCAGGGCTCGTCCATCAGAATGACTTCCGATTTGACGGCCAGCACCCGTGCGATGCACAGCCGCTGCTGCTCGCCGGCCGAAAGGTCGAGCGCGGAGGAATGTAGTTTATCTGTGACCTCATCCCACAGTGCCGCCGCACGCAGGCTTTGCTCGATCAGTTCGTCCAGCGCACTGCCCCGTGCCAGCCCCAGCACTCGCGGGCCAAAGGCCACGTTGTCGTAGATGGACTGGGGGAAGGGATTGGGCCGCTGGAAGACCATTCCCACCCGTCGCCGCAGTTCGACCACGTCTACATCCGGCGCGTAGATGCTCCGACCATCGAGCAGGACTTCCCCCTCAACTCGTGTACCGGGTATGGTATCGTTCATGCGGTTGAAGCAGCGCAGAAAAGTGGACTTGCCGCAGCCGGAGGGTCCGATGAGAGCGGTGATGCGCTGCTCCTCGGTGCGCATTGAGATGCCATGCAATGCCTCAAAGTCATCATAGTAGAACCGTAGGTTACGAGTTTCGATCTTGCGCATTATCGGACATTGTACCGCAAGCTGCCTGAGGTGACAAGTGCTTCTTGAGTGATGGTCTTCGACAGGGGCAACGCACTTCGAGGAATTGTGTCGCCCCCCCGTTTCGTGGTTGTCGACCATCGTGTCGCACCGCTCTCGATCAGACCAGGGCCTGCAAGGCAGGCCTGCGGGAGGTGGACGAGAGGAACGAAGCGCAGCAGCGCGAACTAGCAATGAGCTGGTCTGGGCCGCGCAGGGGGCGATGGACGCGGCGCGGATAGTGACCTGTCACCTCCTGCGCCGCCCCGTGCCAGTGGGTCAATGGGCCGACGCTCCAGATTGATATCGTCCCCTGGGTCGAACTGCGGGCCTGGGCGTTGCAGGCGGTGGAGGTAGAATCGTGGAAAAGCCCCCGGGCTTTTCGCCGGGGGCTTCGATCCACCTAGGTTCTAGCCGAGAAAATCGCGCAATTTGCGGCTGCGGCCGGGGTGGCGCAACTTTCGGAGCGCCTTGGACTCGATCTGCCGCACGCGCTCACGTGTTACGCCGAAGGCTCGTCCGACATCTTCCAGCGTGTGACTCTCCCCGTCCTTCAGTCCGAAGCGCATTTCCAGCACGGCGCGCTCCCGCTCGCCGAGCGAATCGAGGATGGAGCATATCTGTTCCTTGAGCAGTTGGTCAGAGGTGGCGTCAGCCGGCCCTGGCATAGACTCGTCCTCAATGAAGTCACCCAGCAGGCCGCTGTCCTCCAACCCCACCGGCATCTCGAGCGACATCGGTTCCTGCGAGATGCGCATAACGCTCCGCACTTTGACCGCAACACGACGCAGCCGGCGCTCCAACGAGGGCGGCAGTGGTTCCCCTGCAGATTGTGCGGATAGGATGGCCTCCGTCTCTTCCGGCTCCAGCAGGTCCGATTCCAGTGCCAGTTCCTCCATCGTAGGCTCCCGTCCCAGTTCCTGCACCATCTGCCGCTGGAGACGGAGCAATTGGTTGATCGTCTCCACCATGTGTACAGGGATGCGGATGGTGCGGGCCTGGTCTGCGATGGCCCGGCTGATCGCTTGCCGGATCCACCAAGTGGCGTAGGTCGAAAATTTAAATCCCTTGGTGTGGTCAAATTTCTGAATTGCCCGGAGTAGCCCGATGTTCCCCTCCTGGATCAGGTCGAGGAATAGGATACCGCGCCCCAGGTAGTGCTTGGCGACGTTGACAACCAGCCGCAGATTGGCCTGGGCCAGGAGTTGCTGAGCCTCCGCTGCGTGCTCTTCCAGGTTAGCCCACGTCGCCGCAATTTCCTCCTCGTCCGGCATCCTCTGCTTGATCTTGCGCGACGATGGGAACTTCCGCCGCTTGTGCCACTCCGCACAGATCAGGTCCAGCATAGGCTCAGGCAGCAGGTAGAGCAGGGTTAAGACATCGAAGAGATGGCTGGTGATCGCTGTCCAGGTCCCATCCTCTGATCCTGACCAGTACGCCTGTTTCAGGAAGCTATAGAGGGGTGAGGAAATTCTGGGCATCAGCACGTGACGGAGTGCTCTGGCTTCATTCACTAACGCGGCCAAGTCAGGCGGAGGCAGGTTCAGGCGCTTGCAGTTCTTGAGCACAGCCGACCACACCCCACAGAGCGAAATCAGCAGGGCTGTCAGGGTCTCCTCCCCCGTTGGCGGCCCTTCGCCCTGCTGGCTCAAGCGGGCCTGTAGATCATTGAGGTGAGCGGCTGCCTCTCGCTGGGTAGAGAGCCATACCTCCTGATGCGGTTCTAGAAGTGGCACCCGCCCGATCTCTCGCAGGTACATCCGCACCGGATCATCCGTGACCTCGACTGGAACCTCGCTCACGGTGTCAGTCAGTTTTTCTTCCTCGATTTCTTCCAACTCGTCAGGAGAGGGTTCATCCGCTCCATCCAGGTTTTGGTCTGGGGGACCCTTACCTGTCTCTAGTAGGGGCGCGCCGGCATTGAACGGCACAGATGGGACGCGTTCCGGAGCATCAGGGATGTCTCTCGGCATTCGCACTGCTGGCTTGTCTGTTACGCCAACGGATGTGGATCTGTGTTCCTTTTCCCCGTTCATCGGCACCTTGGTCCCACAAGCACGCATATGCTTGGATTGTGTTCCTATCCTCGGCCTACCCAACTCCACCGCTGTGCCAGCGCCTGTTGTGTGCGCAGCAGTGTCTCCCTGTACATTCGCAGGGCCCCGACATATTGCTCCGCCCGTATGTCCCCTGCTTCTTGGGCCTCCATGGTCAGGAAACTCAGTTCCTGGCCTACGCGTTTGAGATTGCGTTCCCGCAGTCGCAACAGCGTGAGCACAACATCACGCACCAGTTGCTCGTCAGCGAGTTCAGCTTCGCCAGGTGTGAGCAGTGCCTCCAGTCGCGCATGTAAGTCGGCAGGCAATTGCGGGCGCAGCGCCTCAAGGGTGGCAGGATGCCCAGTCGCCAGGAGTGCTTCCCACGCCTCGAAGATCGCGCGACAGCCTACGTCCTGGAAGTCCTGCCCTCGCAGAGGCTTCAGTTGGCTCTCTCCAAGCACTTCATTGACCTGCGAGAGGAGGCTGGGCCGCCGCAGGAGCCTCGACAGGCAGTAGCTCTCCAGACTTGCTTCTCGGCTTTCCAACATCTCTGACAAAGGTGTTTCGTCCTGCTTGGCCCAGCGATTGGCGGTCCGCCTCGTCTTCTTCTCTAATGCGTGTAGGAACTGAGGAGCGGAAATCCTGAGAGCACGAACTAGTTTCTGTGCGTACGCATTCCGTTCAACCGGGTCGGATACACTTCTGAGAATCGGAAGCATAGTGTCAGCGATGTGTTTTTTCGCCTTTGCGTCATCAAGATCAGACGACGCCAACAAATACTGCATGTAGAATTCTACTACTGGCTTTGCTTCCTGAACCAGTGCCTTCCAACGTTGTGGGTTCTGGCGGATCAGATCATCTGGGTCCTGTCCACTGGGAAGTTGGAGAACGCGGATTTCTGCTCCCAATCGGGCCTCGTATCCCACCAGCCCTCGCGGGTCAAAGACAGGCTTTTGTTCCTGATCCAGTGCCTCACGTGCCACCGCAACGCCGCGCAGCGTCGCCTGCACACCCGCCGCGTCAGGGTCGAGCGCAAGCACGAAGCGTTTAGTGCGGCGCTGGAGTTGCCGCAGTTGCGATTCCGTGAGCGCGGTCCCCATCTGCGCCACCACGTTGGCGAACCCGGCCTGGTGGGCCTGCATCACATCCATGTAGCCCTCGACGATGACGACCTGGTCCTCGCGACGGATGGCCTGCCGCGCCAGATCGAGCCCAAAAAGCGTGCGTCCCTTGTCGAAGAGCATCGTCTGGGGGGAGTTGATGTACTTGGGCACTCCCTCTGGATCGAGCGTCCTTGCCCCAAAGCCGATCACGCTCCCCCGTGCGTCGCGGATGGGGATCATCAGCCGCTCCCGGAAACGGTCGTAGGTACCACTGTCATCCTCCCGCCGCACCAGTAGCCCAGCCTGAACGAGTTCCTCAACTGTATATCCGCGCTCGGTCAAGTAGGCCCGCGTTCTCTCCCAACCGGGGAGGCTATAGCCCAGCAGGAAACGCTCGACTGTATCATCGCTCAGACCACGCCTGGCGATGTAGACCCGCGCCGCTTCGGCCTCCGGGGCGTGGCGCAGGAGGTGGTGGTAGTACTGGGCTGCCGCAGCCAGAAGTTCACGCAGCCGGTCGGCTTCCCCCTCCGCCTGTGCCTGCGCTGGGGTGCGAGGTCGCAGTTCGACGCCCGCCCGCCGTGCCAGCTCCTCCAGCGCGGTGCGGAAGTCCCAGCCCTCCCGCTTCATCACGAAGGTGAAGACATCGCCCCCCTCGCTACAAGCTCCGAAGCAGTGCCAGTGCTGACTGTCGGGGAAGACGACAAAGGAGGGAGTCTTCTCGGAATGGAAAGGACACAGGGCCTTATAGTTCCGTCCCGCCTTCCGGAGTGGAATGTAGGAGGAGATAACCTCCACGATGTCCAGCCTATCTTTAACCTCGTCAATCACACTCATTGTCCAGCACCGTAGACTATTGTACTCATCTCTGGCATTCAGGCAAGTGGGCATACAGCAGCTAGCAGGCGGCCGTTAGCAGTTAGCGGGCTATGCGCTAATGGCAAACGGCTATTGCTCACGTGCGTCTGGTATAAACAACGCGTGGCAGGCAGCCCGCGCCACCTGCCACACGGAGTCTGCAACAGACGCGATTACTTGTGGTGCCTAAGCGTCGCCTGGGCGGCTGCCAACCGGGCCACCGGCACACGGAAGGGGGAGCAACTCACATAGTCCAGGCCGACGCGGTGACAGAAGTCTATTGAGACCGGGTCGCCGCCGTGCTCTCCGCAGATACCGATTTCCAGGTCGGGGTCGGCTGCCCGCCCCTCCTCCACACACATCTTTACCAAGCGCCCCACGCCGACCTCATCCAGTGTCTGGAAGGGATTGGTCTCCAGGATACGAAACAGTACCGGCTCGCCTTCTGTGTCCACCTCGCCTGTTTCTATGCCATCCACGTACTTCATCAGGAACTTGCCCTCGGCATCATCGCGGCTGTAGCCGAAGGCCATCTGGGTCAGGTCGTTGGTGCCGAAGGAGAAGAAGTCGGCGTACTGGGCGATCTCGCCAGCGGTGAGGGCGGCCCGGGGTACCTCGATCATTGTGCCGAACATACTTTCGATCTCGACGCCTTCTTCTTCCATCACCTGCTTGGCGACCGTTTCCAGTTTCTCCCGTTCCAGTTTCAGTTCGTTGACGTGGCCGACCAGCGGGATCATCACCTCCGGTATCACCTTGATGCCCCGCTTGGCGCAGCGACATGCGGCCTGGAAGTAGGCGCGGGTCTGCATCTCCGTCAGTCCCTTGTACATGATCCCAGCCCGGCAGCCGCGCAGCCCCATCATGGGGTTCACTTCCCACATGGAGTTGACCACATGGAGCATCTTTTCCTTCTTGGGCAGGTCGGGCGAGTTGGGGTCGGTGCAGCGCAGGCAAGCGACCTCCTCGATCAGTTCCTCGCGTGGGGGCAGGAACTCGTGCATAGGCGGGTCAATCAACCGCATGATGACCGGCAAACCATCCATGGCCTCGAAGACACCCTCGAAGTCCTGCTCTTGGAACGGGAGCATCTCGTCCAGTGCGGTATGGCGCTCTTCGTCGGTCTCCGCCATAATCATGCGCACCACGGCGTCGCGGGCGCGCTCGTCGAAGAACATGTGCTCGGTGCGGCACAGGCCGATGCCCTCGGCCCCGAACTGGCGCGCCCGGCGGGCATCCTCAGGGAGATCGGCATTTGTGCGCACGCCGAGTGTGCGGATCTCGTCGGCCCAACTGAGCAACTCGATCAGGTTCTTCTGCTTCTCGTACTCGACCTCGAGGGTGCAGATTTCGCCCCAGAAGACCTCACCGGTGCCGCCGTCAATCGAGATGACGTCTCCCCCCTTGATGACGCGGCCACTGGCTTTGACGGTGAACTGTGCCCGTTCAACATCTACGCTGATGTCCTCGCAGCCAGCGACGCAGGGGAGGTTGTTGCCCCGCGCCACGACCGCTGCGTGGGAAGTCATTCCGCCGTGCTGGGTCAGCACTCCTTTAGAGACGAGCATACCCGGCACGTCGTCGGGGGATGTCTCTGGGCGCACCAGCATGATGGCCTGGCCCTGCCTGGCCAGTTCGATGGCTTGTTTGGCGTCGAAGACGACGATGCCCGTACCGGCACCAGGTGAGGCATTGAGGCCCTCCGCCAGCAGATCACCTCGCTCCTCAGCGCTCAGCTTAGCCTCTGGGTCAAAGAATGGATGCAGGAGTTGGTCCACCTCCTCTGGTTTGACGCGCATCACTGCTTCCTCTTTGGTGAGCAACCCTTCACGTACCATATCCGTCGCGACCTTGACCGCCGCGGCCGCCGTGCGCTTACCCGTGCGCGTCTGGAGCATCCACAGTTCGCCCCGCTCGACAGTGAACTCCACGTCTTGCATATCGCGGTAATGGCGCTCAAGTTGTTGGGTCACCTTGACAAACTGCTCGTAGATGTCGGGCATCACCTCCCGCAACTGAGCGATCTTGAGCGGCGTGCGGATGCCGGCGACGACGTCCTCGCCCTGGGCGTTCTCTAGATACTCGCCGTAGAGTCGCCGTTCACCGGTAGCCGGGTCGCGGGTGAAGGCGACTCCGGTGCCACTGCGCTCGCCCATATTGCCGAAGACCATAGTGCAGATGTTGATGGCAGTGCCCCAATCGTGGGGAATCTTGTTGAACTCGCGGTAGGCAATGGCCCGCTCGCCGTTCCAGGAGGCGAACACCGCCTGGATGGCCAACCGCAATTGCTCGTAGGGGTCGGTGGGAAACTCATGACCGAAGTGCTCGCGATAGAGAGCCCTGTACTGTTCGACGAGTTCCTTCATCCCCTCCAGGCTGACTTCGGGGTCAGTTGTGACGCCCTCTTTCTCCTTTAGCTCACTCAGCAGCTTCTCGAAATGCTCTCGGTCCAGGCCCATCACGATATCGGAGAACATGGTGATGAAGCGGCGGTAGGCGTCGTAGGAAAACCACTCGTTTCTGGTCAGGTTCGCCAGGCTAGGCCGGGTTTCGTCGTTTAGCCCTAAGTTTAGGACGGTATCCATCATCCCCGGCATAGAGACCCGCGCGCCGGAGCGGACAGAGACGAGAAGTGGGTTTTCAGGGTCGCCAAATCGCCTGCCAGTCCGCCGCTCAATCTCTTTGAGCGCCTCCAAAGTCTGCTCCCACATTCCGGGCGGGAAGTCGCCTGTCTTCATGTATTCGACGCAGGCCTCAGTGGTGATGGTGAAACTGGGGGGCACAGGGAGCCCGGCGCCGGTCATGTCGGCCAGGCCAGCCCCTTTGCCGCCCAGGACGAACTTCATCTCGGCCAAGTCGGGCTCGTGGCCCAGTATCTCGGCCAGTCCCTCGCGGGCCGAACAAGCAAGGTATACCCATTTCTTCTTACTCACAGTATCTTTCCCTCCTCCAAAGTTTAGTGTGAATGTCAAAAAGAACGCTATGAAAGCCGGAGTTAGCGCGCACGGGGGATAGAGCTTGGAGCAGCTTTACCCAGGGCTTACGCACGCCAACAAAGCCGGAGCAATCTGGTTGAGTAATTATACCCATCTCGTAGGATAAGGTCAAATGTACTTGTTTAGCGCCCGAGCAGGTCTGCTAAGCCCGACGACAACGATGGGCTACCTTAACACAAATTGACTATTTTGACAACTGCCGACGGCAAGATGTGGCTTTGTCCAACCTTCTCCAGACCATTTTATGTATACTAGAGCCAAAAATCTTGACGGCGGCGAACAATTGTGTTATAATATCTATAATCTACGAGCCATGACAGCCTCACTAGGTCGGGCGCAAGGGGCGGGTGCCCGCGTATTGATTGCAGGGTGTTCTTTTGGCATCCCATGATTAGTTTCGATATTTCCGCTCTCACCAAGGCCCGGCTGGGTACGTCGCTCACCCTGAACGTGGACACGGGGCCGCAGAGCCTGACCGACCTGAAGGTGGATTTTCTTCACGGAACTGTCCAGGCAATTCGCATTCCAGGTGGTCTGTTTGTTCAAGGCACTGTGGAGTCACAACTGAGGCTAGAGTGTGTTCGCTGCCTGGAGCCCTTCGCACTTCCAATCACCCTGGAATTAGAAGAGATATTCGGCCTGCCAGGAGCGAGCCCAAGGCAGGATGTGACCTATGTAGTGAGCGACGATGGCTGGCTCGACCTGGCCCCCCTGTTGCGCGAGCAAAGTTGGGTAGCCGTCCCAATGAACCCCCTCTGCCGCGCCGATTGCAAAGGGTTATGCCCGCAATGTGGCACGAATCTCAACCGCGAGTCGTGTACGTGTGAGAGCACTAAGATTGATCCGCGCCTGGCAGTATTGAAAGACATGTTGTAACTGGGAGATGGGGTAGAAGACCTATGGACGTAATTGGAGAACTGTTGGAGAAGGCGGAAGTTCAGGGATACCTGACTACGGATGACATTCTGGACCTATTGCCGGAGGCCGAGGAGACGCTAGAGCAACTCGAAGAGATTTTTATCTCGTTGCACGAGGTAGGTATCGAAGTTTACGACGACAAGGCAGATGCTGAGGAGCAACAGACGCTGACTGTTACGGTCAGCGGATGCGAGACGGACGGTGACGAAACCTACGACTTGAGCAGGGTCTCCAGTGATGATACGGTGGGTTTGTACCTTAGGGAGATGGCCCGTGTACCTCTTCTAACAATCGAAGAGGAGGTACGGCTGGCCAAGTCCCTCGAAGCAGGGCGCAGGGCCCAGCAGATCCTGAGCAATGATGGGTCTGACCCGACGGAGCGTGAGGAATTCGAGCGGCAAATCGAGAAGGGGTTGACCGCTCGCGCGCATCTGATCAAGGCTAACACTCGGCTGGTGGTCAGCATCGCCAAGAAGTACATGGGACGTGGCGTGCCGTTCTTGGACCTGATCCAGGAGGGCAACCTGGGCCTGATGAAGGCCGTGGAGAAGTTTGACTACACCCGTGGGTATCGCTTCAGCACTTATGCCACGTGGTGGATCCGTCAGACGATCACGCGGGCGATTGCCGACCAGGGGCGCACGATCCGCGTGCCGGTTCACATGTCGGATCGTATCCGGCGGCTCTACAACACGTCCCGGCAATTGGAGCAGGAGTATGGCCGTCGGCCGACGCCAGAAGAGATAGCGGCCGAGATGGACATAGAGCCGCGCAAGGTGCAGTGGATGCTCAAGGTTTCGTGGCGGCCGTTGAGCCTGGAGCGACCGGTTGGCGAAGACGAGGACAGCGAACTGGGAAGTTTTATCGAGGACGAGGCGACTCCCACGCCGACGCAGAGTGCCTACCAACACCTGCTCGGTGAGAAAGTCGAGGAGATGCTGACTACGCTGAGCCCGCGCGAGGCGCGCATCCTGCGACTCCGCTTTGGGCTCCTCAATGGATGCAGTTACACGCTTGAGGAGGTCGGCCAGAAGTTCGGGCTCACGCGGGAGCGCATCCGGCAGATTGAGGGCAAGGCGCTGCGTCGTCTGCGCCATCCCCGCCGCAGCCGCCAGTTGCGGGATTACCTGGGCTAATATAATGGGCGTAGCAACCCATCGCTCCGCTATGATGATGTGCAGCCTGCCGTGGTGGGCTGGGGAGGAGGCTCCCTGCCTGCGATAGGCCGCCCTGCTCTCCCGGCCTCACGGCAACACACCGCCAGCCTCGCTGGCGGTTTTCGTTTATCATACCCTGTGTTACAATATATCGCACGCTCTCAAGGAGGAATATCAATGTCCGAACACATTCTCGTCGCTATCGCCTGGCCCTACGCCAGCGCCAAGATACACGCCGGCAACGTCACCGGCTCCCATCTCCCCGGAGACATCTGTGCCCGCTACCACCGCCTGGCCGGCGACCACGTGCTGATGGTCTCCGGCTCCGACTCGCACGGCACCCCCATCACCGTGCGTGCCGAGCAGGAGGGCAAGTCGCCCCGCGAGGTCTTTGAGCGCTTCCATCACGACTTCCTGGAACTGTTCCAATGCCTGGGCATCAGTTACGATCTGTTCACCCACACCGACACGGAGAACCACCATCGCGTCTCTCAGGACTTTTTCCTCGCGCTGCTAGAGAATGGCTACCTCTACAAGCAGGTGCAAGAACAGATGTACTCAGAGGCGCAGAAACGCTTCCTGCCTGACCGCTACGTCGAGGGAACCTGCCCGGTGTGTGGATATGAGGACGCGCGGGGCGACCAATGTGACCGCTGCAACACACTGCTGGACCCAAAAGACCTGATCAATCCACGCAGCAAGATTGACGGCAGCACGCCCGTGCTCCGCAAGACGGAGCACTTCTTCCTCGACCTGCCCAAACTGGCTCGATCCGGGCTGGCCGAGTGGCTTCAGCGCGGCAAGGAATTCTGGCGGCCCAATGTGATCAACTTCGCCCGCCGCTACGTGGGCGAGGGGTTGCAGGGGAGGCCCTTCACCCGCGACCTGGAATGGGGCATCCCGGTGCCCGTGCCGGGGTGGAAGGGCAAATGCATCTACGTCTGGTTCGAGGCAGTCATGGGCTACTTCTCCGCCAGCGTCGAATGGGCACACAGCCGGGGAGAGCCGGAGGCATGGAAGAATTGGTGGTATGATCCGGCGGCCAAAACGCTCTACTTCATCGGCAAGGACAATATTCCCTTCCACGCCGTCATCTGGCCGGCGGAACTGATGGGGGTGGAGCGGCTCTACGAGGACGACCTGTCTAAGAAACTCAATCTGCCCTACGACGTGCCGGCCAACGAGTTCATGAACCTGGAGGGACAGAAGATCTCTGGCAGCCGCAACTGGGCGGTGTGGATGGACGAAGCACTCGACCGGTACGACCCGGACGCACTGCGCTATTACCTCACCGTGGCGATGCCAGAGGCGCGGGATACCGACTGGCTGTGGGACGGCTTCGTGCGCCGCAACAACGACGAACTGGTGGCCACATGGGGCAACCTGGTCCACCGGGCGCTGACCTTCGCCTACCGCCGCTTCGACGGGCGGGTGCCCGCGCCCGGGCCACTGGAGGACATAGACAACCAATTGCTGACCCGGATCGAGGCTGGCTTTGAGCCCGTCGGCCAGTTGCTGGCTGGCTGCAAGTTCCGCGCCGCGCTGAGCGCGGTGATGGCACTGGCGCGAGAGGCGAACCGCTACCTAGAAGAGAAAGGCCCTTGGTTCCAGATCAAGGAGAACCGCGAGGCAGCCGGCACGACCATCTACGTCGCGCTCAGGGCCATTGATTCGCTGAAGATGCTCTTCGCTCCCTTCCTGCCTTTCTCGTCCGAGCGGCTACACCAGTACCTGGGTTACGAAGGGACACTGTTCGGGCGACAGTACACGGCTACTTTTGAGGAAGATGGGGAGCGAGTCCACGAAGCGCTATGTTACGACGATAGCGGCGCGACGGGCGAGTGGAAGGCCAGCAATTTGCCTCCGGGCCAACCGCTGCGCCAACCCGAGCCACTATTCAAGAAACTGGACGAGAGCGTGGTCGAGGAAGAACTGGCCCGCATCGGGGCTGGTGGACCTTCCGCGTGATGCAGCGCTTCTTGGTGCAGAGGCATTATTGACACTGGTGCCATCATGGATTAAAATCACCGTAAGCGTCGAGCGAAGCTTCGCCTCAAACCGACAAGCGAAAACGTGTCATTCTGAGGAGCGCAGCGACGAAGAATCTCGGTTCACAAGCCAAGGCGG
>Ga0209121_10002148_pt1 | contig 20236 bp, 19 predicted proteins | sample Cruoilmetagenom3_FD_187292 | JGI IMG/M metagenome (GOLD analysis project Ga0209121, IMG submission 187292) | Oil polluted marine microbial communities from Coal Oil Point, Santa Barbara, California, USA - Sample 3 (SPAdes) (version 2) | ecosystem: Environmental > Aquatic > Marine > Oil seeps ...
CTTTGAGGCAAAAAATTTGAAGGGTTTCTCTAACTGGATGATGGTACAGCAGAAAGAGGAGATGGACCACGCAATGAAGTTCTATAACTATATTAATTCCACAGGTGGAAAGATAAAACTTCTTGCATTGGCGGAGCCATCATCAGAATGGGATTCTCCTCTGCATACATTTGAAGAGACATTGAAACATGAACAGCATATAACCAAGTGTATAAATGACCTTGTAGATTTAGCAGAGCAGGAGAAGGATAGAGCAACATTCAATATGCTTCAATGGTATGTTGATGAGCAGATTGAAGAAGAAGAGAACGACAACGACATCATAGAAAAACTAAAACTAGTTGGAAAAAATGGAAATGGCATGTTTATGCTGGATAAAGAGCTTGCTCAAAGGGTATATACCCCACTTGTCTCAGAAAAGCAAGGATAGAAGGAGTAAAGCAGTTTTTCAGAAAAATGAGAGGAGGAAGTATGACAGAGAAACTCCAGGTCTATAAATGTGAAATTTGCGGGAATATAGTGGAAGTTCTTCACGAGGGACAGGGCGAACTCGTGTGCTGTGGTCAGCCTATGAAGCTCTTCGAAGCAAAATCAAAGGAAGATGGTAGAGAAAAGCATCTTCCCGTTGTTGAGAAACTGGATACAAGTATTAAAGTCAAGATTGGTTCTGCACCACACCCTATGGAGGAAAAACATTATATAGAATGGATAGAGATTATTGCAAATGGGAAAGCCTATCGCCAATTCTTGAAACCTGGAGATACACCTGAGGCAACTTTCAATTTAGATGCAGAAAATATTACGGTTCGTGAATACTGTAATATTCACGGTTTATGGAAATCATAATCTATTGTCTGAACCACAATTTTATCAAAAAAAACTTGACTTCTATTTTCCTCTACTGTATATAAAGGCATTAAGATTTGTCTGCCGATGTTAGCAGAAGATAATATAATTATGAGAGTGGGAAAATAGTTTATGAGTAATATAGTCAGATTTAGTATGTCCCTGAACAGGAGACTCCTGGAGCCGTTCGACAAAGTTATTGTAAAAAAAGGTTATCCTTCAAGGTCGGAAGCAATAAGAGACCTCATTAGAAAATATCTTGTAAGTGAAGAATGGAAAAAAGATAAGAAAGAAACCGCCGGTACGATTACACTGGTTTACGATCATGAAACGAGAGAACTGGGGGAGAAACTGACCCACTTACAACATAAGCATCTTAACCTGATTATTTCGACTACGCATATTCATTTGGACAAACATAATTGTTTAGAGGTTATAATCGTTAGAGGAAAGGGGGATAGAATAAAGACCCTTGCAGACAAACTTATAAGCTTAAAAGGTGTAAAACATGGGAAATTGACGATGGCAACTACAGGTAGAGAACTGAAATAATAAAATTATTTTTTTGGCTTTTGGTGTTACGATTCTAAATTTTGTAATACCCAATATTGAGAAGGTGTAAGAAAAAGTTTGGAATTAAACTGTAAATCTTAAAAGAAGTAGGGTATTTTGCTCAAGAGAGTTCGAAGGTACGTATCAATGATTAGTCTGTTACGAATGTTAAGGTAGGATATGGGATTCTCCGGGGTTTCAAACCATTCCTTGCTATCGATAATATCTTTGATACGAATTACGAAATTTATACCGACCTTCCAGGGAATGATGCAGGGATTTATAAAATGTTAGGAAGGACCTGGACTGCTGGCTTAGGTTTCAAATTCTAATAAAGAAGTATGTGTTCGTAATAACAGAGAGGGGATAAAATGAAGGGATTTAGAGCAATAGGTGGAAGGATAGGCTTGAGCTATTTAGTCAGTATACTTTTCCTGTTTTCTATTAACTGCTCACGGCTACCGAAAGAACATATAAAGGTAGTTGCTACCACTTCACTCATTGGAACTATCGTGGAAGTGATAGGAAGAGAGAGGGTGGACTTAGTTACCATCGTTCCAGCGGGAATGTGCCCAGGCCACTTTGATGTAAAGCCAGTCGACATTGAGAACCTTTCCGATGCAGATCTCTTATTGAATCAGGGATTCGAAGGTTGGGTGAAGAGTCTTATAAATGCTTCTGAAAACAAGGGATTACGGGTGGAAACTATAGCACTCGAAGAAGACTGGATGGTTCCTGAAATTCATAAGATGGCAGCAGAAGAAATTACTCAGGAGCTCTGTAAAATCGATGCACAGAATAGGAATTTTTATGAGGGAAACCTATCTTCCTATATCAAATCGGTCGATGCTACATCGCTTAAAATCAGGAAAACGACCCAAAATCTTCGAGGAACGAAGGTCGTTTGTGCCGAGTATCAGAAGGCATTCCTCAATTGGCTTGGATTCAAAATAATCACCACCTATGGGAGACCAGAGGAGTTAACACCAAAAAGAATGATAGAAATAATAAGGATGGCAAAAAGTGAAGATGTAAAGTTGGTAGTCGATAATCTCCAGAGCGGCAAGGATGCAGGGAGAACAATTGCCGAAGAGGTTGGAGCTGCACATATAGTTCTGACAGATTTTCCTTTAGGTGATTCTTACATCACCTCTTTAAATGAAAATATAGATAAAATCATAGAAGCGATAAATGAGTAAGATTGTAGAAATAAAAGATGTTACCATTTCCTATCGAGAAAATATAGCATTGAGGAATATCACCTTGAGTATTGAAGAAGGGACTCTATTAGCGATAATAGGACCTAACGGTGCGGGGAAAACAACCCTTCTTACAGCAATTAATGGATTGGGGAATATCCTCTCCGGTTCGGTGAGGGTTTTTGGAGAGAATATAACACCAGGACTTCGGAAAGGGATAGGGTACGTTCCCCAAAGTGTAGCAATCGATCCACGTGCACCGATTTCAGTGCGAGATGTCGTGATGATTGGGAGATTGAGCAAGGTGGGATTATTTCACCGTGCAAATCATAGAGACGAAGAACTCGTCGAATCTGCAATGGAACTCGTTGGTATAAAGGAATTAGCCAGAAGACCAATTGGCCATCTTTCATATGGTGAGCAGCAGAAGGTTGCTATAGCACGAGCTTTGGCACAGCAACCAAGAATAATGCTTCTGGATGAACCGACATCCAACCTGGACTTAAAGGCACAAAGGGAAATAATCGATTTAATAGATAGTATCTATATGAAGAAGCAACTGACAATAGTAGTTGTGACACATATATTGAATCATATTCCACCTTCCTGTAAAAGGGTACTGATGATGAAAAAGGGAAGAATTATCTGGTTTGGGGCAATGGAAGAGGCACTAAATAACGATTTGCTTTCAGGTCTTTATGGTTGTCCTATTGAAACAGTAAGGAGATAATATGCTCGAGGCATTGCAATTTAAATTTATTCAAAAGGCAATTATTGCCTCCGTGTTTGGCGGTGCTGGTTGTGGTATAATTGGTGTCTGGATAATAATGGCGAGGATACCATTTGTTGGAATAGCAATGTCCCATGCCGCATTTGCAGGTGCAATATTTGGCCTCCTCTTTCATGTGAACCCCCTTGTGATGGCAATCCTTTTCTCCCTTATCTCATCAGCCCTTATTGGACCTGTTGCTGAGAAAACAGACCTCGACCCGAATATTTCATTGGGAATAATCTTTTCTCTCCTCCTGGGTGTTACTTTTTTGGGAATAGGGTTACTAAAGGGACCGAAAACAGAAGCATTAAATTTCATCTGGGGCAATATTTTGCTACTGTCAAAACCGGATGTCACCCTTTTAATTATAGTAGTATTTGTAATCTTTTTGTTTTTAATGCTGCTGTTTAAGGAAATCCAGGCTATTCTTTTTAATCGGGAAATCGCAAGGGCTGTTGGCATACCAGAGAGGGTAATATTTTATGGAATGATATTACTTTCAGGAATGACAGTGGCATTGAGTTTAAATACTATCGGTGGGCTTTTGATATTCAGTCTAATAATTAACCCACCGTCTGCAGCCTACCAGCTTACATATAATCTAAGAACGATGTTCTTTATATCGGCAATTTTTGGTATATGCTCGTGTATGTTAGGGCTTTTCTTCTCCTACCTCTTTAATGTTCCATCAGGCGCAGTCATTATCATTGTCTCGGCGGTCATCTTTGGTCTGAGTTTTATTTTTTCCCCTAAAAGGAGGGTTAAGTATAATGAGTCGTCGTGAATTTTTTGAGAGTGTTGCAGGGAGATGGGATCAGAATGAAAAGATAGATTACGAAAAACTAAAAAGGATTATCAAAATGGCTGATATTCGGAAGGGAGAAAAGGTTCTCGATATTGGTAGTGGAACCGGGGTTCTCTTGCCTTTATTGAGGCAGGTTACAGGTAAGGGAAATAGGGTTTTTGCATTGGATATTTCTTTTAATATGTTAAAGAGGTCAGCGGAAAAGTTCAGAAATCTTTTTTCTTATATTCAATCCGATGCAAGTGCTCTCCCTCTGGTTGGAGAGATTTTTGATAAGGTTATATGTTTTGCGGTTTTTCCCCATTTTCCTTTTAAGAAAAAGGTTTTATCTGAGATAGAGAGGGTTCTTAAGAATAGAGGAGAAATTTTTATTGCACATTCAGCAAGCAGGAATAGAATAAACACTTTTCACAAAAAGGTTGGTGACGTGGTGAAAAATGATGCTATTCCCCATGAGAAAAAGATGATTGAATTATTTGGGAGTGCAGGCTTTAACGATATATGTATCAAAGACGCGGAGGATTTCTATCTGGCTTCTGGTATTAAACCCTGAATAAAAAATTATTCCACTGATTAAGTATAAACCTATCTATTTTTTTCTTGACAAACCATAATAAATTTAGTAAACTTATTTTGCTTTGAAAAAGGCAAAACCTGAGAAATTAGGTGACGCAAAGTCGCGGGTCTAAATTTTATAGGCCGACGGACTACCAAAGTTATAACTTCTCATAAAAGGTCCGGGTAAATTTCAAGTTTTTTTCTTGACATTCATAAAAATAATGATAGACTATTTTTCCAAATGAAAGGAGGAACTTTATGAAAAGGTTATTCCTGATATTATCTCTTTTTCTGCTTCTTTTTCCATTGGAGATGTATGCGCAGATTGTTTTTCAATTTGATAGCATTATCCCTTCTCCACAAACGGTCGGTGATAGTTTCCCTGTTTATATTTCCTGTGTTTCCAATCCCAATTTTACAAACTGGGTTTACCTTGACTTACATCCATCGGGTCAGGCGTATATTAGCCCTACTCAAATTTTAATTCAGAATGGATACGGAAGTGATTATGTTACAATATATCGGGGTCAATCTCTGTGTAGTTTGAGTGTCTATCTGGTTACCAATGAACGTTATTATAGTAATGGATTTGTGGTTCAGCCCAATGAGCCGAAGAGGATATTAGGTTTGCTTCCCGGGGAGACTATCCTTCCGGGATATATACCGAGCAAAGGAAGAGCAGGACAGCCTGATTTTCAAACAGCAGGTGTTCCGTTCAATCTCGATATTTATATAACAGATTTCTGGTGGAATCCTGTTGGCTATGGCAGTGACACCATTCATTTTGTGTCGGATAATGCTTTTCCCATACTGCCAAACGATACCACTGTAATAAGTGGTGGGGGACAATATGGATGCATCCTCAGGACAGCCTCGAGTGATTTAGGAAATCCGAGCACATACAGTCATATATTCGTATCAAATATTACTGGAGGTCCAGAACCGTTAATAGCTGATACAACTTCTGGAATTGCCGTTCGACCTAATTCTTTTACCAAACTCCTTCTTACTACACCAGGTGAAACCTTGTTGCCAGGAGATACAACTGCAGATCTTACACTCTTACCCGGAGCAACAGGTACTCCACTTGACCAGACAGCGGGTATCTCGTTTAATGTTGATGTCATAGCCGTCGATGATTGCTGGAATACGGTTACTTCTGCCCCAAACGACCAGGTGAGTATATCGGGTTATCCCATTAGCCCTGTATCGGGAGTCTTAAGTAATGGGCTTGCGACTATTGCTCTTGTCTGCAGTCTAGGTGGTATAGTCATTCCTTTTCAGGCAACGGATGTTACCAATACCCTTATCGAGCCTTCGTATAATGTGCCCGTTAAAATTGTTGGTAGTAGATATATAGTAGTTTCGGATGAGGATACTGTTCTTTCTAGCGAATCTTTTCAGATCCACATTGCTTATGTTGATGCAAATGGAGATACAATCAATGATGCCAACCATTGGGTTTATTTGGATACGGATGGGAATGGGGTTATTTACCCTGATTCTATACAGCTTAACGGTGGGGTGAAGAATTTATCAGTAAGCTATACAACTAATATTGAAGAGAATATTCATATTATTGTTTCCGATAATATTACTCTAACAATCTCTGGTTCCAGCGACCCTGTGCATGTCATTCCTACCGTAACCCCCCAGGAGCCTGTTGTCAACTATCCCAATCCATTTGGAGCAGAACATAAATCAACCTCGATATCCTATTACCTCGAGAGAACCTGTGATGTTAAGATTTCAATCTACGATAGATTTGGTAATCTTGTCAGGTCCTGGGAGAAAAATGGACATTTAGGGTATAATTATTTGGTATGGGATGGAAAAAATAATAGAAGAGTGAAGGTTGCCAACGGCGCATATCTCCTGGCTATCAGAGCAACCTATAGAACAGAAATCGTCCATGATTACAGAAGGTGGATTGCTGTAGTAAAATAGAGAAAAGGAGAGAAGGATGAGGATGATAAAATATTTAATCTTTTTTATACTTCTTTTTTCCATTGCTTGTTATGCTGTTGAGTGGGATGATGGTGGACTGCCTGGTGCATTTCTTGAATACGGTGTGAGCGCAAGGGTAATCGGAATGGGAAAGGCTTTTACAGGTTTAGCCAATGACGCAAATGCAGGATACTTCAATCCTGGTGGGCTTGACCAAATTGACCCAAAAGAGATTGTCTTTCAACATGGAATGCTTTTTGAAGGGACGACATTCGATTACCTTACCTATGCACACCCAACAAGTATGTTCGGAACATTTGGGACCTCCATTATGATGGTGAGAACACCGGATATCGAAGACAGGACAATAAGCAATGGTTATAATGGTGACTTTAGTGAAAACGAATTTGCCTGGATTCTTACGATGTCCAAGCAGTTCGGGAAATATATCTCCTGCGGCATTAATTACAAGATGATATATCACAAGATCTCCCACTGGGGAGCCATTGGCCATGGTGCAGATGTAGGATTATTTATTCTACCCGATAATATTTTCTCTTTCGGGCTCAATATCCAGAATGCTGTTAAGCCAAGTATTCTGATGAAACAGGAAAGGGATATCTATCCACTTACGATGAGGGCTGGAATATCCTTGAAATTACTCGATAGAAGGCTCATTCTTGGTTCGGATGTTGGATGGAGTGAATATTCAACACCAAGGTTTTATGAAGGTGTTGAATATAGGCCCTGGTGGCCACTTATACTGAGGGCGGGTGTAGATGTTAACCATATAAATATGGGACTTGGTATAAGAAAAGAGGCGGAACTCTGGGCTGTTGGTGTTGATTATGCATTCAGTAACCATTATCAATCTGGTGGACTTATTCCACCTACACATACGGTTTCTCTTGTCGTTGATTTTGGTGGTTTCAGAGCAAAGGTGATTCCTTCAAGGTCTATCTTTTCTCCTCTGGCAGGGGGAAGCGATAATATCGTATGGATGGCTCTCAATGTTGCGACGAGAGCACCTATCAGAAAATGGCAGCTCCGGGTAAAAAACGGTAGGGGAGAAATCGTTCGACTTTACAATGCCTGGGGAGCACCTCCATCGAGGCTTTATTGGGATGGAAGAGATGATACAGGAAATCTTGTTGAAGATGGGAAGTATTTTTATGAATTTCTTGTTGTTGAAGAATCAGGACATACACTTTTTTCCAATGGACACCTTGCTCAGTTACGTACCCTCGGTCCTGAGGGGACTGTGATTATTCAAGAAAAGGGTGGTGTTCTTGAAGAAAGAGAAGAGTCAAGAGCACCGGTTCTTGAGGAGAAAAAGGAAGGAGAAGAGGAAGAGGTAAAGGAAAAACCTGTGGAAGAAAAGAAAGAGGAAGAGAAAAAGTCAGAAGAGGAAAAAAAGACGGAAGAAAAAGAGGGGGAAACTGGTAAATAATAGATGAAGAGGTATAAAAAATGAAGTTGCTATGTAAAATTATTACTCTTACGATATTTTTTGGCTCTCTTTATGTTCGGGTTTTTGCGAGGGACTATGCAGGTGATTTTGAGATGGGAGAGCAGTTGTTTCAGGAGCAGGATTGGGACCTTGCCCTGAAGAATTACAAACCTCTTATTAACCATAAACAGATTGGAAGAGAAGCAGAATTCAGGGTAGGAGAATGTCTTTATAATTTGAAGAGATACGAGGATGCAATAAAGGTCTTTGAAAAGATATATAAAAAGAGTAAAGGAACCTACCTTGCACCCGAAGCGCTTTACAGTATAGGAATGTGTTATATTGCCTTGAAGGACTGGAAGAGGGCGGAAGAATATGTTTTTACGAAACTTGCGGGTGAGTACCCTGGTTACAAGTATGCAAAAAAGACCCTTATGGCGGAAGGAATACTACTCTTTGGAAAAGGAGATTACAAAAGTGCGGTTGAAAAACTGGAGGATGTTGATACAAAAGAAGGATTTTTTTACAAGGCAAAATCCTATTTTGCACTGAAGAAATATCTTGAGTCGTTAAAATCATATAAAAAATTGATAGAACTCTATCCTCAGAGCGACCTTGCCAAATTTGCCTACTATGGAATGGGAGATGTTCTTTACTTCTCGGGTGATTTTAAGGGTGCGCTTTATAGGTATGAAATCTTCTTAAAAAAATATCCGAGGAGTGAACTCAAGGATTATGCAAAATTCAAACTTGCTGTCTGTTATCATAATCAAGATGATTTTCTAACTGCAATAGAGTATTTGAAACCACTCTTAAGACACAAAGATAGATTTCTTGCTTCCCATAGTAATTATGTTCTGGGACAGGGTTATCAAGGGCTCGAAAACTATGATGAAGCAATAAAGGCGTATCAGCGGGTATCATCAAGTTATCCCAATCAGAGAATCGCTGCTCTTGCAAGTTTAAGACTTGGAAGAGCATATACATTGAAAGGTGATTCTACTCAGGCGCTGATTGTTTTTAAGCAATTATCGAGTCTTTACCAAACGGGTGATTTTGCAGGTCTTGGAGATTACCTTGCCGGTTCAAATCTCTTCCTTACAGGAAGATATGAAGAAGCACTGGACCATTATAAGCATATTGTTGATTACTATGAACGTTCTAAGCTTATAGATGCTTCATTTACAATGCTTCTCAGGACATATAATCGTCTCGCAAACTATGAAATGAGTATTGCTATTGGAAAGCCACTCCTTTCAAAGCTTCCTTTCAACAAGGAAGGAAATTGGTATGCGAGAGGTATTTTTTATCTTGCCGATGCTTTTTACTACAAAGGTGTTTATGAGAAATCAAAACCTTTTTATTTAGAGATTATCAACCAATATAGCGAACCTAAAACGATAGCAGCCGCAGTGACGGGTCTTGGCTGGAATTTGATACAAGAAAACAGGAATAATATTGCCCTTGAGAATCTCCAGAGAGTGATTTCGAGTTATTCAACAGATACCTCTGCTGTTATAAGTGCTCAGTTTGGTATTGGTGTTGCACATTTTAATTCGCAGGAGTTTATGAAGGCACTCGATGCATTTGAATCACTTCAGAAAACATTTCCCGAGGAACCGAATAGTGCAAAAGCATTATTTTATGCAGGAAAATGTTATTACCAACTTGAATACTATGCGAGAGCAATAAAGACATGGGAGAATGTACTAAAGGAGTATACAGAATATCCTATTGCTGCAAATGCTGCTTTTGAGATAGGCGGTACCTATTTCCGAGCACTCAAATATAATGATGCAATATCATACTATCGACTTGCAATCAGTGATTATCCTGAATCTCCATTAGTAAAGGAAGCACAACTTGAGATTGGTAACTCGTATTACAATAATAACGATGATGAAAATGCTATAAGGGAGTATGACAAATTCCTAAAACTTTATCCTGATGATAAAACATCTCCCGATGCCCAAGCAGGTCTAGAAAGAGCTTACTACAGAAGGGGTATTCAGAATCCAGAAAAAATGAAGGAATTTATTGAGAAATTTCAGGCGAGCGAACTTGCAGCAGAAGCGCAATTTAATCTTGGCATAGAGGCATATGAAAAAGAGGAATATGATAAAGCAATAGAGGAATTTAGAAAGGTTGTAGTGGATTTTCCTGAATGCGGAACCGCTCCCGATGCACAGGCAAACATCGTTGAGTGCTATAAGAAGAAGGAAGAATACAGGGATGTTATTACTGAGGCAGAAAAGTTTATAGGTTATTTTCCCGATAACCTAATGGTTCCACAGGTTAGATTCAGCATGGGTATGGCTTATTTCAAACTGCACAGTTATAAAGAAGCAGCTGAAACCTTCAAGTCCATTACCAGGGATTATCCTGGAAGTGATTTTGCATCGAGTGCGGGGTATAATATGGCGTTGTGTTATAAAAAGATGGGAAAATCAGAGAAGGCTGCAACAATTTTACAACAATACGGAGAAGAGGGGAGTGGAGAAAAATCTGTTATGGCAAAGATTCAGGCAGGTATTGTCTATATGGAAAAATCCGATTTTGCTAAGGCACTAACTATATTTGAATCGCTTTCACCAACAACTGCAAAAGAATCCTCCCAGTTATACGAATTGATGGGAGAATGCTACCAGTCCTTAAATAAGGAGGCAGATGCGATTCAATCCTATTTAAGACTAAAAACACTTTCTCTTATGGATGACCCCTATCAGGTAAAGGGTCTTGCAAAACTTGCGGTTCTTTATGAAAAACAACAGAGATATAATGATGCAATAGAGGTATACAAGAGGGTGATTCAGGTTTCGACAAACGGACAGGTGAAGAAGAGCGCTAACGATAGAATAGCATACCTCAGACAGCATATGTAGAAATGGAGAAAAAGTGAATAGAAGGAAACCAAGGATATTTAAGGATACATTTCGGCTGAAGACCGTAAGGACACTCATTTTTGTCGGGTTGTTTTCGCTCGTTGTATTGGGGGTATTTGGTTATATGTTGCTTTTCTGGGAACCTGTAGTAGTAGAAATAGGGCTTATCCATACGGGTTCTGCTCTCTTTTTGAATCTTGCGAAGGTTTTTTTAATAATCACAGTCATTCTTTTGGGTTTGATACTCTGGATTTCATTCCTTATATCAAGGAATCTTTTTGGTCCGCTTCTGCGATTAAGAAAACATATGGAGATGTTAATAGATGGAGAAGACCCGGACAAAATAAGATTCAGAAAAACGGATGAGTTGGAGTTTCATTATATCTCGGAGCCATTCAATAAAGTAATAGATAGGGAAATGGGTATCAAAAAGGAGGCGCAAGCGGTAGAGACGGAAATAACAACGTTTCTTAGAAGGAGTAAGGAAGGTATAATGAAGAAAAGGGCGGCTATTCCCTTTATCGAAGGACTCAAGGTAAAGATGTTAACCTTAATAAATCATATTTAAAAAGAAAGGGGTATAAGAAATGGCAGGAATAAGTCTTGTTCAATTGATAAAAACAAGCTGGGCAATAGACCTTTTACTCCTACTCTCTATCTTTGCAGTAGCTGTACTCATCGATAGAATATGGGCTTACAGAAATTTGGGTATAGATGAGCATAGATTACTTGAGAGGATTAAGTCTGCATTAAAAAGAGGGAAAAGTGAAGAGGCTGTCTATGTTTGCGAATCCGCAAATAATCCACTTGCTGATATTCTTAAGGTTTGTGTAGAAAACAAGGACATCCCGGTAGATGATACAGCAGAACTGGTTGATGGTTCAATGTTGAAGGCAAAAACCATCCTTGAAAAAAGATTGAGTATTCTGAGTACGATAAGTTTTATTGCTCCGTTACTTGGTCTATTGGGAACAGTCCTTGGAATTATTCGTGCATTCAGAGACCTGGCTGTATCGGGCAGCGGTGGTCCAAGTGTAGTAATGATGGGTGTTGCAGAAGCGCTTGTAACAACGGTTATCGGAATTCTGATTGCAATTCCATCCTCTATAGGATACAATTTTTTCATTAATCATGTAAGAACATTCATGATGAGGGTAGAGGTTGCAGCAAAAGATCTTCTCACTTTTATTGATGTTTTATCCATCAAGAAAAAGGTATCCTCAAAAGACCAGAATATAGACCTTACAGACCTTTTAGAGGAGAAACTAAAATGAAAAGAAGATTTCCCAAGAAGTTGAGTGAGCCAGAAGGTGCCGAAGTACCCATTGCACCTACAATAAATGTTGCCCTACTTCTTGTACTCTTTTTTATGATGAGTGCACCTATGATGTACCATTCGGGCATAACCATTTCGGCACCATCGTTAAAGAAGGTTGGTGGACAAAAAAAGGAGACAGAAGTAAAGGTTAATATTCACATTACGGACCAGGGCACAATTCTTCTTAATAACGAAGCCGTGAGTGAAGAGCAGTTTCCACAACTACTTGCAGAGCTTCTTGCAAGGAGTACATCGAGGATAGTACTTGTGAGTGCTGATGAGAATGTTCCCCACCAGAGTGTAGTGACGATACTTGACCTTGCAAAGCAAAAGGGTGCTCTAAAATTGGCAATTCTGAAAAGGAAAAAAAGCAGAAAATAGGGTTCGGTCTTTAGAGCCCTGCAAAGGTGTGAAATAAGAGGAGGTCTCTCGTATGAAAAGGGTAGAAAGACCAGCGAAGGCAGAAATAATGATCACTCCATTATGTGATGTATCATTTACTCTGCTTGTTGTTCTTATGGTAACTACTCCCATAATGATGATTCAATCTCCATTAAACATCAACCTTCCCAGTGCTGCGACAGTCGAGCCGAGGCAGAATGCGAATATAACAATAACGGTAACCCCTGCTTTATCTCCAGATACTATGAACAAAATTTCTATAAATGAAAATGTGATTCCATTTGAGAAATATCCGATTTATCTAAAAAAAGAGATAGATGCACATCCCGAAATGTTGGTAATAATAAAAGCTGATAGAGCAGTCAGGCATGGGATTGTTCTGTCTATCCTATCCACAGCGAAGAAACTCGGTGCACAACGTATATCAGTTGGCACTGTGCAGAGAACATAAAGGAGGCGATGAAATATGCGATTGACGCTTGGGTTTTATGAAAAACCATTTATTTTCAACTGCTTTTTCTCCATTGCACTTCATTGTCTGCTCTTTTTTCTTGTAATACATCAGCAAAGTAGTGTTCCGCTTGAGAGGATTGAAAGTGTTGAATTTATTGACGAAACACTACCACCAAGTTCTGTAAAAGCACCTCCCACAATTAGTCCCCTTCAGGCTATAAAGAATATCTTTTCCAGGGAAGAAGATTTGCCTTCTGCAAGTAATGAAGAGGTGAGCGAGATGTTGAAATCCCTTCCACCCGTTCCTGGTGTGGATGAGACACAGGGGATAGATATTTCGAGTAAAGACATTGACCGTTCACAAACAGCCATTGACCTTGAGTCTTACGATGATTTTGAGGGAGCAGAAGGTGGCGTAACCGATATTATTAGGGTTGGGGCATCACAGAAATCAACCGAAGAGATACTTTCTGCACCCCCGATAGTTATCAAGGATAAAGGTGGGGGCCCCAAAAGGGGTCAAATCGGACTTTTCACATCCCCTGGTGGAAGTGGAACAGAGTCAGCGCTGGAATTGGAGAAGGAGCCTGTTTCTCAGATAAGAGAGAGACCAACTGTTGCACCCATAACAGGCGCAAAGGATAAAGGAATGAAAATCAAGGGAATGGGGAAGAAATCAGGAGCCTCTGTTAACATTACAGGACCTCTTTCAAGCAGGAAGATACTGGCTAAGTATCTTCCACCTTATCCGGAATGGGCTAAGAAAAAGGGTATTTCAGCAGTTGTGCAAATGCGATTCTGGGTGACACCAAAAGGAGCTGTGAAGCGGAACGCTTTTATAGAGAGAACAAGCGGTTCTGCTTCATGGGACAATTCCGCCATAAAGGCACTGACAAAATGGAGATTTGCTCCACTTCCTCCTAATGTTGTGCAGGAGACCCAGTGGGGAGTAATTACCATAAGATTTGTTCTACAATAGTTATCAAAAGGAGATAGGATTTCGGTTAGAATCTTGAAGAAGGTAAGGAGTTCTTTATGAAGATGAGATTAATGCTCCCTCTCTGTTTCATTTCATTAATCCTGGTATACCCCCCTCTTTTTGGACAGGAGGGTGAAGAGACAGGCTCTGGTGGTGGAAGGACATTTGAGGAAGAAGTGAAGGGAGAATATACAGGAAAGATTGAAGAGGTTAAACCAGAGGTGTTACTTGAGTTCGATATATTTGAGATTATAGAATCTTATGCGGGAGAAAAGGGATTTATTTACGATAAGGAATTGATAAAAAACTCCGATATAGCAAGTACTCCTCTACCGACATTAGCCAGTGACCAACTCTATCATCCATGGCTTGCAGGTATAAACAGAGGCGAGATTGCACTCTTTCATCCCCTCTATGGACATGATGTGGCAGAATGGGAATTGGTAATAACGGATGCCGCAGGAACGGTTTTCAAGACATTTACAAAGAAGGGAACACCTCCGAGGCGGATTTACTGGGATGGATATGGGGAAAAGGATAAGATGCTCGATGTTGGTTCAACATTCACTTACTATGCGACAGCAGTGGATAAACTCGGTAACAGGTCCAGGGTAATGGGTAAAGAACTGAAGGTCCAGGGGATACTTTACAAAGAGCATCTGGATTGGATAATAAGACTCAATGGAAGAGAAATTTTTGAGCCCAATAAATCTGAGATTAGAAAATATGCAATGAATCTTTTGACAGAAGCCTGTGATATTGTGAGGAAAAAATTTATTAGAAGAATATCTGTGAAAGCCTACTCAACCAATGAATCGGTTTCACAAAAAAGAGCCAACAACATTGCAGAGGTTTTAAGTAATAAAATCATTTTACCAAAGGGTGTAGTAATCCATACAGCTGGTTACGCAGTTGTCGGGAAGGTCAAGACAGATAGGGTGGATATACTAATAAGATAAAGGCTTAATTACCTTCTTTCTTTCCTTTTTCGGACGGTTTAGCAAATTTCTGGAGCTTTTCAAGCATTTCCTTCAACCTTTTGTCAACATAGTAATTTATCGTTCCCTTTTTGAATGTTCCATCGGATTTTCTTTTACCTGCTTTAACTCCAGTAAGGATTTCAATACCCTGGTCGATGCTCTTTATAGGGTATATATGAAATTTACCTAATTTTACTGCCTTGACAACCTCTTCTTTTAACATTAGATTCTCGATATTACTCTCGGGGATAATTGTTCCCTGATTACCTGTCAATCCTTTGATTTTACATACCTCGAAGAAACCTTCTATTTTCTCATTTACTCCACCTATAGCTTGAATCTCACCCTTCTGATTAACAGAACCCGTAACAGCAATCGATTGTTTAACGGATAATCCAGAAAGTGCTGATAAAATAGCATAAAGTTCTGTACTCGAAGCACTGTCACCTTCTATTTCCCCATAGCTCTGTTCAAATACCAGGCGAGCAGAAAGACTAAGGGGTTTATCCTGAGCATACTTTTCTGCCAGGTAACCACCGAGAATCAAAACACCCTTTGTATGGATGGGTCCTCCCAGTTTTGCCTCCCTCTCTATATCTATAATACCTTCCTTACCTAATCCTATACTTGCTGTAACTCGGTTCGGTCTTCCAAAGGAAAAATCTCCCATACCCATAACAGCAAGTCCATTTACCTGTCCAACAGTAACACCTTTTGTATCTATTATAAAAATCCCTTTTTGAATCATCTCCTGTATCTTCTCTTCGATAAGATTTGAACGATAAATCTTTTCCTCAATTGCCTTTTTAACATTTTCGGTTGTAATAAACCGTGAGTTTTTCTGGGAAGCATAAAAGCTTGCCTCCCGTACAATATCAGCAATTTCGGCAAATTTCGTGGTGAGTTTTTTCTGGTCCTCTGCTATCCTCGAGCCCTGCTCAACAATCTTTGCAACGGCTGTGCCATTGAGGTGTTTGAGATTTTCCTTTCTGCATAGGGTAGAGATAAAAGCAGCATATTTTTTTTCATTTTGTAATGTTCTGCTCATAGTGGTATCAAATTCCGCTTTGACCTTGAACAATTCCTTAAATTCCATATCGTATCTATAGAGCAGATGATACAAATCCTGTTTACCAATAAGGATAACCTTTGTTTTAATTGGAATAGGTTCGGGTCTTAGACCTTTTGTTGTTACAAAACCGAGTAGTTCCCCCACTTCCTCGATGGGTATCGATTCATTCTCCAAATCCCTTTTTAACGCATTCCAGGAAAGCCTATTTCGAAGCAGATCCTCTGCAATTATCACAAGATATCCACCATTTGCCTTGTGCAATGAACCGGAATGGATCATCGTGAAATCTGTTGTTAAAACACCGAATCGAGATTCCTTCTCTATCTTCCCGAATAGATTCTGATAAGTGGGGTTATGTTCTGTCACAACAGGTGCACCTTCGAGTTGGGAATTATCTACTATTACATTTACAGCATATTTCTTGAAGGGGACTTCACTCATACCTGGTACAGTGAGTGTAGAAGGGCCATTTTTTTCTTTCTTAATAAACTGGGCAAGATTATTCAATACATCATCCTGCAGGTTGGATAGGTAATGAACAATATCGGGAAAATCCTTGTATTTTTCCCTTAAATCGTCCACAAGGTGGTCAATAGCGAATAAAGCGACCTTATGGTTCATCTTTTTAAGTTCTTCGTTAACCTTACTCTCTAAACTTTTTATTCTCCTTACCGCATTCCTTAAATCCTTACTCAGACCCTCCCTCTTCTTTTTAATCCTTCCCTTAATCTCTGGTTTTAAGGAAATAAATTCCTTTTCGCTAATGGGCTTTCCATCTATTACAGGAATGATAAGTAATCCCATTGGATTGCTTTGAAGGACAAACCCCTCTTTTTTAGCTCTTTTTTCTAATTGAGAAAAAAGTTTTTTCTTCTCCTCATTTATCTTTTTAACTGTTGCTTCGCTTTTTGTAGCATAGTCATCGCTTTTGAAGACCTTTGGCAGAACGGTTCGTATTTCGGATAAGAGATTCCCTATATCCTTTGAGAAAACTTTGCCCATTCCATGGGGTAACTCAACTGCCGTGGGCTCGTATGGGTCATTGAAGTTGTTTACATAACAAAGGTCTGGGGGGGTGGGTTTGTTTTTGGCAAAGATTTCCAGGAAATTTTTTACGGCTGTTTCCCTGCCTGTTCCAGGACGACCAGATACATAGATGTTGAATCCCTTATTTCTAATTTCGAGGCCAAATCTGAGTGCACTCACCGCTCTTTTCTGGCCAATAATTCCCTCGAGTGATGAAACCTCTTTTGTTGTTTTACAATGCAATCTTTCCGGGAAACATTCTTTTCTGAGTTTTTCAAAAGGGAGTTCTTTTACCATTTTTGTCCTCCTTCATCTAACGGGTGCATATCGATTACTTCATAATACTTCATCAAAAATATCTCTAACAATATATACAAATATTTAAAAAAGTCAAGTTTTTATAAGCGGCTGATTTTGATTATTTTCCTGTGCTCTGTTGTTCCAAAACATTCTTTTTTTTCTCCTATACTCAATGTAGGAATATATGTTTCTTCCCCTGCGTAGATAATAAGACTCCCTTCATTTCTAAGAATGGAAATTACCATTTCTTTTTCCTTATTTGAGACCTTTTTACCCCTGACCAGAACATAGTGAAATTTTTCAAGGGATGCGTAAATCTTCTCAAATCTTTCACAAAAAATGGATATATTATTCAATCCTAACCTCGATTTTATATGTTGTAGGAAAATGCATTTTTTTCTATTCGATTCTATAAGGGCTACACTCGCATTTGGAAGCATTATTGCAATAGGGATGCCTGGAAGACCATTTCCTGAACCTATGTCGAGAAAACGCCCATTTTCTTTAATGCTAAGTTTTGATAGGATAGAAAGGGAATCGATGATATGTCTTTTAATGAATCTATCCTTTTCTTTTTTTGCGATAAGATTAACCCTCTTGTTCCACATAAACATTTCCTTGTAGTAGGAAAAGAGCGAGTGAGCAAATGTCTCTGCTATATCTATGCCAGAGTTTTTTGCTTCTTTTTGTAATTTTTCGATAAACACCTGTTTTTTCAATTCTTTCCTACCTTATGTTTCATGTGAAACATTTCTCCGGAATGTTGCGTTTGTTTTCCGTTTCACCGTTTCCCCTATCTCTCTTCTGGCTTCTTTAGTTTGTTTAGTTTGTTTAGTTTAGATTTAACTTTTAAGTTGCCGTTTTCCCGACACACCGTTACACTGACACTCCGATACACTCATCCCTCTTCTCTCTTCAGGTTTTTGATGTTTCATGTGAAACATTCTTCTTCTCCATTATCGTTTCAAGTAGTTTCTTGATGCTTTCAAAGACATCATCCACCTCGATTTTTTTTAAGCATTCGAGAGAATCACACCTTTTCTTACCACAGGGACTACAATCAAGATTAGAATATATAAAGTCACCATTATCCGGAACCCTGTAAGGAAACCAGATATAGGGGTCTGTTGAACCAAAGATAGCAAAGGTTTTTATCCCAACAGCCTGGGCAAGATGCAATACCCCACCATCGTTGGTCACCAGGAGATCAATATTCGATAGAAAAGCAGCGAATTTCCTTAGTGGAATAGGTGGCAAAACGGGGAGAGTGGTTCTTGAAAATTCCTTTACCTGTTTAACTGTCACCGCCTCTTTTTTGGAGCCAGTAATAACAACTTGATAACCTTTGTTTTTTAGTAAGTCGGCAAGCTGTGCATACCTTTCCGGAAACCATCTTTTGGTTTCAAAAAGGTTTCCAGGATGGATTACGACTATAAGTCCCTTATTTTGGAGACTTAATAGGTGAAAATATTTCCTCCTCGCGCTTTCTCTTTCTTCTTTTAAAAGAGAAATTGAGGTTTTTTCCGTAACGGGCTCCATCCCAAGTGTGTAAGTTGCTCTGAAGTTTGAACTTATAGCTGGAATGGACTCTGAAATATCGACAGGGTGTGTGTAAAACCTTCCTCTTAATTTATGTGGTTTTGCCCAACCTATTCTGGTTTTTGCACCTGAAATGAGGCTTAAAAAGAGGGAAAATGGTGTTGAAATAAGGTCAAAAACGATTGTATATCTTCCCTTTATTCTTCTAATGACCCCAATAATATTTGCCTGGTGCTTTTTTATCTCGATTATCTCATCAATATTGGGGTCTTTTGTGAAGAGTTCTCTACTCGGGCTATCAAGAACGAGGCTTATCCTTGCATGCGGAAAGTTTTTCCTTATAGTCTGTATGGTAGGTGTTGAAAGAATAACATCCCCGATACCCCTTTGTTTAATTATTAATATATCTTTTGCGGTAATGGAAGAAGCCTCTTTTTTCAGATGAATAAAATATGAAACCGACTTTATCTTGAAAATTATTTATCTTGAACAGGGAAAATATACTTGCATCCTTTACAGACGGTTGCAGATTTTATATTCTGTAATCCGCAGTTGGGACAGGTTTTATAAAAACCTCCGTCTAAAGCATCCTCAAGCAATCCTTTTGAATCCTCCTGTTTAGTGCTCTGCTTTGCAAATTGTGCAAATTCATTTACATTTTTGACCATTTCCCATTTCTTAAAAGAGGGATGATAAACCCAATCCGTTGCAGAAATCTTACCTTCCTTAATAAAAAAGATAAGGTCTTCTTTTACTATGGGACCATGAAGGTCTCCTTCCCTTCTATATTTCCAATGATAATCTGTAGTTATATATTTAGAGATGTCGGAGATTTCCTCTATTGTAATCCACTTATCTTTATTAGGAATATATATTTTATCGTAGCAGGAGATTATACCCTTTCCCAGTTTTTCTATTAACTCTTCCATTGTAAATTCACCCAATGAGGCTTGACCCCTTCTTACACCAATTTTCTTTGCCATTTTTACCTCCTGGTATAATATTCATTCTGATTACACAGATTTTAAGATACGATTACACAGATTAGACAAACAATACTGGTATATATATTCATCTGCGGTTTCCTTTTCCATTATCAAATAATTATAATAAAATTTTTGCCGTTAGTCAATAGAAATCTTAAAAAAGTTTTGAG
>Ga0209121_10002149_pt1 | contig 20235 bp, 17 predicted proteins | sample Cruoilmetagenom3_FD_187292 | JGI IMG/M metagenome (GOLD analysis project Ga0209121, IMG submission 187292) | Oil polluted marine microbial communities from Coal Oil Point, Santa Barbara, California, USA - Sample 3 (SPAdes) (version 2) | ecosystem: Environmental > Aquatic > Marine > Oil seeps ...
CCCGATAGATTGGATCGGGCCAATTCCTGAAACCGCAAAATTGAATGCGCGGCCAACGATGCTCACGGCCCACCCCATCAATTGGGTATCAATCAAGGCCGCCAAGGCATCCAATGCGTCGTCGGTGATGGCCCCATAGACATCACGTACCGCCCAACCAGCAATCGAAACCGTCTCAACAGTGCGGGTCTCGCCCCCGTCACTATCAAAGCCAAATACCGTGAAATTCAGCTCGGTTTCCAAGGCAAGCGCGTCAAGCTGCGCATCACTCAAGGCGCGGCCTGTCAGGCTGGTTTTGTCCGTCGCAAGGTCGAGGTAGATGCCGGTTTCATCGATTCCGAAGGCATCCGGCACGCCCACCGTTTCGACAAATCCAAAGTCTTCGGGGCGGGCAGAAAACAAATCCGGGATCGTCTGCAAGACGTCGGCGATCTGCGCGAAAGAGTCCGTAATATCAAAGTCTGTGAACGGAATGCCCAGCGTGAAGCCTGCATTGTTGAATACCGATGCAACACCATCGCCCATTGCTTCAAAGAAAGTTGCAATGACATCCGTTCCGGTGTCAAATAACGCGTTGGCCAAACGGTTGAGCGGGTCGATGAACTCAGCGTCCACGCCTGCGAAGCTGGTGATGTCAAAGTCGACATCGACCGCGTTGCCAAAGGCTGCCACGGTCGGATCCTGTCCGATACTGCCAAGAGTGACGGACTGCGTAAGGCTCGCTCCGAATCCAAGCCCAGTGGCGGCATCAAGCGACAGCGACAGCGGCAGGTTCATGTCAAAATTGAACCGCACCAGTTCGACAGCGGAAGATTGATCCACTAAGGCCAATTGGTCCGGGGCCTCTGCGCCCAATTCGGTTGCCCGCAAAGAAAAATCTACCGCCGCTTGCCCAGACAAGGTGGATGTCTGCGTAAGGGCAATTGCCGGATCGACCGTCGCAACAACTGTTCCGTCAAATGCCAAACCCGTCCAGGTGTTGCCTGCGTCAAACAACCCGAAGCGACCCGTTTCAAACGACGTCAGCGTTCCCGTCAAGAACCCCACATCGGTTTCTGGCACCACCACCAATGCAAGGCTATCGGTATAATTGATATCGCCCGCATCGGGGATGCCAAACTCAAACAAGGACTCGATCGCGGTCGGGTCTGCGCTGTCACTTGCCAGCCCAAAATTCGTCATCGTCAGGCTAGCTGTGACCGTGTCATCGTTAACATCCGCGAGCGCGGCTGTGGTTGTGCCTTGATCATCGACAACCGTGGAGCCGCCAATGGAATATTCAAACACGCCGCTTTCACCGACAAAGGCAAAATCAACGGGCAAGATTGTGCGTAAGTTCTCCGCCAGATCCAGTTTGTCCAGAAACGTTTCAATTTGCGGCAGCTGGACAGACACGCCGATTTCGTCAGCGGACGTTTGGGTGAAGGAAATGAGGCTCCCGCCGCCGGCATCATTCACATCCACAAGGGAAACCGTCTGCAGGTCATTGAACGCGGCCGTTGTGTCGGCGGCGGCTAAGACGTTGTCGTAGGTTTCGGTGAACGCGGCCTTGAATTCGTTGATGGTGGTGAAACCACCAGCGCCGTCGTCCTCAAACACATACTCAACAAATGCCGATTGAACATCGGGCACAGCAGGGTCTGGATCAACAATCGTGAACGCTGTCTCAACCGTAAATCCATCAAAGAACGCGTCGACTCGGTCAGCCAGATTGCCCGCCGTCCACAGCAACTCACTGCCAAAAATCTGCTCGATCACGTCGCTTGAGCGGAAATAATCATTGAGCGTATCGCCGGAGGGTAATTCTACGCCATTGACCCGGATGAACTCGCGGGCGTTGATATCGAAGAACTCGGATCCGCCACCACCGGTCGTTCCGTAAGTGCGCACCCCGTCACGTAAATCCAGAACCGGTTCGCTATAATCGGCATCCGAAAAGATGGCATTCAGGTCCGCGCGGTAGTCTTCGACAACTTGCATGCCAGAGAGCCGAACACGTTCAAAAATGTCCTCAAGCTCACCAAAGCCGCTCCCTTCTTGGCCTTCGACCAGAGAAAACAAGTCCTCCGCGCCGTCTAGCCCTCCGATGAGTTCGGTACGCAGAAGCTTCAAAAGGCCGTCTTCATCCGCGTCAAATTGCTCTTCAAAGCTGCGGATCAGCGCAGACATGGTTTCAATTGTCGCAATATTATCAAGGGTGTCGGACACCGTGAAATCAAGGGTCGCGTCCAGCAGAATGCGCGGCTCTAAGAGCTCGAAATCCTTTTTAATCTTACCCAAGTCAATTTCCCCAACGGATTTGCAGCAAAAAAGCCACATCAACAAACAACCAAGTGTCGTTTTGGAGCCTATCCGCCAGCTTTGAGCTGACTTGCTTCCTCAACATCCCGTCACGTTAGGAGATTTTGTCTCAAATGCCTACGGTTTTGTGCCTTGGAACCAAAGCCTATTTAAGTGTGGTTGAGCGCTCTGAGCAAAATATCTCGCTCGACAATATCTACAAAATCTCACGCGCGCTTAAAGTTTCCGCTGCGGAACTCTTGGAATGCTCACCCCAATGATCCGCCGATAGCGGGGTGCAAAAGGTGGATTATAGGGTGGGTAGAACGCCAGGAAATCTGATTATCATATTGAAGTAAATAAACTTCTCATAAGAAAGTGGTGCCCAGAAGAGGACTCGAACCTCCACGTCCATACAGACACCAGCACCTGAAGCTGGCGCGTCTACCAATTCCGCCATCTGGGCAACAGATTACGTGAGGAGGGCTTTAAGTCTGTCTCGCGGACCTGTCAACGCGATTCAACGTTTGAATCGATTGTGGTGCAGTTGATTAGGTAATCGTGAACAAAAGAAGCTGTTGTAAAACGCTCATATGCGCCTTGTTTATCAAGGGGCACGCGGATAAACGCTTAAGGGAATACGTTTAGGATTAGGGAACGCTATCATGTCCAAACTTGTCACCATCTACGGCGGATCCGGTTTTGTAGGGCGATATATTGCGCGTCGTTTGGCTCAGGACGGTTGGCGCGTGCGGGTTGCGGTTCGTAATCCCAACGAGGCGATGTTTGTGAAGCCTTATGGCGCAGTGGGGCAGGTCGAGCCTGTTTTTTGCAATATTCGTGATGATGATTCTGTAGCGTCTGTGATGCATGGTGCGGATGCAGTCGTGAACTGTGCCGGTACGTTGCATGACTTTGGTAAGAATACGTTTGAAGCGGTGCAGGCAGAGGGCGCTGAACGCGTTGCGCGCATCGCTGCTTCGATGGGCGTTGGCACTATGGTGCAGATTTCTGCTATTGGCGCAGACGCCGATAGTGATAGCGAATATGCACGTACCAAAGCTGAAGGTGAGGCTGGCGTTTTGGCGCATATGCCCAACGCGATGATTATTCGCCCTTCGGTTATTTTTGGTGACGAGGATCGTTTCTTTAACCGTTTCGCAGGGATGTCCCGTTTCGGGCCCATTTTGCCGATTGTCGGGGCCAGAACTAAGTTTCAACCCGTTTATGTTGATGATGTTGCTGCCGCGGCAGTCATGGGTGTCGAGGGCAATGCACACGGCGTTTATGAGCTTGGCGGACCTGATGTGCACACGTTCCGTGAAATGATGCATGAGGTGCTTGCGGTTATTCGCCGCCGCCGTTTGGTGTTGAATATTCCGTTCTGGGTGGCGCGCATTATGGCGTTTGGCTTCAAGGTTGGACGCGTGTTGTCGTTGGGCTTTGTTCCAGGTCCGCTTACGGCGGATCAGGTGAAGTTGCTCGCGATTGATAATGTTGTGTCTGATGATGCACAGAATTTTGAAACATTGGGTCTGACGCCAACACCGATGGAAGCGATTTTGCCGGACTACCTGTGGCGGTTCCGCCCAAGTGGGCAGTACGATGCTATCAAGGAAAGCGCCAAAAATTTGAAGGTGTAGGTGCGTTTGCGAAGCCCCTGAATCAAATAGAGCGCTAGAACCTGAATTCTTAGGTATAAGAAATTCCGAGCAGAACGATGCCGAGGATGACGCGGTAGATCACGTAAGGCGTAAAGCTTACGGATTTCAGTAAGCGCATCATGAGCGACAACGCGGCGAGGGCGGCAAAGAAGGCGAGGGCCGCTGCGATTGCCCCGTCTTTTGCGGCTTGTGCATCTGCTGTGACAGCGACTTCAGCCCCCAACAGCACACCGGATGCAATTATTGTCGGGATCGACATAAGCATGGCCAGCTTAGCGCCGTCTTCCCGTTTGTATCCGAGGTGGCGAGCAGCGGTGATGGTGATGCCAGAGCGGGACGTTCCTGGGATCAATGAGATCGCCTGCCAAACACCCATCGTCAGCGCGTCGCGGATCGTCCAGTCGCTGGCGGTTTTCTCGGTTTTTCCCGTTTGATCGGCCCAGTACAACACGATTCCGAAAATCAGCATTGTCCAACCTATAACGGTCATGTTGCGCATCATGTCGTCTAACCCGCTGAGCTTTAGGATCAGGCCGAAAATTACCACGGGGATCGTTGCGAGGATGAGGCACCATGCAAGGAACGCGCCTTCAGTGTCGATCTTTCCACGCAACACGCGGGGTAGGCCAATGAGAGCGGCGCGCGCGTCTGACCAAAAATAGATGATAACTGCGAACAAGGTGCCAACGTGAACCGCGACGTCGATGACTTGGCCTTGGTCCGCCATGCCCGTCAGTTGCGGCAGCAAAATAAGGTGCCCTGAGGAGGACACGGGAAGGAATTCGGTAATCCCCTGAATAAGCGCAGCGAGTACGAGCGTTAAGAGCGGCATGGTGTTCCCTGATTCGTTTGGGCCTTTCTAAATCATGGGAGTCGCGGGGGAAGAGGGTATATAGGTCCATATCGGACCTAAAATTTTGTGATGCATTGACAAACACCAGCAGCCAAGGGCAAATATTCGACAAATAGGTAAACTATACTGACTTTTATTATCCCGACGTGTGAAATAGAAGTGCGGTTCGAAATTCGATTTGGAGAATGTCCTGTGGCTGGTCAAAAGATGCTGAAGTTTGTGGATGTGGAACGGGATATGCCCGAGAAGCGTCCGCCGAATCTACGTAAAGAAGATTTCGGAGAGATTTACGCTGAGTACGCTACGGCGAAAGCGGCTGAGCAGGCGTCGCGCTGTTCGCAGTGTGGTGTTCCTTATTGCCAGTCCCATTGCCCGTTGCACAACAATATCCCTGATTGGCTGCGCATGACCGCTGAAGGTCGCCTTGAGGAAGCCTATGAGCTGTCCCAAGCAACCAACACGTTCCCAGAGATCTGTGGTCGCATTTGTCCGCAAGACCGCCTGTGCGAAGGCAACTGCGTCATTGAACAATCAGGCCACGGAACTGTCACGATCGGGTCCGTTGAGAAGTACATCACAGACACCGCATTTGAGAACGGTTGGGTCAAGCCGATCCGCCCGCATACGGAGCGCGTTGAGAGTGTTGGTATCATTGGTGCTGGCCCGGGTGGTTTGGCGGCGGCTGATATTTTGCGCCGTCAGGGTGTGCAGGTTACTGTTTATGACCGCTATGATCGTGGGGGCGGATTGCTGACTTACGGCATCCCCGGTTTCAAGCTTGAGAAAGACATTGTCATGCAACGCATGGCGCAGCTGGAAGATGGCGGCGTTGAGTTCGTTTTGAACTGTGATGTGGGTGATGACCTGTCTTTTGACGCCATTCGTGGCAAGCACGAAGCGGTGCTTATTGCGACAGGTGTCTATAAAACACGGGGCCTTGAGGCGCCGGGCGTTGGAGCTGAGGGCATCGTACGTGCGATTGATTATCTGACTGCGAGCAACCGAAAGTCGTTCGGTGACGTGGTTGAAGAATTCGAAAACGGTGAGTTGAACGCGGATGGCAAAAAGGTTGTTGTCATTGGTGGCGGTGACACGGCGATGGACTGTGTGCGCACGGCGATCCGCCAAGGCGCTGAAAGTGTGAAGTGTCTGTATCGCCGTGATGAGGCAAACATGCCGGGTTCTATGCGCGAAGTTCAGAACGCCAAAGAAGAAGGCGTTGAGTTCGTTTGGCTGTCCGCGCCTAAGGGCTTTACGGGCGATAAGGTCGAAGGTGTTCTGGTGCAGAAAATGCGCCTTGGTGCGCCGGATGCATCAGGCCGCCAAATGCCGGAATTGATTGAAGGTAGCGACTACGTTGAAGACGCTGATCTGGTTGTTCAGGCGCTGGGCTTTGAGCCGGAAGACATTCCGACATTGTGGGGTGTGCCAGAACTGGAAGTGACCCGTTGGGGGACGATCAAGGCGGAATACACAACGGGTCAGACCAGCCTAGAAGGTGTGTTCGCGGCAGGTGATATCGTTCGTGGTGCAAGTCTTGTGGTTTGGGCCATCAAGGACGGGCGCGATGCGGCTGAGGCGATCCTTGAGTACATCAACCAAGGGGCTGCTGTTGCGGCTGAGTAACAGGCACAACGCGTACACAACCTGTACACAAGCTGTATGTACAGCAAGTCACACGGTAGGTCAGCGACGCTGACATGGAGAGTAAACAGATGATGAAAATAGGTCTTACGATTGCCGCTTTGTCTGCCAGCCCGCTGGCGGCCCAAGAATTTTCGCTGCCGCAAGGGTGTGAAGCCTATCTGACGATACAAAGCACAAGTTGTTCTGTGTCGCACTACTTTACCTGTGAAGAAGACGGTGAAGGTGAACAGCGCCGTGCGACGATGGATGAAGAAGGTCTGAGCTACGTCGGACGCATAAGCAGTGACGCGGAATGGTTGGAGAGCTTTCATCTGCGGTCCGGCCACACAGAGCGGATGTCAGATGATTCAGATGATCCGATGTCGATGAGTGAGCTTCTTGCGAATGATATCGACACATGGGACTTCAAAACGGAAAGCCGTGAAATCGGGGTGAGCCAGTACGTCGGTTTTGACCGCCTGACTGGTGAAACCGTTGAGATTGACGGCGTGACGCTTCGCAGAACGCAATACGCGCTGACGGCCTATGACGGGGCTGGCACCGAGATGTGGAAAAGTGAAGGTGCGGAATTTGTGAGCGATGAGTGGCGCATGTTTATCGGCGGGCTCAGCAGTTACATCACGTCGGATGACCGTTTTGACAGCGATGACACGCCCGTCGAATTTATCTTCCCGGGCGAGCATGGGTATCTGTCGGTGAATCCGAAATTCGGATGCGGCGTTGAGATGTCTTCGTTTGATGCGAACGACGCCCAGCTGATCCAGACAAATTATTGAATAAGACCGCGCCTATCTGGGCCGCGATGAGGAGAGACGACATGACAAAGTACGATCAAGCATGGGTGGAAGCCGAGCAAGCCAAGCGCGACTATATGGCCGAGAATGGCCTGTATTCGCATGACGACGAGAAAGCCAACTGTGGTGTTGGCCTGGTCGTTTCTGTCAACGGCAAGAAGTCCCGCGAAGTTGTCGAGAATGGCATCTCTGCGCTGAAAGCGATTTGGCACCGTGGCGCTGTGGATGCGGATGGAAAGACAGGTGATGGCGCGGGTATCCACGTGCAAATCCCTGTTCCGTTTTTCTATGATCAGGTCGTTCGTACCGGTCACACGCCACGGCACGACGAGCTTCTTGCGGTTGGTCAGGTATTTTTGCCGCGCACAGATTTCGGCGCGCAGGAAACTTGCCGGACGATTGTTGAAACCGAAGTTCTGCGTATGGGGTATTACATTTATGGCTGGCGCCATGTGCCGGTTGATGTGTCTTGCCTTGGCGAAAAAGCCAATGCGACACGTCCCGAGATTGAACAAATTTTGATTTCAAATTCTAAGGGTGTGGACGAAGAAACGTTCGAGCGTGAGCTTTATGTGATCCGCCGCCGCATTGAAAAAGCTGCGACGTCTGCGGGAATTCGTGAGCTGTACCTTGCGTCTTTGTCGTGCCGTTCGATTATCTACAAGGGCATGATGCTCGCTGAACAGGTTGCGGAGTTTTACCCTGACCTGATGGATGAGCGGTTCGAGTCTGCGTTTGCAATCTATCACCAGCGTTATTCAACAAATACATTCCCGCAGTGGTGGTTGGCACAGCCATTCCGCATGTTGGCGCATAACGGCGAAATCAACACCCTTAAGGGTAACTTGAACTGGATGAAGTCCCACGAAATTCGCATGGCTTCGGGTACGTTTGGCGATATGGCGGATGACATCAAGCCGATCGTCGCGAGCGGGTCTTCTGACTCGGCTGCGTTGGATTCTGTGTTTGAGGTCCTTGTGCGGGCTGGCCGTTCTGCACCGATGGCGAAGACTATGATGGTGCCGGAGAGCTGGTCAAAGCAGGCGACGGAACTGCCGCAAAGCTGGCGCGATATGTATTCCTACTGCAATTCCGTGATGGAACCTTGGGATGGTCCGGCTGCGCTTGCGATGACAGATGGGCGTTGGGTGTGCGCTGGTCTTGATCGTAGTGGCCTTCGCCCAATGCGCTATGTCGTGACGGGTAGCGGTTTGCTGATTGCGGGTTCCGAGGCTGGTATGGTGCCGATTGACGAGGCCAACGTCATTGAGAAAGGCGCGCTTGGCCCTGGTCAAATGATTGGCGTGCATATGGGTAAAGGTGAGCTTTACCACGATGTTGAGCTGAAAGATAAAATGGCTTCTGCATTGCCGTTTGGTGAGTGGGTCAGCCGGATCAATGATCTGGATGCGGACCTAGGTGCCGTGACCGAAGCGCCGCTTTATTCAGGCGCCGAGTTACGTAAGCGCCAGATCGCGGCGGGTTACACCATCGAAGAGCTGGAAAACATTCTGGCGCCAATGGCTGAAGATGCCAAAGAAGCGCTCGCGTCTATGGGTGATGATACACCTAGCGCGGTTCTTTCAGAAAAGTACCGCCCACTGAGCCATTTCTTCCGCCAGAATTTCAGCCAAGTCACCAATCCTCCGATTGATAGCTTACGCGAATTCCGCGTTATGAGTTTGAAGACACGCTTCGGAAACTTGAAGAACGTCCTGGATGAGGCTTCAAACCAGACTGAAATTCTCGTGTTGGATTCGCCGTTTGTGGGCAATGCCCAATGGGATGCGCTGCAGACGAAATTCAATGCGTCCTGTGTCGAGATTGATTGTACGTTTGCTGTCGATGGTGGTGCTGGCGCGTTGAACGCTGGTCTGGAACGTATTCGTGCGGAAGCAGAAGATGCTGTGCGGTCCGGTGCTGGGCATCTTACGCTGACGGACCAGCATCAGGGCGAGGGCCGCGTATCCATGCCAATGATTTTGGCGACGTCCGCTGTTCATAGCTGGCTGACACGTAAAGGGTTGCGCACGTTCACATCGCTGAACGTGCGATCCGCCGAGTGTATTGATCCGCATTACTTTGCAGTGCTGATCGGCTGTGGTGCGACGGTCGTGAACGCCTATCTGGCGGAAGATTCCCTTGATGACCGGATTGAGCGCGGCTTGCTGGATTGCACGCTGACCGAAGCGGTCGCACGGTATCGTAATGCGATTGACCAAGGCCTGTTGAAGATCATGGCGAAGATGGGGATTTCGGTAATCTCGTCCTATCGCGGGGGCCTGAACTTTGAGGCCGTGGGCCTGTCCCGCGCGATGGTTGCCGAATTTTTCCCAGGTATGCAGAGCCGGATTTCCGGTATCGGTGTGTCGGGTATTCAGCGCAAGATCGAAGCAGTTCATCAAGCCGGTTGGCTGGGTGGCGCAGATGTGTTGCCGATTGGTGGCTTCTACAAAGCACGTCGGTCCGGCGAAAAGCATGCATGGGAAGCGCAGACGATGCACCTGTTGCAGCAAGCCTGTAACCGTGCGTCTTATGAGTTGTGGACGCAGTATTCCAACGCGATGAAGGCGAACCCGCCCATTCACTTGCGCGACCTGTTGGCGGTGAAGCCGATGGGCAAGTCTATTCCGATTGAAGAAGTCGAAAGCATCACGTCTATCCGCAAGCGTTTCGTAACGCCGGGCATGTCGTTGGGCGCGCTTAGCCCAGAGGCACATAAGACGCTGAACGTTGCGATGAACCGGATTGGCGCGAAGTCAGATTCTGGTGAGGGCGGTGAAGATCCGGCGCACTTCGTGCCTGAGGCGAATGGCGACAACCCGTCTGCGAAGATCAAGCAGGTGGCGTCTGGTCGTTTTGGTGTGACAGCCGAGTACCTGAACCAGTGTGAAGAACTTGAGATCAAGGTTGCGCAGGGTGCGAAACCCGGTGAGGGTGGTCAGCTTCCGGGGATGAAAGTCACCGACCTGATCGCGCGGTTGCGTCATTCAACGAAGGGCGTGACGCTTATTTCGCCGCCGCCGCACCACGATATCTACTCGATCGAGGATTTGGCGCAGCTGATTTATGACCTTAAGCAGATCAACCCGCGTTGTAAGGTGACTGTGAAGTTGGTGGCCTCAAGCGGTGTTGGTACGATTGCGGCTGGTGTGGCGAAGGCCAAGGCCGATGTGATCCTGATTTCTGGACACAACGGCGGCACAGGCGCGTCCCCTGCGACATCCATCAAATACGCGGGTCTCCCGTGGGAGATGGGGCTGACGGAAGCGCACCAAGTGTTGGCGATGAACAACCTGCGGGAGCGGGTAACATTGCGCACCGATGGTGGTTTGCGCACAGGGCGTGACATTGTCATGGCCGCCATGCTGGGCGCGGAGGAATACGGTATCGGTACGGCTGCGCTGATCGCGATGGGCTGTATTATGGTGCGTCAGTGTCAGTCCAACACATGCCCCGTGGGTGTTTGTACGCAGGACGAAGCGCTGCGCGACAAGTTCACGGGCAATGCCGACAAGGTCGTTAATCTGATCACGTTCTATGCAACTGAAGTGCGTGAGATTTTGGCCGAAATCGGTGCGAGGTCTTTGGATGAGGTTATCGGTCGAGCGGATCTGCTTGCGCAGGTGAGCCGTGGATCTGCACATTTGGACGACCTCGATCTGAACCCAATGTTGATCACGGTCGATGGTGCCAAAGGGATCACCTATGACCGCAACAAGCCGCGCAATGCGGTGCCGGATACGCTGGATGCACAGATCGTTAAGGATGCCGCGCGCTTCCTTGAGGAGGGTGAGAAGATGCAGCTGGAATATGCGGTGCAGAATACGCTGCGTACGATCGGGACACGCACATCCAGCCATATTGTCCGCAACTTCGGTATGCGCAATTCCCTTCAGCCGGACCACTTGACGGTTAAGCTGAAAGGCAGTGCGGGGCAGTCTTTGGGTGCTTTTGCGGCCCCTGGTTTGAAGCTGGAAGTCAGCGGTGACGCGAATGACTACGTTGGCAAGGGTTTGTCAGGGGGCACGATTGTTGTGCGTCCGCCGATGAGTTCTCCATTGGATGCGTCCAAGAACACCATCATCGGCAATACGGTGCTGTACGGTGCGACAGCTGGTTATTTGTTTGCCGCTGGTCGGGCCGGTGAGCGCTTTGCGGTGCGTAACTCTGGGGCGAGCGTCGTCGTAGAGGGCTGTGGTTCGAACGGGTGTGAGTATACGACCGGGGGTACTGCGGTAATTCTAGGGCCGATTGGAGCGAACTTTGGTGCCGGTATGACGGGCGGGATGGCGTATTTGTATGACCCTGAACGGATGTCTGAACCTTTGATCAACATGGAAACGCTTGTGACATGTGCCGTGACGGTTGAGCATTGGGAGGCCGAGCTGAAGGGCCTGATTGAACGCCATCTCGAAGAAACAAATAGCCGTAAGGCCGCCGATATCCTGCAGCATTGGGACCTTGAGCGCGGTAATTTTGTGCAGGTTTGCCCGAAAGAGATGTTGGTTCATTTGCCTGCGCCTTTGGCCATCGAAGAGACCGCAGTTCCGGCTGAGTAGCCCTGTAAATAAGGCAGCCGCCGTCACAATTTGGGTGGCGGTTGCTTTATTGTTTCCAATTTCAGGGTAATTGGTCTGAATTCGGAAACAATAGTTATCATGTTGTATTTAAATGATTTATCTCGCTACCGGTGGGGATTTCGGGGGCGACGCGATCATTAACTTGCCTTAGGGTAACCTTAATTGTTCCTGAAATTGGACCAATTGAAGAGGCATCTTAGCACTGTAACTTTTCAGAGCGGATGCTTTATGCCTACGACGTACACGGATCAGTTCTATCTCATTGACCCTGCGAGCCCGCCTGCGAAGAACACTCTTCTGACGTTTCAGAACTATACGATGACAGATCAGAATGATGATGGAGACCTCGATTCCTTCGATGGCGATAGCGTAAACGGTTTGGATATTACGGCGTCTTGGCCTGGCGATACGGTGACAATCAAATTGGGGGGCGGAGTAAGGATCACTTACACCGGCACCACATTCAACCTGTCCGATGGCACTGCTGTTTTCACACCAACGGATGGTCAGATCCTACAAGATGGTCGGTTTTTTAAGGCGACGGATGTGGCGACTGAGGGACCGCTTCTTGTGGGTGATTTAGGTCCGCCGTGTTTTGCGGCTGGGACGCTGATTGAAACCGAGCGTGGCATGACACCTGTCCAAGATATCGAAATTGGTGATCTTGTCCGAACTCTCGACAACGGGTTGCAGCCTGTGAGGTGGCGCGGCAAACGCGCTGTCGCCGCGTTGGATGAGCGCGCGCCGATCAGGTTTGCGAAGGGTGCCATCGGAAACTCGCGCGAGCTGTTGGTTTCGCCGCAGCATAAGATCCTTGTGAGTGGCTGGCGGGCTGAGGTGTTTTTCGGTGAAGAAGAAGTTCTCGTCGCTGCCGTGCATTTGGTGAATTCAGATACCATTCACCGTGCGCCGCGCCGTCACGTTAACTATCATCATTTGATGTTTGATCGCCATGAGATCCTTTTGGCAGAGGGTATTCCGACAGAGAGCTTTTACCCGGGCGAGTATATTCTTCAAGACAGTGATCTGAATGCTGAGATTATGGATCTGTTTCCAGAGATGATTGGCCAAGCTGGGCCTGACTGGGAAACGGCGCGGACGGTGTTGCGCAGCAAGGAGGTTCAGGTGTTTTGCGACGAGAATGTACACGTTGCTTGAGTATGACCGCTTGACGCCACCCCCTGTGCTGAGGTGAATGGCACCATGGCCCGTAAGAAACGCTCCAAGACGGCAAGATCCACGAAGACTGTTCAGCCTGTGCGGTTGCGCGACCGTCCGCGATTGTTTGTGCGGCGGGTCATGAAATATGTGCTAAGAGGTATCTTGATTATGATTGCATTGGCTGTGGTCGTGACGGCGGCGTTTACCATCGTGAACCCACCTACAACACCTTATATGTTTTCAGAAAGCCGCCGCGTGGGGGGCGTGAACCAAACATGGGTCGCGATGGAAGACATAGCACCCGTCATGGCGCGTTCAGCTGTTGCGGCGGAAGATGCGAATTTCTGTCTGCATTGGGGCTTGGATGTAAACGCGATCCAAGCGGCGCTGGAAGAGGGTGGCAACCGCGGCGGTTCTACGATTTCGCAGCAGGTCGTGAAGAATGTCTATTTGTGGCAAGGGCGTTCGTGGTTTCGAAAATCGCTTGAGGCGCTGATGACGCCGCTGGTTGAAGCGATCTGGAGCAAAGAGCGTATTTTGGAGGTCTATCTGAATGTCGCCGAGTTTGATGATGGCGTTTTCGGTGTAGAAGCCGCTGCGGTTCACTATTTTGGCGTGCAGGCGGCGGATTTGTCAGCTGTGCAGGCCGCGCGTTTGGCTGCGATCCTGCCAAGCCCGAAGACACGGTCTGCGTCCCAGCCAACGTCCTACATCCGCAGTCGTGCCGCGAGCATCGTTGATGGTGCTGCAACAATCAGAGCGGATGGCCGCGCGGCGTGTTTTGAATAGCCCGCTGGGATTGTAACAGCCCGCGCGTTGAGGCATTGAAGGGGCAGACCATAGCCCGAGGCCCTTGATGAACCGTCTCTATCATTACCCGTTGTCCCCGTTTTCACGCAAAGTGCGCTTGAGCCTCGCTGAGAAGCGGATTGAAGTTGAATTGGTGGAAGAGCGGTATTGGGAAAAGGACGCGGATTTCCTGCGTCGCAACCCTGCCGGAAAAGTACCCGTGTTGAAGATGGGCAATCGCACGATGGCCGACAGCACGGCGATTTGTGAATATCTGGAAGAAACACACCCGACGCCAGCATTGCTGCCGAAGGGTGAAGACAGCCGATATGAAGTGCGCCGGATGGTTGCGTGGTTCGATGACAAGTTTAACGAAGAAGTCACCACCAAGCTGATGGGCGAGCGGGTATTCCGCAAGGTCATGGGAACGGGGTATCCGGATTCTGCGAATGTGAAGGCAGGGTCCAAAGCGATTAAGTACCACCTCGATTACATGCACTGGCTGTTAGACCAGCGGCGCTGGTTGGCCGGTAATGAGTTAAGCCTTGCGGACTTTGCGGCAGCTTCGCATTTGTCCTGCTTGGACTATGTTTCTGATGTGGATTGGAACCGGTCTGAGATTGTTAAGGACTGGTATGCGAAGATTAAGTCGCGACCTGCGTTCCGGTCTATTCTTGCAGACCAGATTTCGGGGTTTCCGCAGCCAGCGCACTATAGTGATCTGGATTTCTAGGGATCGAATTTGCTACGCAAATCCGATCAAGCGGGGGCCAGCCCCCGTCCTGGCGGACTCCCCCGGGATATTTTTTTGACAAAGACAAGGTGAAGGTGATTGGTTGAAGCGTTGAAAGATCGATTACGGATCAAGGCGCTTGAGGAGGGCTTCGTTGGCTTTGGCGTATGCCGACCAGACGCGGTGCCGGAACTTCCGGACAGATTGCAGAGTTTTGTCGATGAAGGTCGCCACGGGCAGATGAGTTGGATGGCGGAGCGCATGGCGTGGCGCAGCGATCCGAGTGCATTGTGGCCTGAGGCGAAATCGGTGGTAATGCTGGCGGAACCTTATACGCCGGAGCATGATCCGTTGGCGGTTTTGGAATTGAAGGACCGTGGTGCGATTTCGGTCTATGCGCAAAACCGCGATTACCATGACATTGTGAAGAAGCGTTTGAAGCGGGTCGGGCGGTGGCTTGTGGATCAGGCGGAGTGTGAGATTAAGGTGTTTGTGGATACTGCGCCTGTGATGGAAAAACCGCTGGCGGCGGCGGCAGGTTTGGGGTGGCAGGGCAAGCACACCAACCTGTTGAGCCGTGAGCTGGGGAACTGGTTCTTTTTGGGCGCGATTTTCACGACGCTGGAGTTGGAGCCTGACGTTGCTGGTATTGAGAATTGTGGATCCTGCACGGCCTGTTTGGATGTTTGCCCTACCAAGGCGTTTCCTGCGCCATTTCAGCTCGATGCGCGGCGGTGCATTTCGTATTTGACGATTGAGCATAAGGGCCCGATTCCCGAGGACCTGCGCGCGCTTATGGGCAACCACATTTATGGCTGTGATGACTGTCTGGCGGTTTGTCCGTGGAACAAGTTTGCGCAGGATGCGCGTGAGATAAAATATGCCGCGCGGGCTGAGTTGGTTGCGCCGTCTTTGAGGGACTTGGCGGGTTTGGATGACGGGGCGTTTCGGGCGTTGTTTTCCGGCTCACCGATCAAGCGGATCGGGCGGGACCGGTTCGTACGCAATGTGCTTTATGCGATCGGCAATTCGGGCGACTTGGCGTTGCGCGATGTCGCGACGGGGTTGCAGGAAGACACTGCGGATGAAGTTGCTGATGCGGCGCGTTGGGCAGCGATACGTTTGGTGGAAAAGACATGACAACAGCGCCCCAAAGCACTGTGATGCGTGGCATATTGCTGATGATGGCATCGGTGACGGTTTTCACATTGATGTCCGCGTTGATCAAAGCCGCTGAGGGTGTTCCTGCTGGGGAGGCGATGTTTTTTCGGTCTTTGCTGGCGCTACCGCCCATCATTGTCTGGTTGATGACACATGGCGGCATAGCGCAAGGTATTCGAACAGTTTCGGTGCGTAGTCATGTGGTGCGTGGAGTTGTTGGGTCCTGTGCGATGGGGCTTGGCTTTGCGGGATTGAAATTTCTGCCTTTACCGGAGGTGACGGCGATTCAATTTGTTACGCCGATTGCTGTGGTTGTTTTGGCGGCGGTTATACTGGGAGAGAAATTCAGGTTGATCCGAATTTCCGCAGTTTTGTTAGGGTTTGTTGGTGTCGTGATCATTGTTGCCCCACGTCTGAGTGTTGGATTGGGGTCGCGCGAAGCCCTGGGTGTTGGGCTGGTCTTGGGGTCAGCCTGCCTTGCGGCGCTTGCGCAGATATTTGTGAAAGGCATGGCAGGACGTGAGAGCACGACGGCGATCGTGTTTTGGTTTTCGATCACGTCGATGGTTTTGTCTTTGGTAACCGTGCCGTTTGGTTGGGTTTTGCCGAATGGACACGAACTGGCATTGCTGTGCGGTGCGGGGCTAATCGGCGGGGTTGGTCAAATCTTGTTGACGTCGAGCTATCGGAATGCGGATGCCAGTGTGTTGGCGCCATTCACTTACGTGTCTATCCTATCGTCTGTGTTGATCGGTTATGTCTGGTTTGACGAAGTGCCGACAGTGTCGATGGTCACCGGGGCGATGCTTATTGTTGTTGCCGGGGTCATCATTGTGCTGCGCGAACGCGCGCTGGGGACGGACGCGACTGCGCGAAGAAAGGTCAAGGCGAAGGGGCTTTGGTAGTGTTGGGTGAATTTTCGCCGGATCTGTGTTAGGGTTTGGCACCTTTAAGGAGGAGTTGCCCATGACACGTCATGTTCTCGACCAACGCGAAGCGCCGGATTCAAGCAAACGAGCTGCCAGAATTTTGATGAAAGAAAAACAGGAATTGGGCCAGACGACACGGCGCAAACTTGTTGAGCATTCTCGCGTGGCGGGAAGCGGGCGCCTCGTTCAATTTACGAAAATCGAACGAGGACGCGAGGCCTAGGCGCGGACCAGTTTTTCGTAGTCGATCGCGATGTCTTTGGCCATTTGGCCAACTTCGAAATTGTAGTCACCGATTTGATTGATCGGGGTGACTTCGGCGGCGGAGCCTGTCAGCCATGCCTGTTCGAACCCTTCGAGTTCTTCAGGCATGATGTGGCGTTCGTTCACCTTGATGCCTTTTTCGGTAAGCATCTGGATGACGGTTTGACGGGTAAGCCCGTTGAGAAAGGCGTCCGGCGTTGGCGTGTGCACTTCGCCGTCTTTGACGAAGAACAGGTTTGCACCAGTGCATTCGGCAACATAACCGCGGTAGTCAAACATCAGCGCGTCTGAGCACCCCTTTGCCTCGGCGGCATGTTTGGACATTGTTGCGATCATATAGAGACCAGCGGCTTTTGCCTGCGACGGGGCGGTTTCGGGTGAAGGGCGTTTCCATTTCGCGATGTCGAGCTTCGCACCCTTTAGTTTCGCATCGCCGTAGTAGGCGCCCCATTCCCAAACAGCGACGGCCAAATGGACAGGATTGCGTGCAGCTGCGACACCCATGTCTTCGCCGGACCCGCGCCATGCGACGGGACGAACGTAGGCATCTGTCAGGCCGTTTGCCTCGAGGGCGGCGTGTTTGGCGGCTTCGATTTCATCCACTGTGTAGGGGATTTCAAAGTCGATCAGCTGGCCTGATTTGATCAAGCGCTCAGAATGTTCGCGCGACTTGAAGATTTTCCCATCGTAGCAGCGTTCGCCCTCAAAGACTGAAGAAGCGTAGTGCAAGGCATGGGTGAGAATGTGCACGTTTGCGTCGCGCCATTCGACAAGCTTGCCGTCCATCCAGATTTTTCCGTCGCGATCGTCGTATGAACCAGTCATGTGTAAGCCTCCTCTAGTTTTGCAAATATTACGCAAATAGGTCCGAAGTGGACATTTTGTTGCGCATAACCTACGATTCGATACCTATCACTGCTTGGAATGTCAACAAAGCTGACGTATTATTAGGCGAAATGTGAAGGAGCGAACAATGGAAGGCAGCGGCAGAGACAGCGGTAACGCATTGTTGTTCCTAACGGATGAGCAACTGCGCAAGGGGATTGAGGCGATGTTTTTCGCGTATCGTGGTTTCACTGCGGATCCTGATCGTATTCTTGCAGGTATGGCGTATGGGCGGGCACACCACCGTGCTGTGCATTTTATTCATCGCAGCCCAGGAACGACCGTTAACAACCTTCTTGCGATACTTGGCGTTACAAAGCAGTCGCTTAACCGTGTGTTGCGTGCATTGGTTGAGGATGGTTTGGTGCGCAATGAAGTCGGTAGGCGCGACAAGCGGGAACGGCACTTGTATCTGACGGAGGCTGGCGAGGATCTAGAGCGCCGGTTGTCAGATGCGCAGCGGGACCGGATGAGAACGGCGTATCGTGCCGCGGGGCCGGAAGCGGTGACAGGGTTCCGGCAGGTGCTGGAAGCAATGATGGATGGTGAAATGCGTAAACGGTATGATGCGCTCAAAGAGTTAAAGGGATAACCGCGATGCACAGTGACCAGCCACATCTACTGATCGTAGATGATGACGAGCGCATTCGCGTGTTGCTACAAAAGTTCCTTGTGCGCAGCGGATTCCTTGTGACCTCGGCGCGGGATGCAGCACATGCGCGACGGATTCTATCGGGGCTCGATTTCGATATGATCGTGCTTGATGTGATGATGCCCGGCGAAGATGGCGTGACGCTGTGTGCGGATCTACGCAAGGATCGCGAAACGCCGATTTTACTGCTGACAGCGAAGGCCGAGACCGGCGATCGTATTGCAGGGCTTGAGGCAGGGGCGGATGACTATCTGGCCAAGCCGTTTGAACCCAAAGAACTGTTGTTGCGGATCAATTCGATTTTGCGGCGTGTGCCGCCCAGTGAAGCGGAAACCGTTTTGCCGAAAGTTCTGCATTTGGGGCCGCTTCGTTATGAAATGGAACGCGGTGAAATGTGGCGCGGCGAGGATTTGGTGCGCCTGACGGCGACTGAAGTCCAGCTTATGAAAATTTTTGCTGCTACCACCGGAGAGCCGATTAGCCGTGAAGAGCTGGTCGACAAGCTGGGGCGGTCTGGCGGTCAAGCGCAAGAACGCGCGGTGGACGTTCAGATCACACGGTTGCGTCGCAAGCTGGAAGCAGACCCCAAACAGCCACGCTATTTGCAGACGGTGCGTGGAGCGGGATATATGCTCGCACCTGATTAAGGAGCGGAGCGAATAGTATGGCGACTGCATTGATTACGCATAAGGCGTGTTACGACCATGTGACGCCACAAGGCCATCCAGAGCAGGTGGCACGGCTGGACGCAGTGTTGGGCGCGATGGACGGATTGGATTTGGTGCAGGTTGCTGCGCCAATGGCGGCAGATGATGATTTGTTGCGCGCGCACCCCAAGGGCCACATTGATACGATTAAGTCCGCGGCGCCATCAGAGGGATGGCGATCGCTGGATGCGGATACGCATATGTCTGTCGGCACGTTGGAAGCTGCGTATCGTGCGGCTGGGGGTGTCGTTAAGGCGGTTGATCTGGTGATGTCAGGTGAGGTTGGCAATGCATTTGCCGCCGTGCGCCCACCGGGACACCATGCGGAACGCGAGACAGCGATGGGGTTTTGCTTTTTCGGGTCTGTTGCAGTTGCAGCCAAACATGCCTTGGACTTTCACGGGTTAAAGCGTGTCGCGATTTTGGATTTTGATGTGCATCACGGCAATGGCACACAGGATTTGGTCGAAGAAGATGCGCGGATATTGTTTTGCTCGTCTCACCAGATGCCGTTGTATCCCGGAACGGGGGCCGCATATGAAACCGGTGTCGGCAATGTCGTGAATGTGCCGTTGCCTGATGGGTGCGGTTCTTCGGCGTTTAGGGCCGCGTGGGACGCAGATATTTTTCCGGTCGTGGATGCGTTTGAGCCTGAACTTCTGCTGATTTCGGCTGGATTTGATGCACATGCTGATGATCCATTAGCGGGTATGGAGTTGCATGAAGAAGATTTCGCGTGGGTTACACGCAAAATTTGCGATTTGGCGGATAAGCATTGCCAGGGTCGTGTGGTATCCGCGCTTGAGGGTGGTTATGATCTTGAGGCGCTGGGCCGTTCGGCACGCGCACACGTAGATGTATTAAAGGAACGGGCGCGATGAGTGCAGATGTACAAGACATGAGCTTTGAAGATGCGCTGCGCGAGTTAGAGCAGGTCGTCGGTAAGCTGGAGCGGGGCGAAGTTCCGTTGGACGAGTCGATTGCATTGTATGAACGCGGCGCGTTGTTGAAAACGCTGTGCGAAGGCAAGCTGAAGGACGCTGAAGAAAAAGTCGCCAAGCTGACACTGGATGGCGAAGGGAAACCAACAGGTACGGCACCTTTGGATGGCTGAGTTTAAGGCGGCATTGGCG
>Ga0209121_10002150_pt1 | contig 20235 bp, 15 predicted proteins | sample Cruoilmetagenom3_FD_187292 | JGI IMG/M metagenome (GOLD analysis project Ga0209121, IMG submission 187292) | Oil polluted marine microbial communities from Coal Oil Point, Santa Barbara, California, USA - Sample 3 (SPAdes) (version 2) | ecosystem: Environmental > Aquatic > Marine > Oil seeps ...
GTAAAACCATACTTTAAAGGGTCATTTTCATCCACAACAAACTGCTGTAATCCAGTAATATACGCACTCCCTGTAATTTTAGGAATTATTGCGGGAAAATATCCAACTTTTGTTTCACTATCTATGCACCCTTTAAATTTGGTCCCTAATATACTTTCATATGCAAATTCTTCATTAATTTTAATTTTACCTTTCTTATAGAGGGCCGCTAACTTGGCACAGGTACCAGTACCACAAGGTGACCTATCAATCTGCCCTTTACCAAAAATCACACAATTTTTTAAATTTGCTTCAGAATCTGTTGGTGAATCATAAATTTCTATTAAATCTATAGAATTTATATATCTATTTTCCGGGTGAATTACCTTTATACTTTTATTTAATTCCTCTCTCAATCTCATACCTAAAAAAATTAATTTTGAAATATTTTTTCTCTCGACTTTAATGCCTAAATCTTTTGCTGAAACAATTCCAAAAAAGTTACCTCCGAAAGCTATATCTACATTTATTTCTCCTACTTCAGGAAGTAAAACTTTATGGTCAGCCTTGAATACGAAAGAAGGCACGCCTTGAAAGGTCACTTCTCCAACTCTATCATGAGAAATTTTAGCTCGGGTTTTAACCAGCCCTGCGGGTGTATCCAGAATAACTTCCGTAATCGGTTCTTTCATGGAAATGAATCCCATTTCTAAGGCTACGGTTACCGTTCCTATAACTCCATGCCCACACATATTGAGATACCCTTTAGTATCCATGAAAACAACACCTAAATCAGCAGAAGGATTTACCGGTTGAGTTAATATAGAACCAAACATACCGCTATGACCCCTGGGTTCTAACATTAGAAGTTTTCTAACATAATCTAACTCTTTTTCAAGATATATTTTCTTCTCCATTATACTATTACCTGGAATAGAAGGAACGCCAGCAATAACAACTCTTGTTGGTTCTCCCATAGTATGTGAGTCAATCGCAAAAATGGATTTTGAAAATTTCATTTAATACTCCTTTCAAAATAAAGAATATAAATAGAATGCCACGAGCATTATATCCGTGGCATTCTACCTTTCAGGCAAATGAATTCTTAAATTTTTAAATTTAATAAATATTCTTTTAAAGTATAAATTTAAGTTTTTTCAACAAAGAATTTATCAAAAAGTAATATACATAATATAATTTAAAATTAAGTATTTTTTATCTAAGTTTCTCTACTGGAATATAATCTAAATTATATCCAAAATATTTGGGGCCAAATGTTTCTATGCCTTTTGGCGTTCTCATTCTTTCGTTGGCAGGTATCAAAACTATGCTTCCTCTATAGCCGTATTTAACTATGTCAGTCCTGATGGGTTCACCTGTTTCTGGGTCAAGTATCGTTATGATATCCGGAGTCATACACTTAACCTCCCTCTCTACAGACAGATTCAGCCACTCATTTTGGAAATCTATTTTAGCAGTTTTCCCTTTGTATTTTCCTATTCCTTCCATTGTTATTTGCCCCAATGAAAAACCCTTTGTTTTTTCAGCTCCAAACTCTCTGTTAATATCAACTATCTTTCCTTGAAAACATTCAAAACCATTACTTATTTTTGCTATTTCTTCTATTGGATTAATATGTTCTTTGCGACACTTAAAAACTGTTTTACCCATTTCCCAAACAAGAGATATTGTGTTTAATATGGCAGTTTCTTTAACTTGTTTTCCGGTCATTGGATATCCTGCTATCCAAGAGATTCCTCCATAAGCCATTGCAGCATTTCTTATTATCCTTTCCGTAGTTAACCCATTATATGCATCGGATATTGTCACATAACCTTTTTCATTAGCTGCAGCAGTAGGAGATGGAGAAACACCGTTTATATAAAAAGAAGTCATTTGAAGTTCAGGAAAAGCTCTTCCCATTCCATCTCCGTCAATAACCGGTATCCCCAAAACTCCTGCAACAGCCATAGGTACAGGAGTATTTACTCCGCCAGCTTCAGGTGGTATAATTGCTTCAATTTTTTTACCTAAATATTTTTCAAGTTTTTCATAAACCCAGAGCAATTCATTGCCATTTGGCGGTTTTTCAGTTAAAACCAGGGCCGAACCAAGGCAGGCAGCAATTGTTACAACAATATTATCAGGTATATCTTTAGGATCTATTAATACTATTTCTTTTTGCTCATTTAAAACATTATATGCCCATAGAAGACCGATCTCAGGGTCCCCTCCGCCACCTGCGGCGAGGATAGATGAACCTAATGTAATCTCCTTAATTGCTTGTTTATCAATATTTTTATATTGCTTAACGCCCCATCTATCTAATATATCATAAACACTCATAAATATTCCCTTCTTTCAGATAAATTATATAATTAATTCTCTTTTAGTTTTAGTAAGTAACTCATGCCCCTCTTTTGTAACCAAAACCATATCTTCAACTCTAGCTGCACCAACACCCTTTAAGTAAATTCCAGGTTCTATAGTTATTACCATGTTTGGTTCCAATTTATCATTTACTTTTACATCTATAATGGGTTTTTCGTGAACACTTATCCCTAACCCATGACCGGTAATATGTGGAAAATATTTTCCGTATCCTTTTTCTGCAATAATATCTCTCGCAATCTTATCAATATCACTCGCTTTTACCCCAGGCTTAACAGATTTTATAGCTTCTCTTTGGGCAAGATAAGCCACATCAAATATTTCCTTTTGCTTATCATTTAAATTTCCCAAGGAAAAAGTCCTGGTTAAATCAGAACAATATCCTTTATAAATAGCCCCTACATCAAAGAGAACCAGTTCGCCTTTTTTTAATTTTTTATCACTTGAAAATCTCTGAGGAAGCCAAGCGTTTTCGCCGGACATTACGAAAGGTTGAAACGATGGTCCTTCTGCACCTTCTTTCTCCATAATATACTTTGCATAAGCAGATATTTCCACCTCTTTAATTCCTTCTCTTAAAGATTTCAAACTTTCCTGCATGGCTTTGTCGACAATGCTTGCTGCCTTTCTAATGAGTTTTATTTCTTCATCTGTTTTAACTGCCCTTAAATTAATTAAAAGGTCATCGACAGGAATTATTTCAACATCAAAGATTTCTTTAAGAAAATTTAGTTTATAATAAGTTATAACATCTTGTTCAATGCCTATCTTAGTTATTTTTTTATTTTTAAATATCTGCCTTAACGGCATGAGATAATTTGGGTTATCTTCAGGAAATGGAACAATATTTTTTATCCAGCAAGTTCTTATAGCCCTGTTGTAATCTAAAATAGGAACTATGTAGGTTATTTTACTCTCATTAGTTATTACTACAATAGACTCTGCAGCATCATTCATTCTTAAATCTGTAAAATATCTGATATTTGAAGAATTAAATAAGACCACAACATCTATATTTTGTTCTTGTAATTTTTTTGATATTTTTTTTACTCTATTTTCTAAATTCATTACTTCATCCCTTTTTATTAACAGAGTAGCTACACTAGCATTATTCAAAAAATTTTAGTCACTTCATCTACAATAAAGACTCTAATTCTTGTTCAATGTCCGGATTAATAAGGTATACTTTTTTGGGAACACGAGATTCTATGTTTGAATTTGCCTGACTAGTAAGCTCTAAGATTATCAGATCCTTTTCTAAATCATTCAATAATCTTCCCGCTTCATCTAAGTCAATATTAGCTTCTTTTAACATAACTTTTTTTTCTGAATAAGGATTATTATAGACTGCTTTTATTAATTCTTTATATCTTAAATCTTTTTCAATGTATTTTTTGACCTTACTTATCATAACCTTCTTCTCTTCCTCCTTTACTATTTATTCAGTTCTTCAACTGGGACATAGTCCGCATCATAACCAAAATATCTCGGTCCAAACATTTCTATGCCTTTTGGCGTTCTCATTCTTTCGTGAGCAGGCATTACAATTATTGACCCTCTATACCCATATTTCATTATATCTGTTCTTATGGGCTCGCCTGTCTCTCTATCCAATATGGCAATCAAATCAGGCGGTAAACACTTTATAACACCATCCACTTTTACAATTAGCCATTCATTTTGAAAATCTAACTCTGCAATGCTACCCTTGTATCTATTTATACCTTCTATAATAACTTTGCCTAAAGTAAAACCTTTGCTGGATTCACTGCCAAAGTCTCTTCGTATATCTACAATCTTTCCTTCAAATACCTTATAACCCTGAAGATTCCTTGCTTCCTTCAAAGTTTTCAATAATTCTTCTATAGGACATTCATGTTTTTCCCTGGCTCTAAAAACAGCCTTTCCTACATCCCATGCTATACTTTGAGAATTAAGAATCGAGGTTTCTTTTAATTCTTTGCCTGACATTGCATAAGTAGCAATCCATGAAATACCCCCATATGCCATAGCTACTCCTCTGGAAATTGTCTCTGCCACAAGATCATTATCTTTTGTATCTATAATGGTTACACTTTTTCTGTTATCGGCTGAAACTGTCGGCGAAGCATGAATACCAAGTGTAGCCCAAGAAGTCATTTGAAGTTCCGGGAATGCCCTATTCATTCCATCCACATCAATAACAGGTACTCCATATTCAGCTGCAGCTGCGTACGCAAGTATTGAATTTACACCACCGCATTCGAGTGGAATTGTGGCTTCAAATTTTTTCTTCATATAATTTTGCAGTGCATCTATTGCGGTATTAAGAACTTCTCTACTAGGAGGCTTTTCAGTTAATACAAGAGCTGAACCAAGACAAGCAGGACTGGCTGCCAATATATCATCCGGAACATCCATAGGGTCAACCATTACAATATCTTTCCCTTCAGCTAAAACTCTCTTTGCCCAAAGAAGACCAATTTCGGGATCCCCTCCACCACCCGTAGCCAATATAGAAGCACCGAGAGTTATTTCTTTAATTGCCCGTTCATCTATGACTCTATAGCTTTCAACACCCCATTCTTTTAATATGTCATAAACTCCCATTTATCTATCCCCTCCTATGAAAGCTTTACCCTTAACTCTTATCCTTATCTTTTCTCTCTTCCCAGGCATATAAGCGAAAGGTATTTCCTCAACATCAATTACTTCCGCAGTGTTCCTCACCCCACCAGCAGATTCTAAATTATCTTTTGCTTTTTCAATAACATTATCAATAGCGATTTCACGTTTTTCTATTTCTAAATCAACAACACCTTCAGCATATGCACCTATTTCAGCAATTGTAGTACCAACTGCTCCACCCACTTCAAAGTGTTCAGGTTTAACAACTTCACTTGTCCCCTTAATATCTACTGACGGAACAACCATAGCTCCTCCTCCAATAAATACTGCAGGTATAGGCTCTGGAGTCGTCTTCATTTGGTCTATCGCCAGTTCTATAGTCATTTTAATTTTATCATAAGCATTTTGTACTAATTCTTTTGGTAATTTATCAATTTTTTCTTTATGGGTCACAAAATCAGTTTCAAAGATAGCAAGTTTTTCTTTTATAATACCTGTTGCAACTGCAATATCATGTGTAGTCAATATCGGACCTCCAAAGGATCTGCCTAGGCGAACAAGATTATGTCCTACACTTTCGGGACCCAACTCCATTACTTCTTTGCCTTTATTTTTTATTATGGTTCCGCCTCCTAAAGCAATTGATAGAAGATCTGGACATCTTATATTAGTTTTTACTCCTCCAATATTCACAGTTATAGAAGATTCCCTGGGAAATCCATTTACAATATAGGCAACATCTGTTGATGTTCCTCCTATGTCTACCACCACACCGTTTTTTATCCTTGAAAGAAATACAGAACCCCTTACACTTGCGGCAGGCCCGGATGCCACAGTAAATATTGGATAATCAACTGCGTAATCAGCCGACATAACACTACCGTCATTTTGAACAATAAATAAAGGTGCAACAATACCACGTTTTTTTGCTGCATCTTTCAAAGCTTTAACAGCACGCCTCATTACATTAATAACCGAAGCATTTAATATTGTTGAATTTTCTCTTTCTAAAATCGATATTGAAGCTATCTTATTAGAAAGAGTAATGTGAACATCTTCACCTAAAATATCTCGAACAATATCTGCAGCTCTATCTTCATGATCTGTTTTCATCGGAGAAAATACCCCGGTTATAGCAATAGAATCTATTTTCCCTTTTATTTCCTTACATGCATCCATTATTGATTTCTCATCTAAAGGAACTATATCCCGTCCATCGTACTCTGAGCCACCACGAAGAATACAAACATTTTGGTCTCCACCGATTGCTTCTTTAAGGTCTTCAGGCCATCCTGTAAGGGGAGGTATTGCTGTAGTAGCTGGCGCCCCCAAACGAAAAATACCTACCCGGTTTAAATTCTTCCTTTCTATTATTGCGTTAGTTGTATGTGTTGTACCGAATGAGACCATTCCGATATCTGCCGGGTTAATCTTACTTTTATTTAAAATAATATCCAGGACATTAATTATCCCGGTTGTTACATCTTCGGTTGTAAGAGATTTGCTCTTAGCTATTACTTCACTCCCTTGAACTAAAACTCCATCAGTAAAGGTTCCACCAACATCAAATCCTAATCTATAGTTTTCCATATGCTTCTCACATCCTCCTCTTTAATTAATAAAGTTTTTTATCCCCAAAGTCCTTTCATATTATACTGTGACTCCAAATTCCAGTCTTTTATTTCGCTTATAGGTGGTGTTTCATACCCTCCAATCTTACTGTGTGTCCAATTTACTTTTTCTTTTAACTCTATTAAAAATTCAGCATACTTGAGTGGAGCTAATACAGCATCAATAACTGGTACACCAAGATATTCTTGTAGTTCTTTATAAAATCCAAGCTGGATAGTACATCCTAAAATAATAACTTCCGCACCATCTTTCTCTATAGCTTCTTTTGCTGCTTTCCTTAGTAATTTTTCAGTTAACTTCTCATCTTTATGGAAGTCATATACGCCTAAATTAACAGATTTAAAAGAAGCTAATTTATCTCTAAAACCATAATTAATTACGTTTTCTTCCATTTGTTTAATCCACTTATTACGCCCAATAATAATAGAAAATTTGTTTCCTAAAGTAGAGGCTATGTGCATTGAGGATTCTGCCGGTGTAGCAACAACCATCTTTTCTACTATCTCCCTGGCTTCTAATAATCCCGGGTCATAAAAACAGCCAATAATAGCAGCGTCATACCCATCTTTTTCTGCTTGTTTTACTTTTTTTAGAGTATCAGGCAAAACAAGTGTTTCATAAGAATAATACTCGAGATGTCGAGGACCCCTCTCAAGAGAAACTACATCTATCAAAGTATCTTTATCCTTCACAGTACACAAATATTCATAAATAGGCACATCAAAATCAGCTGTACCAACTGGATTAATCCATAAAATCTTTTTTTCTAACATTTTTTTATCCTCCCTCTTAATACATTTGTTTTATTCTGATTAATTATAATTTCACCTTTAACTTTTTCAATAATTACTCCATATATTTTTTTAGCTTCTTCAATAGTAATGTATTTATTTAATACATCATCTAGTACATTTTTAGGATTTCTCGATAACGGGTTTCCGTATCCACCCCCTCCCGCGGTTATAAATCTTATTAAATCGCCCTTTTTTAAAGGATAATTTGAGAATGTTGGCTTTTCTATTATTTTGTTTTTACTATGCACTTGAACTTTATTATTTGAACCTTCTTTACCGTCATTAATTCCCCAAGGCGGGATTCTATACTTACTTGCAATCGTTGTGAGCTCTGCAATTGAATTTAATATTCTATAATCTCTTATAAGCCCGTATCCGCCTCTAAATTCACCAGCGCCCGAAACAGTGTTAAGTGCATATTGTTCAACAATAATGGGGTATTTAGTTTCAGCTACTTCTGCAGGTATGATGAAAGTTTCTCCATCGTCTATAGCAACTAAGCCATTTTCTCCATCCTTATTTACCCCTGCACCCCATCCCCCAGCCTGTGGTTCACATAATATAAAAGGTTGCTTTGTCTTATCATCTATGCCTCCAACTATTGTACCTACTATACTTAAAAAGTGACCTGCAGTTAATCTATCAGGGATATAAGGTGCAAGAGCTTTAGCAACAATGTCTGTTAAATGTGAAAATGCTTCCCAATTACACGAAACAGGGGCAGGCCTAACAGCAGAAAATACCGTTCCTTCAGGAACAATTAATTTTAATAATTTATAAAATCCTTCATTGCCTTCATTCGCTGCATGAGGATATAAGATTGCTCTATATATAACTCTTGCAGCTGAATATGCACCGTATTTTGTGCAATTAATAGGAGCAGGAACTTGGGAACCTGACCCGGTAAGGTCAATAACAAATTCGTCATCAGTAATTGTAACTTTTACTTTTATATAAACATCTTCTATCCCGTTTGATTCAGTATCTATATAAGAATCTGCTTCAAATTCACCATGGGGCAGTTTCTTTATCTCTTGTTTAGCGAGTTTCTCCCCATCTTCTAATAATTTTTTAATACTCTGAATAACTACTGCCTTACCATATCTTTTGCATAAATCGATAACCCTTTTCTCTGCTACCTTTAAAGATGCGGTTTGTGCAAATAAATCTCCCAAAGTCATTTCTGGAGTTCTAACATTAGCCTCAATTAAATCTCTAACCGCAGTATTTAATCTCCCCTGTTCATATATTTTAATTATGGGAAACTGCAAACCTTCTTGATATATTTCTGTAGAATTAGTAGACCAACTTCCTAATGACTTTCCTCCAATTTCATTCCAGTGTCCTTTATTTGCTGCAAATGCTATTATTTTATTTTCATAAAAAATTGGCATAACCGCAGACACATCACATAAATGAGTGCCACTCCCATTATAAGGATCATTTGTTAAAATAATATCCCCCGGTAGTAAATTGTAATAACCATATTTTTCAATTACCGACTTTACAGAATATGTAATTGTACCTAAAAATCCAGTTACTCCATTTGCTTGCGCTATTAAATTTGCTTTTACATCAGTAAGTCCCGCCGCATAATCTAACACTTCATAAATAATGGTGCTCTGACTTGTTCTCCCCCAGCTAATAAACATCTCGTCTGCAGCTGCAATTAATCCCTCACCAACATTTTCTATTGTGAACCTATCTATCTTTTTCACAATGTTATGCCTCCCGGATTATAAGATTACCATAATCATCAACATACAACTCCTGATTAGGGTATAAAACTGTAGCGGATGTGTTCTCTTCAATGATAGCAGGACCTTTTATTTTATTATTTGTACCTAATTTTTCTCTTAGATATACTGGTACTTCACTAATGCCATCTTCGTCAAAATCAACGATTCTTTTGCATCTAATAGCCTCTTCGGGTTTACTTTTTATTTTAATAGGTTCAATTTTAGCCCTTTTAATTTTACAAAAAGCAGTTATATTAAAATTAACAAATTCTGTTTCTGCATCAGGGAAATTAAACGAATAGTAATTTTTATGTAACCTTCCAAATTTTTCTCTTATAACTTCTAAATCTTCCTTTCTTATTTTTTTTAAATAAATCGGTGTTCTAACTGTATGTTCTTGCCCAAAGTATCTTATATCGGCTGATTTAACTATATATAATTTTTCTCTTAAAAAACCCTGTGATATATATGTCTTAACAGCATGTTCTATCATCTCATCATAGATTTCATTAATGATATCAACATTTCTATTATTAATCTTAACTACTTTTGTACGTATATAATCTTGTCTTAAATCAGTCATTAACATCCCCCACGCAGAAAATACACCCGGGTTATTTGGAATTATTATCTTTTTAACTTTCAATTCTCTCCCCAATGAAGTACTATGAACTCCTCCATTTCCACCCATTGCTATCATAACAAATTCTCTTGGATCGTATCCCTTTCTAACCGAAACTAATTTTAAAGCATTCATCATGTTATTATTCGTTATTCTAATAATTGCTCTTGCCGCCTCTTCTATTGATATCTTATAAAAATCAGCAATTTTTTTAATCGACTGATATGATTTTTCGATATTGATATCATATTTTTCCTTTAGGAATCTTTTTAAATCTATTCTTCCAGCAATATAATTCGCATCTGTTAATGTTGGTTCCAAGCCCCCCCTGTTGTAACATGCTGGTCCTGGATCGGCTCCTGCACTATGTGGGCCAACTTTTAAATTATCAACTGAATTTATCCAGGCAATGCTTCCTCCTCCTGCTCCTATTTCTATAATATCAGCTATAGCTACTTTAATGGGATACCCTGCATAGATAGGTGTTTTTTCTAAATGATAATCTGTGGTAATTTTTACTTCATTATTATAAATTAACGAAGTCTTAGCAGTAGTACCCCCAATATCTAAAGTTATTATATTCTTCTCTCTAATTATTTTACCAATCTCGTTCGCACCTATTACACCGCCAACGGGCCCTGATTCTACAAGATGAATGGGATTGATTTTTGCCATCTCAAAAGTGGCAGTACCTCCGTTTGATTGCATTGCATAGGGCTCAACCCTTAACCCCTTTTTATTCATTCTTCTTTTCAATGTATTTAAGTACTCATTAGTTAAAGGTTTTATAAAAGCATTAAATACCGTTGTATTGGTTCTTTCGTATTCACGCCATTCCTTTACTAATTCTGACGATATACTGATTGCAATATTTGGTAAATATTTCTTAATATTTTTTTTTGTTAGTCTTTCGTGCTGTGAATTAGCATAAGAATGCAGAAAACAAACAGCTATCGCTTCAATATTCTCCTCTTTAAGTTTTTTAATTATCTCTTTTATTTGTTCTATTTTTATAGGAATAATCACTTCTCCATCTTTATTTACTCTTTCTTTTACTTCAAATCTATTCCTCCTTGGAATAAAAGATTTGGGTTTTGTATAATAATAATTATAGAGATCTGTCCTATTACATCTTCCAATTTCTAAAACATCTTTAAATCCCTTGGTAGTTATTAAAGCAGTATTTGCTCCTTTTCTTTCTATTAATGCATTAATAACTATAGTGCTTCCATGAACTATGTAATTAACTTCTTCTAATGGAATACTTGCTTTATCAATACATTCCATAACTCCATCAGCAAAATTACTTGGAGTACTTCCTGATTTTGTTATAATTATGCTTCCTGTTTCTTCATTTAGAGCTACATAATCTGTAAAAGTTCCGCCTATATCTATTGCAATCCTATAACTCAATTTTAACTAATCCTCCTTTCGGTTTAAACTACTTGGATGAATTTAATCGTTCTATATCTATCACTCTTTTTAAAAATTATTTTAAAAAACAAATAAATTTACATTTAACAAATATAACATTTTAATATATTTCAAAAAACTCTATCTTGTAAATAAATGGCACCTAACGCAGTGACCCTCTTTCACATTAACCATAATTGGATCATCTTTAGAACATATCGGTATTTTTCTCGGACAACGTAAATGAAAACTACACCCGGAGGGAATATTTACAGGACTGGGTATTTCCCCTTTTGATATAATTTTTTTAGGTTTAAGCTCTTCTTCTTCATCGGTAATTACTGGAATAGAAGAAAGTAACATTTGAGTATAAGGATGTAAAGGATTTTTAAAAAATTCAGAAGTTGGAGCAATTTCACATATTTTCCCTAAATACATAATTGCCACCCTGTCAGCAATATTTCTCATTAAACTTAAATCATGGGTAATAAAAAGATATGCCAAATTAAATTCCTTTTGAAATTTAACTAACATATTAATAATTTTCGCTTGTATTGAAACATCCAAAGCTGAAGTAGGCTCATCTAGAATTACAAAAGAAGGATCGGTAGCTAATGCCCTGGCAATTCCTACCATCTGTTTTTCCCCTCCCCCAATCATGGTAGGATATTTATATAAATAATCTGATGGTAGTTGTACCATATCAAGTAATTCTGCAATTTTATTTATACGTTCTTTTGAGTCTTTCACGACATCATGTACTTTAAGTGGTAATTCTAAAATTTGAGATATAGTCCTTACAGGATTCAAAGAACTGCCAGGGTCTTGAAAGACAATTTGGATTTCTTTTTTTAAAGACTGAGGACGCTTTCTGCTTTCTCTACTAATATCTTGTCCTTTATACAAAATTTTTCCTTCTGTTGGATTATATGTTCCAACAATTGTATAAGCTACTGTACTTTTCCCTGATCCAGATTCACCTACAAGACCGAACGTCTCCCTTTCCCGTATTGCAAAACTTATTCCATCTACAGCTCGAACAATTCCTTGACGTGTATAAAAGTATTTTACAAGATTACTTATATTTAATATGTTATTGTTTGGCAATTTCGTCACCTTTTTTCTGAAATTTAAAACACTTAACTTCGTGATCTTCGTTAACCTTAAAAAAGGGAGGCTTCTTTTCTTTGCATATCGGCTTTACGTATCTACACCTAGGATGAAAACGGCAGCCACTTGGAGGATTAATATATTCGGGTATGCGACCAGATATACCTTCTCCAATACCATCACCAGTCAGTTTGGGAATAGCATCCAGCAACCCTTGTGAATATGGGTGTAAAGGATTTGTAAATAATTTATTTGTTTTTCCTGTCTCTACTACAGAACCAGCATACATAACATAAACTCTATCAGTCATACCTCTAACTAATCCTAAAGCATGACTAATTAAAATAATCGAAGTACCCCGTTTTTCAACTAATTCCTTTAACAATCGAAGAACTTGATCTTTTATGGTTACATCAAGTGACGTCCCGGGTTCATCTGCAATGAGTAACTCACTACTAGTTATTAAGGCCATAGAAATACAAACTCTCTGACGCATCCCCCCGGATAATTGGAGAGGATAGTATCGAAGCACTCGTTCTGGATCTGGTAAGGAAACTTCTTTGAGTGCTTGTATTGCGCGATTCCTAATATTTTCCTTTGTTTTAGTCTTTAAACTTTCACTCCCTGAATATTTAACTGCATCTTGAAGCTGTTCACCAATGGTAAAAACTGGATTAAGGGCAGCTGTAGGATCTTCAAATATCATAGATATTTCTTTTCTTCTAATTCTTTGAAGCTCCTCCGAGCTCATCTTTAAAATATTCTTGCCCTTATATATTATTTCCCCTTCCGGAATTATTGCTGGCGGCATAGGCAACAATTTCATTATGCTTTTCATGGTGGTTGTTTTTCCACAACCCATTTCTCCAACCAGGCCTACTTTTTCACCAGGTCTAACAATTAAATCTACTCCATCTAATACCTTAAGTATTCCTCCAAAAACTTTAAACCACACATGTAAATTTTTAATTTCAAGCAATGGCATAGACATTTAGTTTATCCTCCTTTTTATGCTCCAAACATATCTCGAACTCCATCCCCTACTAAGTTAAAACCTAATACCACAAGCATAATTGCAATGGCTGGGAATACTGATATCCACCATTGATCAGGTAAATATTTACATCCTTCAGCAACCATACTTCCTAAATCTGGAGTAGGTGGTTGTACTCCAAGACCTACGAAACTCAAACTTGCCCCAATTAAAATTACCCAACCCATATCCAAGCTCATCTTAGTAAGAATAGGAGCCATGCAATTAGGGAGAATTTCTCTTAATAAAATATGTAGATTGCTTGCCCCGGTTAATTCTGCTGCCTGAACAAAAAACTCACCTTTAAGAGAAGAGGAAATTCCGTATACCATTCTAGTATACCAAGGCCACCACATTACACAAACCGCCATCATTGCATGAAATAGACCGGGCGTTAAAACAGAGCAAACTGCTAATGCCAAAATTAATGGCGGTACAGCTACAAAAATATCTGTGATCCGCATAATTATCGTTTCTATCCAACTATCCTTAAAATATCCGGCTGTCAGACCTAGCAATACCCCTAAAGGTGCTACTATTGCCAAGACAACGATTCCCATTATCAGAGAATATCTGTAGCCGAAAAAGATACGTGTTAACACATCTCGTCCATACTGGTCTGTCCCACATATATGGATTGAAGATGGCGGCCGATTTGCTTCGTCAAAATCTATAAATTTATCAGCTGATTTAGGATGTGGAGAAACATAAGGGGCAAACACGGCAACCAAAATAATTATACATATAACCAACAACCCTATTATAGAAAGAGAGTTGCGGGAATAGTTATACCAATTCCTCCGGATATTTTCCCACATTTTCGACTTTTTTTTAGATTTGTTAATATCCCTCATCATACTATTTAGTCCTTTCTGCGCCTAAACGAATTCTTGGGTCAAGATATCCCACAAATAAATCTACAATAATATTAGATATTATGAAAACTGTCCCAAAAACAAGTATAGTAGCGGTCATTGCATTAAGGTCTTTACGCAACATCGCATTCATTCCATATCGCGACAACCCTGGCCAATTAAAAATCAATTCAATTAAAAAAGCATTTCCCAAAAGAGACGCAAAATCTAATCCATATATTGATACTGTTGGAATAAGAGATGGCTTTAAAAGATATTTAAACATTATAGTTTTTTCGGGAATTCCACATGAACGCTCAGATGCAATATAATCTTTTTTTATATTATCAGTTATTGAAGATCTGGTAATTCTAGCCTCTTGAGCCAGTGGGCCCATCGCCAAACTTATTGCAGGCAAAAAAAGGTGTTTTAAAGCATCAAGAAATATATCAAAACGACCTGCAAGTAAAGCATCAATGGTAAGTAATTTTGTAATTTGTGGTGGTGGTATTAGATGTGGTGAAAGTCTTCCTATCGTAGGAAATAATTCTAAACTATAACTGAAAATTAATACAAAAAAAATAGCAAATACAAATGAAGGAGTAACCACTCCTATGTATGAAATTATACGCACTAAATTATCTATCCATGTATTATTGTACCAACCTGAAATAGTACCAAACAAAATTCCTAGCACTCCCATTAAGATACCTGCAAAAAGAGCAAGCTCCAAGCTTGCCGGAAAAAATTCTATAATATCACTGGCAACGTTTCTCCGAGTAACCAATGACATCCCAAAATCGCCCTTCAACGCACTTTTAGCCCAGTAATAATATTGAATATGTAAAGGTTCGTTAAGATGCATTTCTTCTCTTAATCTTTCTACCGCCCAAACAGGAGCCCTTGACCCTAAAGCCATTCTTGCAGGGTTACCTGGTAAGACTCGTGAAAGTGTAAATATTAAAATAGAAAGTCCTATTAAAACGAAAACAGAATAAGCTAATCTTTTTACAATAAATTTACTTCCCATATTTTTTAAAAGAAGGGGGATTAAATTTTAAATAACCCCCCTTCTTTTTATGCCTCCCTCTCTATTTCACTAACTTAGCTCGTTTATCTGGATATATTTTAATTAAACGCCCAGCAAAATTATAACCCATTATCGGAGTAGATTTCCCTTGAGCTGCAGGCCAATCTATATACCCTTTTTGATAAGCATGCTTCTCTATTTGATCGAACATAAAAAGAGTTGGACAAAGGTCGACAATATAATGTTGTATATTACCGTATTTGGCAAACCTTTCTGTACGATCAATGGTCTTAACTGCATCATCAATCATTGTATCTAATACAGGATCAAGCAACCATTCGTTTTGTTCCCATGTATTCGCTGATTCAGATTTATATCTTGATTCAAGTATAGACCCAGCTTCAGGATAATGGGCAGAGTCAAATATTGTTACAATATTTGGACTTGCTTCCATTGATGCACACTCTTCTACCATTGACATCCACGGTACTTTCACTACTTCAACATCTATCCCTATATCCGCCATATTAGACATAAACAACAGAGCGACTTTTTCTTCATCGGGTACCTCTGCGCACCAGTGAACCGAGACAGGGTATTTTTCTAATTGTTCGTAATATTTAGATTGTTTTAATTCTTCTTTTGCTTTTTCTAAATTTCTACTATATTGGAACAATGTTGGGTCGGCTCCAGGTACAGTTTGTGGTACTGGTCCCTTTGACTGAATACTTCCAGGGAATAATTTATCTACAACCACTTTATAATCCATAGCCCAAGTTAACGCCTTACGAAAGTGAATATCATCTGTGGGGGGTTTCTTTGTATGCATCATATAATAAAACTCAGTGCCTGGAAAATATCCTGAAACTTCTATTTCGCTAATTTTATCTAACGCTTCTAATGCTTCTAATGTTTGCCATTGATCTGAAATTTCAAGTTCTCTACGTGACATTAACGTCCTAATGGTTACTGCCTCTGTTGTTCCAATCATTTTAAATTCATCAGGAGCATTGGGGTCAATTTGTAACCAATAATCTGGGTTTAATACCATAAGCAAATGCTCTTCAAGTGGAAACTCCTTAACTGTATAAGGTCCAGACCCTGCATCGTGGGTAAGAAGATATTGCTTACAATAATCACCCATTTCCTCATATGGTCCTGGTTTTTTAATATTCGCCATAACCAAATCTTTATTTACAATATACAATCTGTATAAAGAGCTGAGGAATGGGCCAAATGGCTCCTTCAGATGGAAAACTACAGTATATTTATCAACAGCTTCGGTTTTTACTACTTTACCTAAAAATAAGAATGCATATCCTTCTCCAATAGTTATTAATCTGTCCATACTAAATTTTACATCTTCTGCTGTTAATTCACTTCCATCATGGAATTTAATACCTGAATTTAAATGAAATGTCCAAATTAATTTATCCGATGATGTTTCCCAACTTTTTGCCACGTGGGCTTGAGGATTACCATCAACATCAGGGTAAATTAGTGTATCGTAAAGATTAAGTAACGCAACCGAGCTCGAAAAATCAGAACCAACTGCGGGATCAATATAAGTAGGCCAAGCCCATGTAGTTCTAAGAGGACGTTCTGCTGTTATTGCAACACTAAAACTAATTAACAATAATCCAACTAAACATAAACTGATCAACAAAACTTTATTTGCTTTTCTCATTATAAACCTCCTTTAAAATAAAATAATTTTAAAATTAAAAATGTGTACTAGATCATTATTTAGTATTTCACCTCCTTCCGAATTCTTTATTTTTTCTGGCATAATTCTACAAAAATATATTGAAGTATTTTTACTGCCTTTTCCATATCCGCAACAGCTATTCGTTCTTCTTTGGTATGCTCTTCTTGAACTCCCATGCCGATAACTACCGTCTTTATGCCTTTTTCATTATAATTTGAAGCATCTGTGCCACCACAAATAACTTCTACTTTTGGTTTTAAACCTATATTGCTTATGGCTTTTTTAGCAATTTGTACTACCCTAATATTTTCTGAAATTTTTGACGCTTTAAAAGAGAGATTCATTTTAACTTCCGCTTTAGCGCCTAATGATTTAGCTATAGTGACAAATATTTCTTTTATTAGATTACTTTGATATAAACATTTCTTATGAGATTGACTTCTGCATTCTATTTGAATATTTGTTTCTTCCGGAACAGAATTAAGAATTAATCCACCTTTTATAATTCCAACATTCACAGTTGTTCCTTCATCAATCCAACCTTCTTTTAATATTGAAATTGCATAAGCTGCAGCTTTAATTGATGATATCCCTTTTTCTGGTGACATCCCGGCATGTGCTGCTCTTCCAATAATTTTAACTTCGATTTTCATATATGACGGCCCACCTATAACAATATATTGCAAACCATCCATATCCACAACAAATCCTATTTTTGAATCAATCAAGGAAACATCAAGATTTTTTGATCCGAGAAGACCTGTCTCTTCTTGCCTTACAACCGCAATTTCTAAAGGGGGATACTGTTCAGCCGTTCTAATAGCTTCAAACATCTCCGCAATGCCAGCTTTATCATCCGCACCTAAAATAGTGTCTCCTTTTGAAAAAATTATCCCGTCTTTTAAAACAGGTTCGATGTTTTTACCCGGTTTAACTGTATCAGCATGGAAACCAAAAAAAACTGGGTCTTGACAATTTGTATTTTTGGATGGAATTTTAATTATAAGATTGCCGTAATTATCAATAATGCACCTTGCTTTAAATCTCTTTTCAAAAAGATCCTTAAGATAAAGGATAAATTCTTTCTCTTCTCCTGACTCACTACTTATGCGAACCATTTTACAAAAAGTTTCAATTATTTCTTTAGCCATTTATTTCTCCTTTTTAGTAAGAGATAATATTATATTTATCTGTATTTATATTTTTACTTTTATAATTTCCCAAGTTTTTTTGCAAGTTTCGCCAAATCTGTCTCAATCATTTTCCCTTTATCCATAATTTGTTTATCATCCAACCATACAGAAGTATTTAAACATATGCCATCGGTATGTGAAGGACCTGATATCCCGTTTGGTTTAATTAATCCGGGGCCTACGTTACCAATCCCCCATTCTGTGCCCCCCCATATTCTTTCATCTTCTAAAATATCTCCAGTAAGTTTAGCGCCCGGATTAAAACCATAACAAACATGAGCTAATTTTAACATTTGGGGATGTTTAAAACTTTTCAACCAATTTTCAAATTCTACTGCCTGTTTTCCACCTTCAATTTTTACTACATCTCCTGCACATATTGTTAAAACAATGGGTTTTTCAAGCTTACCACACGGTGGAACAAGCGAACCATCAAAAACGATTGTTCCATTTATAGAATCAAGTTTTGGTGACCAACCAATTTGCCCTGACATCATATGTGAACCAGGCTCTTCAGCATATCCAAAACTAGTATCAAAAGGATAATTCGGGTCAGGTTCACCATTTTCGTCTTTTGGGTTATCAAATTCTACATCTTCGCCCGCGGGTGTAGTTAAGCGAATATGTTTAGCATTTATAGTCATCTTCTCAATTTCCCCTAAAAATTCTTTTAACGCGGAATAATCAATTCGTCCAATACACCTTGTCATCATATCTACATTCATTCCCACAAGGCACATATATCGGAGTTTTTTATTTTCTTTCATAGCTATGTCATACGGCGTTGAATAAAGTAACCATTGATTATTAAATTCTACCCAGGCGTCTGCCTTTTTTAATGCTGCTGTAAGTGGCTCTAATGGCAACATAGAATCTGCAGCTTTTCCCACACCTAAAGGTGATGCCAACCATATAACCATCGGTTTTGCACCAAGAGCAAATGCCGCACTTGCTGTAGCATCTACAACTCGAGGATCACTTTCCGTGTCAGCAGTTATTATAAAAGTTTCTCCTTGCTTTAACTTCAAAAGATCCCTGGTAAGTATTGTACTTGCCTTCCCTATCTCATATTCATAACGAAACATAAAATACCTCCTTAAAATTTTTTTAAACATAATATTTTTCTTTAAAAATCTACTCAAATGTAATTTTGATCCACTTTTTATAATTCACTTACCCATTACATCTTGTTGGCGATTTAATTATTATTAAAATTGCACTGATTAAAATATTATTACCTTGATTTACATTAACTAATTACACCCCCCATTTTATTAATTTTACATTTTTTTTACTGTAAATTCTACGTACCATTAAGATAAATAAAATCCATTATTTTGTCTCTTATCGACAAAACAATGGATTTTATTTAATCATTATTATATCTATAATTGTTTATTTATATTAAAAATCAATAATTTATTTAGTTATTTTTAAAACTTTAATTAGTACATGATAATACAGTTTTTTTGTTTCGTTTCTCAGTATATCCTCACCTATAATTTCCTTAATTTTTCTAAGTCTATATTTTACCGTATTTGGGTGAGCATAAATTTTAATTGCAGTTTTGTTAATACTTCCACTTGTATCCAAAAAAGCTTCCAATGTTTCTAATAGATTACCTCTCTTTCTTATATCATAATTATAAATTTTGTTTAAATTACTATTAATTAAAATTTCTTCTTTGCATTTTTGCGTGGAAATAAGATTATAAATTCCCAAATCTTCATAAAATACTGTACATCCTTTACCGTGAAGTTTTTTGCCAATTTCTTTTGCCCGCAAAGCTTGCTTATATGCTTTAGCAATATCTCCAATCATATTAATTGGTCCACTTATACTAAGAGTTATGGAAAAATCTAAATTTTCGTTCTTAAATTTATGGTTTATTTTACTATTTACATTTTTAAAAAACTTTCTATAATTAAATTTTATATATTCATTTTCATTAAAGCCAACAGACATTATATATCCATCGCCTTTTGGAATAAATAGACCTATGTTATCTCTATATCTTTCTAATTGTTCTACAATATTGTCTTTTATTTTCATTTTTATTTCTTGAAAATAATGTTCGCCTTTATGAAAATTCTCCTTATAATATTGTTCAAAATTATCAATATCAAATAT
>Ga0209121_10002151_pt1 | contig 20232 bp, 15 predicted proteins | sample Cruoilmetagenom3_FD_187292 | JGI IMG/M metagenome (GOLD analysis project Ga0209121, IMG submission 187292) | Oil polluted marine microbial communities from Coal Oil Point, Santa Barbara, California, USA - Sample 3 (SPAdes) (version 2) | ecosystem: Environmental > Aquatic > Marine > Oil seeps ...
TTATGTAAAAGAACAGGGGAAGGAATATCAGAAACTGCATGAAGACCGCCAACTGGTGCTCTTCTAATACCCCGCTGCTTGCGGCGGGGTAGTTTATTATAGAAAAAGCCGTATGTCAAAAATATTATTGAAAAGATCCTCAGAACGTTTCTTCTTTCCATTTTTTTAAATCAGCTAATGCACGTTCTGCAAAATATTCCCCCCTTTTCTTTTTGGGGACCCTTTTCGGGAGTGGAGGAAAAAGGCCAAAATTTACATTCATCGGCTGAAAAGTTTTGTGGCTGGTATTTGAAATATAATGCAGGAGAGCGCCAATGGCAGTTGTCTTTGGTGGAATGGTGGTTAAGTCTTTTCCCTTCAGATAACGATGTATATTTATTCCCGCGATTAGCCCCATAGCTGCAGATTCTACATAACCCTCAACACCGGTAATCTGCCCGGCAAACAAGATATTGTCATTTGATCGAAGCTGGAGGGTACTTTTGAGCAGGGCAGGAGAGTTGATGAAGGTATTTCGGTGAATGCTTCCATATCTCGCAAATTCTGCTTCTTTTAAACCCGGTATCGTCCTGAATATCCGTCCCTGCTCCGGCCATGTCAATTTTGTTTGAAATCCCACCATGTTGAAAAGAGTTCCATCCTTGTCTTCCTGACGTAGTTGAACTACGGCATATGGTCGTTCCCCTGTTTTGGGATTTATCAGACCTACGGGCTTCATTGGTCCAAAGGCAAGGGTATTCTTTCCTCTCCGTGCCATCACCTCAATCGGAAGGCAGCCCTCAAAACATTTAGAGTCTTCAAAGTTTCTAAGAGGTACCTCTTTGCCTTCTGTAAGCATCTTCCAGAACTGTTCATATTCATCTCTGGTAAGAGGACAGTTCAAATAATCTCCATTATCGTTGTCATATCTTGAAGCCCTGAATACCAATGTATCGTCAATTGAATCTCTGTCTATTATGGGTGAGATTGCATCGTAGAAATAGAGATATTCAGAGCCGGTGGTCTTTGAAATGCTCTTCGCCAGGGGGTCGGAAGTAAGTGGCCCGCTTGCGATAATAACGGGGGAATCTCCGGGAATTGCTGTAATCTCTTCCCGGATAATTTTTAACCCTTTGCACTCATTCAGGGTTTGCTCGATATATTGTGAAAAGAGTGTCCTGTCTACAGCAAGCGCCTTACCTGCCGGTACAGCAGTAGCGTCGGCTGCCTCAATAATAATAGAATCCAACGTACGCATTTCTTCTTTTAGAAGACCTACTGCGTTTTGTATGATATTGGAACGCAGCGAATTGCTGCAGACAAGCTCGGCAAGGAGTTGTGATTTATGGGCGGGCGTATATACCCCTGGCTTCATTTCATAGAGTAGAACATCAAAACCCCTTTTCAGCAGTTGCCATGTGGCCTCGCATCCGGCAAGCCCGCCGCCGATGATGATTACAGGTTTCGAGTCTAAAGTTTCAAGTTTCAAGTTTCAATCATCCAGTCAGTAGGGTGGCATTTGCCAAGGGGAAGCTTGACTCTACTTCTTTCTCTCTTTATACCCGCAATCCTTATTGATGCAGGTCTTGAAATATCCCTTTCCCCGGTTATATTTTTCGACCATGAATGGGGCTCCGCATTGGGGGCATTTTTCGGGTATGGGTTTGTCCCAGATGGCATAGGTACATTTCGGATAGTTGGAGCAGCCGAAGAATATCTTCCCCTTTTTTGTGCGTTTTTCGCAGAGATATCCAGTGCATTCTTCTTCAGGACATTCAACCCCGATACTTATCGGCATGGTGTTTTTGCACTCTGGATAACCGGAACATCCAAGAAATCTACCGAATCTTCCTTCTTTTACAACCATCTTCTTCCCACATTCACTACATGTGATGTCAGTTGTTTGTTCTTCCACCTGGCTGACTTTACCGTTCTGATCCTGGGTAAGATTGGTTGTATTGTCGCAGTTAGAACATTTCAGAAACCTGCCGAATCTTCCCCATTTTATAACCATCGGGCTTCCGCATTTATCACAGGTAACATCGGTAGGTGTTTCCTCCCTTTTTACATCTCTCATCTCAGTTTGTGCTTTTTTCAAATCTTCCTCAAAGGGGGCGTAGAAATCCTGTAGCGTATCAAGCCTCTTCAGTTTTCCTTCTTCTATCATATCCAGTTGATTTTCCATGGATGCGGTAAAATCAATATCGAGTATTCTGGAAAAGTTTTTCACTAAAAGTTCGGTAACCAGGACTCCAAGTTCAGTTGGATGGAATCTCTTATTTTCCAATCTAACATAGTCTCTATCCTGAATTGTGCTTAATATGTTTGCATAAGTTGATGGCCTTCCGATTTCCTTTTCCTCCAATTCTTTTACAAGAGTAGCCTCTGAAAATCTCGGGGGCGGTTGCGTGAATTTCTGCTCTGATTTAAGGGAAATGAGCGAAAGAGTTTCACCCTTCTTGACTTCCGGGAGGGTCTTGCCGGAGGTGCTTTCGTCTTCTGAGTCATCTTTGCTTTCAGTGTAGACAATGGTGAACCCGGCAAAACTCATAATGGAGCCCTGTACCCTGAAAAGGTAATTTCCTGCGGCTGTATCGATGGTTGTCTGATCAAAAATTGCAGGATTCATCTGGCTCGCCATAAAGCGATTCCAGATGAGCTGGTAAAGACGAAACTGGTCGTTATTTAAATAATGTTTGATATCCTTGGGTTTGTGGACTATGGATGCGGGTCTTATAGCCTCATGGGCATCCTGAGCCTTCCGTGGGGACTTAAATATCCTCGGTTTTTTAGGGAGAAAGTCTTTACCATAATTTTCATCTATATAGGTCCTTGCCTCGGCAATAGCTTCCGGTGCTATACGGAAAGAATCGGTCCTCATGTAGGTAATAAGACCTACAGAACCCTCTTTTCCGAGTTCTATTCCCTCGTACAACCTCTGGGCTATGCTCATCGTCTTTTTTGCCGGGAAATTGAGCATCCTTGACGCTTCCTGTTGAAGCTTGCTTGTGGTGAATGGAGGTAAGGGGGATCTTTTCGTCTCCTTTTTCTCTATTTTGCAGACAATAAAAGGAGTGGATTCAAGATTTTTCAGTATCTCATTTGCCTGTGCTTCATTTCTTACTTTTGCTTTTTTGGAATTGACCTTAATCAGCCGTGCTTCGAAAGGGGGAGGACTTGAGCCCCCTAAAAGCGCAGTAATGTTCCAGTACTCTTCCGGCACAAACTTCTGTATCTCTTCTTCTCTGTCGCATATCATTCTCACCGCTACCGATTGAACCCGCCCCGCACTCAGTCCCCATTTTACCTTTTTCCACAGTATCGGGCTTATCTGGTATCCGACGAGCCTGTCCAGCGTACGACGCGTCTTCTGTGCTTCATATTTATTATGGTTAAGTTTCAGGGGGTTGTCGATTGCTTTCAGGATGGTATTTCGGGTCAGGTCGTTAAAGAGAACACGATAAACGTTTTTCTTCTTTGTGCCAATTTCCTCAGCTATATGCCAGGCTATGGCTTCTCCTTCCCTGTCGGGATCCGGTGCCAGGTATATATTATCTACATTCTTCGCTGCTTTTTTCAGCTCACTAATTGTCTTTCTCTTGTTTTTAATGATCTCATAGGTCGGTTCAAACCTGTTTTTTAAGTCAATTCCGAGACCTTTTTTAGGAAGGTCTTTCACGTGTCCCACAGAGGCCTTAACATCGAAATCAGACCCGAGATATTTCTTGATTGTCTTGACCTTTGTTGGTGATTCAACGATGATAAGTGTATCCGGCATGGCTATCCTTTCAATTTGAACATTTTTCCGGGGAGCTGTTCAATATACCCCTTGAGTTCCAGAGTCAAGAGGGTGTTTAAAACATCACTGGCTTTAAATCCCGTTCCCGAGATTATCGTATCTACACCCATCGGTTTTTTAGAGATAAGCTTTAATACGGCACTCTGGGCGTCGTTCAGATTGCTTGAAGACCCCCCCTTTTTACTTTCAGCTTTCAGTTTTGAGCTTTGATTCCTGACACCCGGCCCCTGACCACTGGTTCCTGCTTTATCTACCTGGGGGAGTATCTCTTCCAGAATATCGTGGATATTCTCTATAAGTTTTGCACCTTCTCTTATAAGTTTGTGGGTTCCCCTGGAGCCTGGAGAATCAATACTGCCAGGTACTGCAAAAACTTCTCTTCCCTGTTCTAATGCAAGTCTGGCGGTTATAAGGGAACCGCTTTTTTCACCTGCTTCTACGACGACGACACCAAGGGAAATTCCACTTATGATCCTGTTTCTCGCTGGAAAGTTCGGCCCGTCGGGTAGAGTAGTAAAGGGAAATTCTGTGATAACTGCTCCATTCTCAGAAATTTCTTCAAAGAGTTTTCTGTTTTCCGGGGGATAAACCACATCTATACCACATCCCAGCACGGCTATTGTTTTTCCCTTTCCGGTAAGCGCTCCTCTATGTGCTGCTGAATCTATCCCCCTGGCCATCCCGCTGACAATGGTAATTCCTTGCAGGGCAAGCTCGCGGCAGAATCGCTCCGTAGAAAATTTGCCGTAAGTGCTGGCCATTCTCGAACCGACAACGGCGATGTTTATGTCATTTTTCCTCAATGTTCCTTTAACGTAAAGAAGGGGTGGAAAATCATATATATTTAGAAGGTTTTTCGGGAATAATGGACTGTTTGCTGTTATTAAGGAGACGTTTGATTTATCAGCCAGTTCATATTCTTTGTCAACTCTCTGCCAGTCATTGAATTTCTTGATTTTAAGGGCTGTTTTCTTTCCGATGCCAGGGATTACTTTAAGCGTGTCAGTCGATGCTTTGAAGACGTTTTCAGGGGAACCGAAGGCATCGATCAGGTTTTTGAAGCCGATGTTTCCTACCCCATCAACGAATCTTAAGGCAAGCCAGCATCTTAAGTCTTCTGTGTTCATTTCGCAGGGAAGATATATCGGATAATCAAAAAGTGTCAATAAAAATCTTTGCGTTCTTTATATTTTTGGGTTAGAAAGTTCAATGGCTCTGAACCCGGAACTCTGAACTATAGCAAAGGTGTTATGATGTTTAAACGTGCTTGTATTTTTTTTCTGATTTTCTTGATTATCAGCGTTTCTGTCCGGATTGTTGAAGGAAGTGAAAAAATATCGGATGTGAGGTTGAAGACAATCAGGCTTGGGGCAGGGACGAGACTTCTACAGATAGGTTCAAAATGTTTTTTCGAGGCTATCGGTCAGTACTCTAATGGTACGGAAAAGGATATTACCGATGAAGTGAAATGGATATCAACGAATGATAGGGTAGGGCGGTTTACTGATGAAGGGACACTTATCGGAGAAGCTGTGGGGAGTACACTTATCTTTGTCAGGTTGAATAAAATCAGAAGTGATAGTGTGATGATTCGGGTAGAACCCGCCAGGAAACCTGTGTTGAAAGTATCGCCCCTTGAAATTGATCTTGGGAATATTGAAAGGAACAAAAGCAAAGAGTTTTCCGTGTCCATTAAGAATATCGGTGTGGGCGATCTCAGGTGGGAGATTAGAAGTAATACTTCGTGGCTGGTAGCAAACCAGGATCTTTCCAGAGGTGCTTATGCTCTCTGGTTGAAAACATGGACGAAAAATATGCCCAAACCGATTGATATGAATGGCGATGGAAAGTTGGATTACTTCCCGCCCCGGATCAAACCGGTTTCCTACAAAACCTGGAAGAGGGAGAGGAAAGATCTGCCGGATGGGCTAACCGGGAGAGAAACTGATAATGTTACTATTACGGCATATACGGTCGATCTTCAGGATGGAGAGTACAAGGGGATAATTTTTGTGACCTCCAATGGGAGGAGAAAAGAAATCAAGATTTCCATGAAAGTGGTTTCTCTTGAATATATAACCGTTACTCCCGTTTCTATCGAGGTCAGAGCAGGACAGAAGAGGAGATTCAGAGCAGTAGGGATTTGGTCTGATGGGAGCAAAACGGATTTGTCCGGGCCATTAGAGGGACAATGGGTAGTTTCTAATCCTTCTGTTGGAAAGTTTTTATATGGTAAACCTGCTTTTATAGCGAAAGAGGCGGGTAAAACGAAAATCAAAAAGATCAGAAGAGACATAGTAAGCGATGTTGCAGTTGTAAAAGTTGAGGAGGGTATTTCCCAGCCGGTGCTGGTGGTGTCTCCGAGAGAGATAGATCTTGGTACCATCGGCCCCGGAGAGAGCTCTAAAGGGATTTTTTCCCTAAAAAATTTAGGTGCTGGAATTCTTAACTGGTCTGCCGATATGTCTTCAGAATGGTCTTCAAGTGATGAAAAGAAACTATCAGGTGTTGTGCGTAATACCACCGGTTATATCCGGGTTTATGTCAGATCTTTAAGGGAAGCTGAAGAGGGCTTGGAGAAGCTTGAAGAGGATGGGTATTCTTCGTATCCGGTTCAATTGAAGCTCGAATGGGGTAAAGATTTTGTAACCTGTGTCAAAAATCTGTCTGCCGGAAGGCACAGGGAGATAATAAAGTTGGTTTCTGATGGTGGAATGAGGAGAGTTTTTTTGAGATTTCAAGTTGCCCGGGTGGAATCAGCCCCATCTATGAAAGTGGAGCCCCTTGGAATAGATTCAAGTGTTGTGAAATCAGGCAAACAACTGGTCGAGAGGGTAAGGCTGAAGAATAGGGGTAAAGATGTTCTGAAGTGGGAGGCGCGACTGCAGGGAAGCCGTAAAACCTTTGCCGGCAAGCTTTTGAAGAAGGGGAGGTATGTATCACTTTTGAATAAAGATGTTCGTGGTAAGGAAGTATATGTGGCGCCGGGACATTTGAAGAGTTCGGTCGATATTTCTGGTGTATGGTCTGAGGATAATGGTTATCCTTATAGTTATGGTAAAGATGATATATTGAAATATAATTTTTCGGGAACAGGTATTGCTCTGTTTGTCTGGAAAGATTTTAATGGAGGGTATCTGATAGCATATATTGATGACAAATTGATGAAAAAGATTAATTGTTATTCTGAGAAAAAGGAGAGAACAGAATTTTTAGTGGCAGAAGATCTTGAAGAGGGGCAGCATATCCTGACGCTCATCAGTGAAGAAGGACATGTGGTGATTGAGGGGGTGAGGGTTTACGGTAAGAACATAATGGGAGGAAATCAGGGCTGGATAGAAATTTTCCCCGATACAGGTACAACGACCAGTGAAACGGATTATGTCAATATTATGATCAACTCACAGGGATTAAAGCCCGGATATTATAGTGATAATGTGCTGTTCAGTTCCAATGGGGGAACGGCGGTTATTGAAGTAACTCTTCGGGTTTTAGAAGATAAAGCTTCAGAAATCCTGAATATTTATCGCTATGTTAGAGGGTCAGATTATTTATACACGGCAAATCCCAGGCTTGAAGGTTCGGTCACTAGGGGGTATAAAAGAGAGGGAATCGCCTTCAGGCTTTTCAGTAAGGGTACCCCTGGAACAACTGAATTCTTCAGATGGTACAACCCATCAAAGAGGTGCCACTTCTATTCCTACGAGAGGAGTGGAGGAGGAAAATCCCTGAAAGGGTACGTCTTTGAAGGATCTATTGGGAATGTTGCAACCATCAGACTTTCAGGAACAAAAGAACTGTATCGCTGGTTCAATCTTTCTACAGGGGTTCATTTTTATACAACCGATTCAAAAGGAGAGGGGTGCTCTAAAAGAGGGTATAAGTATGATGGAATAGCTGGTTATGTAAGGTAGTGAGCATTCAGCTGTCAGCGCTCAGCACTCAGATAAAATACTGTTCGAAACGATTTTGACTTGTTCCTTTTATCCTTGATTTGAACTTGACAAAACCTGTTAAAGGGTTTACTTAAGATGGTCTTTTTGAGGACTTTTATGCGCCTGTAGCTCAGTTGGATAGAGCAACGGACTTCTAATCCGTAGGTCCTGGGTTCGAATCCCCGCAGGCGTGCCAGAATAAATGGTGGGTGTAGCTCAGTTGGTTAGAGTGCCGGGTTGTGGCCCCGGAGGTCGAGGGTTCAATTCCCTTCACTCACCCCAAGATTCAGGGTCTGTCATGCAATACTTATTTCATGATAGACCCTCAGTTATGCGCCCGTAGCTCAGCTGGATAGAGTCGCAGACTTCGAATCTGTTGGTCGTAGGTTCGAATCCTACCGGGCGTGCCAGATCTGTTTTTCTGGGCCCTTAGCTCAATTGGAAGAGCAACTGACTCTTAATCAGTAGGTCGTCGGTTCGACCCCGACAGGGCCCACCAGATTTCAAGGGGTTGGCCATTTTGGTCTGACCCCTTTTTTTAGTTTATGCTATCCTATAGCTACCTTTTCTGTGAATTCTTTTTCAAGCGTGGCAGAGTGTAACATGCTTTCTTGTAGTGTTGCTTGAGCGAGTCATCCAGAATCTTTTTATTCTAACTCCGTTTCTAACATTGCGTTACAATGGCCGGGCGGCTGTGCAACTCGCCGCTGAACGTGTGTTCGGAGGACAGTATACTACATATTGTTACCTCTTTTCTTCGGAAAATAGACATACTGTCCCTTGCATTAAAAGAAGAACGTATGATTTGTGTTCTCAAATTGAAACGCATTGAAAGACGCGCTCGCTTCGTGTTGTGTGAAATATTTCGTACCACAAGGGTGAAACTCGTCATTTTTTTTACATCGGTGATGTGATAAAAATTCCATAAAAGACCGAAGAATCATTTCATTTTTATGGCGGTACAATCAATCGGTGATAGAATCTTTTGAAAGGAGGAAATAAACACTCAACGTTAAATAATAACCTGAAAGGGGCAAACCATTCGAAAGGATGAGACGCAAAGCCTCTGGCCTAAGTCCTGAATTATCAGGATAGGGTAGCAGGGCTGCCAGGCGGAAGCAACATCTCCCGGTGTTGAACTTCGCTCGGCCGATCGCGTTCAGCTACGGAGGTGTTGATATGAGATATTTTCACCTATCAATCAGTTATTCTCCAGGTGGTAAGCTTAATCTTTTAATAATGGGTGCTATTATAGCTGCAATCTTAGGCATTATTTCATTCGCAACAATACAGACCAGCTATGCAGCAGGATGGTCAGCAACAGGGATGTTCAATCCGGCAAAAGGTAAAAGTCCCGATGGCTTCCATCACAGAATATCGGATATTTTCGTTTCATTAATTCATGATGGTGATGGGGGATTGAGATCATCTTCTACTTTTTTTCATCAAAGAGGTTTGAAAGCTTACCGGTACCACCATGAACGGTATGAAATACTTAAAAAGATTATGGGATGGATCATGATACCGATTTTTTACATTTTAAATCATGCAAGGGTTTCTTTGTTTTTCGTTGCCTGCATTACCATACTTCTTGTAATTCTTGATGAGTTTATAAAGAGGCACAAGGAAAACCGGGATTCATCTGAAAAATTAACTCTCGAAATCGAAACGTTTCAAATCGAAGCGTTTCAAAAGACAAAATTCGATCATACACTCGCTGAGAATCTGTATTCTTATAAACCAAGTATCAGCAAAGATGTAATTCATGGAAGCGGACGATAACGGTGAACAAAAGAATGCCACAAGAACTGTGCATGGCTCATTCATAAAATCTAATTGGTCTGTTGCCCAAATGAAAATTTCTTTGAGCAGCTCATTTCAATATTTTTTGCGAATAAATCTTGGCGAAGCAAAAGATTAGCATCTTCAAATATTTGAGCCCGGAGGGCGAGTTTTGAAAATGCCTGCAGCAAGCCTTAGATTTATCAAAAAATATTGTAGACACGTCGAAAAGAAATTTGGGCAACAGGCCGTAATGAGGTGACCCCCTCACCCATCCGCAATGCCAGAGAATGACGAGGACCATCAGTTTTATCGAGGGTATCGTTGCCTTTATTTCTTGACACGCAACTCATCTCTGGCCCGAATTAGAGCCTCTTTCTTTTCGTAAGGCAAAGAAATTAAACGTATATTTGAAGGATATCAATGACTTCCAGGGGAATGTTTTTAATTTTTGCTCTGGAGGGTCTTTCTAATGAATCAAGAGCAAATTTGATCCCTTTGAGAGAGCTTCTTCCATCGTAGGAAATTGAAAAACGAAACCATTTCGCAACAATTTTTCCGGAATGACCCTTTGACCGTTCAATAGAACCTCGCCCAATTCACCCAACATCATTTTAACGAAAAAAGATGTTACCGATGGTAAAAACGTTGGCTTGCCCATAACCCTTCCCAGTATTTCAGCCATTTCCCTGTTCTGGACCGGCTCCGGAGCCGTACAATTTATTGGCCCTTCCAGATCCTTGTGTTCCAGCAAGAAAAGGAAGATGTTGGCCAAATCCAACTCGTGAATCCAAGAAACCCACTGTTTGCCGGTACCGAGGGGACTTCCCATCCAGTACTTGAAAGCTCGGATCATTTTTTCGAGGGCACCACCCTTTTTACCAAGAACAATTCCAAGGCGGCACAGGACCACACGTGTCCCGTATTTTTCGGCGCCACGGGCTGCCGCTTCCCAGTCCGCGGCAAGTGTGGCAAGAAAATCAATTCCCGCCTGATTACTTTCGTCCAGTATTTCATCTCCGTGAAAACCATAATAACCAACAGCGGAAGCGCTGAGCAGATGTGTCTCCTTTCCTTTACGGCCCTCCATTGCTTCTACGAGGTGATTGGTGGTCAGAATACGGCTGTCTCTGATTTCCTTCTTTTTTTCATTGGTCCATCGACTGAGAATAGATGAGCCGGCGAGATTAATAAATGCATCATGGTCTGCCACGCCCTCCTGCCATGACCCCCTTTTTGCAGGGTCTCCCCGCAGAAAGGTTGCACCATCGGGAAGTGTACGTCCTTTTTTGATAACACGTGTCAGAATGGTTACCTCATGACCCTGCCCGGTGAGTTCTCTCGTGAGGGTGCTACCGACGAAGCCGGTACCTCCCGTTATGAGAATCTTCATTTTCATACTCTCTTTTTATATTTATTTTATCGTGATCTTTTTGTAGAAGTAAAGATTTGAAAGATAATACCTCTCTTCCTGCCGGATAACGGGACGGGCGTGAGACTTCCAGCCGGCCAGTTCCGGAGACCCGACAACATGATCCTCATTTGTGATACGAAAAAACTCCAGCATTTTGTTTATATCTGTCGTCGGAAGTTCACAGCCGTTGTGAATGCACACATAGGCAGTCGCCTTGCCATTCACGATGTTTGTTATGGTGAAACTGACTCTTTTCCACCCACGATATTGATAGAACCTATGATTCAGGATTTATTTCAATTAAGTATTGAAGATGTAATTCGTGTAACTATATTAGATGAGAGCTCTTGGAATATCAATGTTTATTTGTGATCCTATGCTTCCTCGCTCTCCCGATAAGTTGGGTACCCTGACACATTTCCTCCATGATCATCGGCGCCCCATACCATATGTTGTGGTCATTATTCCATTGACTCACAAGGCCGTTTTTCTTATACTCCCTTCACGAAAAAGGAAGTTCTTATAAAAATAAGAAGGATATGCTGCCTTCAGGTTTTTCTCATTCTTAGAGGAGGGAATGATGAAACAGATCGGGAAATTGCACATACTGACGGATACTGTGTTGCAAACTTGCTTTTCTCACATGGAGCTTGCCGGGCTGGCGATCAATGGAGGGGCTGATACCATTCAGCTCCGGCAGAAGAGCGGATCTACGCGAGAGATGATCCGGGTCGCCACACAGATGAAGCAGTTGTGTGCAGACAATGGTGTCACGTTCATTGTAAACGATCGCGTGGACGTGGCCATCGCCGCAGAAGCGGACGGTGTCCACCTGGGACAGGAAGATTTTCCCGTTCCCCTTGCGCGAGAATTACTGGGAGAAGAACGAGTCATTGGGGGGTCTGCTTCCACCATGGAGGAGGCTCGGAAATGCCTCTCGGAAGGAGCGGACTATGTGGGATTCGGGCCTGTCTATCCAACTACTTCCAAGGACGATGCAAACCCTGTCAGCGGGGTTGCCATTTTGAAACAGGTGGTTGAGGCTATTCCCTTGCCCATCATTGCCATTGGTGGCGTGAGTGCAGAGAATCTGCCCGGGGTGGTGAGGGTAGGTGCTCACGGAATTGCTGTGATCTCGGCCGTCTGCTGCCAGGAGAACCCCGAGCAGGCCACCAGAGCCCTCCATCAGGCTCTATATGAAGGCACGAAGGGAGGTCGCCATGTCTGAGACATTGTCTGACATTGGAGAATTCGGGTTGATTGACCGCATTCACGGACTCCTCCGGAAGGAAGGCCTTAGTACCCCGGGTGTAACTTTGGGAATCGGGGATGATACAGCGTCTTTCCGTCCCCGTGCAGGCTGTGAACTCTTGGTTACCTGTGACTGTATGGTGGAGGGACGACATTATCTGCCGGACCATATTACTCCTCTGGCTCTGGGGCGGCGTGCAATGGTCCTGAACATCAGTGACATCGGTGCCATGGGGGGTTTGCCCCTGTATGCCCTTGTTTCCCTTGGATTGAAAGCGGATACACTCGTTAAAGATGTGGAAGCCATGTATCGTGGATTTATCGCAGAACTCAATCCATTTGGGGCCTCCATTATCGGTGGTAATGTGACAAAAGCTGAACATGCCATGTTTATCGACATCACCTTGATCGGGGAAGTGGAACCGGACAAGATGGTCCGCCGTTCCACAGCGAAGACTGATGATGTGATTCTGATCACAGGTTATCCAGGCCAGGCTGCTGCCGGACTGCACATGCTACTGAATGCCCGGGCCACCGAAGATTTGAATGATCATCCGCTTGTGCATGCCTTTAATGCCCCCTCTCACCGAGCACGGGAAGGAAAGGCGATTGCCCAATCAGGATATGCAACAGCAATGATCGATACCAGCGATGGGTTCCTTGGGGATCTGGGACATATCTGCCAGGAGAGCGGTGTGAGCGCCACGCTGATTTTGGAAAGGTTACCCGTAAGAGAGGAATTACGAAAGGCTGCCACCCAACTGGGCATGGATTTATATAAACTGGTACTGCAAGAGAGTGATGATTATGAGCTGATCGTCACCTGTTCCGCCGACCATGTGGATGGGATCCGCTCTGCTGTTGCCGCATTGAGTGACGTTCCGGTGACTGAGGTTGGTAGGATCACCGATGCGGCTGATGATATTAAGCTCATATTCCCGGATGGCACACAACACATAGTTACTCCTGCCGGCTGGGATCACTTCAGGAGATGAGGAGAAGGGTATGTTTAATCAACAGTTGGCAAAAAAAGCAGCAAAAAATCTTAAGACCCTGCGGGAGAAGAGGCCTCTGATCCATAACATTACCAACTATGTGGTCATGAACTATACGGCCAACGCATTGCTGGCATGTGGTGCTTCTCCTGTTATGGCGCACGCAGAAGAGGAAGTGGAGGAGATGGTCTCCTTTGCGGGTGCGTTGGTACTGAACATAGGAACCCTCACTCCTTACTGGATTGATTCCATGTTAAAGGCAGGGAGGCGCGCCAATGAACTGAATATCCCCGTTATCCTGGACCCGGTGGGTTCAGGAGCCACGAAGCTCCGTACTGAGGCCGCCAGGCGGCTTATCAATAGTCTTGCAATCAATGTGGTTCGAGGAAATGCCTCTGAGGTACTTTCCCTGGCGCATGAGGGATCCCGAACTATAGGCGTGGACGCTATCCACAGTGTGGATGAGGCGGCTGATGCAGCTATCCTTCTGGCCAAAGAGCTGGATACGACACTGGCTATCACCGGGGAAGTGGATCTGATCACGGATGGAGTACGCGTATGCAATGTCTACAATGGACATAAGCTCATGGGATACGTGACGGGAACGGGCTGTGTGGCGACCGCTCTTATTGGAGCTTTTCTCTCAGTGGATCGAGATTCCGTGGAGGCTGCGACCACGGCATTGGCCTACTTTGGACTGGCAGGTGAAAAGGGCGCAGCCGGAGCAGAGGCGCCGGGGAGCTTTCAGATAGCTTTGCTCGATGCTCTCTTCAGTATGGATGAAACGGCGTTACAAGAAGGGGCCAGGATTCACTTATAGTCGTTCCCCGATTTAAAAACATCTTGATCAACAGGGAGATGATGGGAGGAGAAAGTGAGTCAAAAAGTAAAGCATCCGGACCGGAATTTCAGGATTGATTGGCAGGGATACAACACTGATGACCCCAAAAAGCGTGAGGAGAGGGTTGATGTATCTCCTTCCGGCACAGAGGGAATATTCATTGACGTGGAATCTACTGATGAATATGATGACGAATAAAAATGATTCTGAAGTTGAAGCGCTTTATCTTTTCCCGCAGCAAGCTTTCGGAGCTTCGGTAAAACTTTCTATCTCTTTCCAATATGAAGAACGCCTTTTGTAATGTTGCACAGATGTGCGTTTAATCTTTCTATATAACTCAATATATCTGAGAAAACCAGTCCCGAGTCACTTATGCAGGTACTTTCTTCAAGTCTTTTTATATGATTCAACCTGAAGTTAACTATAAGAGACTGTATCTCGGAGTCAATGTTCAATGTTACGTTTGCAGATTTTTGATCGTTGTTTTCGACAGCCCTTTTTGTATGTCTCATTAATATATATGTCTTTTCAAATAGTCTATTGAGTTCATCTTGGGCGTCCTTGGAAAACGTGAGATCATTTTCATAGAAACGTTGTGCTGAATTTACGATGTCTTCACAATAATCGGCTGCCCTTTCAATATCATTTACGCTATGAAGTAGTGCTGGAATTAATCTTGAGTATTTTTCAGTCAGTTCTGTTTTTGTGATTTCGACTAAGTATTCTGTGATGCTCTTTTGCATATCGTCAACGGAATCTTCATCAATTGACATTTCATTCCTTAGTTTGTGATTATAAGAAACGGCACATTGTCTTGCCTTGTCCAGCATCTCCATTGTTATACTTAACATAATACCCAGTTCTTTTACTACTGCATCTATTGCTAAGTTAGGGGCGGTCAAGAGATTTTTATCGAGATACCACACTTCTTTCTTTTCATAATCTTCTCCAGGGACGATTTTATTCAGGAGTTTAACAAAAAGTGGTATAAAAGGGAGGAAGATGATTGTATTAATTATATTGAAAATCGTGTGGGTGTTGGCAACTTGCCTTGCAATATCACTTGAAGTCATAGGAATATAAGTAAGATACAAGGGTACGAAAGAAATGGCAATCAATGTCCCGATAAAATTGAAAAGGGTGTGGCCTAAAGCGAGTTTTTTACTTGATAAATTGCCTCCAATACTGGCAATAATTGCGGTAACGCATGTACCTATATTCGTCCCGAATATTATATAAATAGAGGATGGAAGATCAAGTAGTCCGGTAGATACAAGAGCGATAACCATACCTGTGGTCACACTGCTGCTTTGCAAAATAGCTGTCGCAATTAATCCTGTCAAAATTCCCAATAAGGGTTGTCTGCCGAAGTTTATGAAGGCATTTCTTGTTATTTCATTATCCGCCAAGGGCTTGACGGCAGAACTCATCATTGCAAGCCCTAAAAACAAAAGACCAAAGCCCAATAAAGCCAAACCTTTATTTTTATTTTTATTTTTTTTTGCAAAGAAGAAAGTTATGGCTCCGGCAAATACAAATACCGGCGCTATGGCAGTAAATTTAAAAGCGATCAACTGAGCGGTGACTGTAGTACCTATATTGGCTCCAATTACAACAGCCACAGCTGCTGCTAATGTAATAATTCCCGCGTTCAGGAACCCTATAAGGATAACGGAGGTTGCGCTTGAGCTCTGTATAACGGAGGTAGCAAAAGCACCGGCAATAATTGATTTGATTCTGTTTGAAGTCATTTTTTCGAGTAACATCTTAAGATAACTCAACGACAATTTCTTAAGCGAATCACTCAAAAGGTACATTCCGTAAATAAATAACCCCAGTCCTCCAATGACTCCTGTAATTATGCTGATATAACCCATAGTAACCTTTACTAAAAGATGTATAAATTAATAATAACAAATAGATAGGGATACAGAATCTCTTTTAATCGTGCGGAGTATAAAAGAGAGTGAGATGAGTGTCAAGAGGAAAACAATATTAGGAATTGTTGCCGGAAATGGCATCTGCTATCTTTCTTACCCTTTCCATGATGTCATAGATATCCATGTTGAGGAGACGTCTTTCCTTCATCAGGATTTTTCCGTCAATAATCACTGTTGAAACATCCGATCCTGAGGCGGAATAAACGATCTGTGAGTAGTAATTGTACAGGGGTGTGAGATGAGGTTTTTTCATGTCGAGTATGATCATGTCGGCACACTTTTCCACCTCGATTGAGCCTATTTTGTCTTCAAGGCCTAATACCTTTGCCCCCTCGATGGTTGCCATTCTTAATACGGCTTTTGCATCCATAACTGTGGGGTCGCCTGTTGTGGCTTTGTGTATCTTGGCTGCAGTATCCATCTCCATGAACATATCCATGTCATTATTGCTTGCGCATCCGTCGGTCCCGAGCCCCACCGTAACTCCCTTTTCAAGCAGCTTCGGGATGGGTGCAACCCCTGATGCCAGTTTCATATTACTTTCAGGATTGTGGGACACCTTTACGCCGTAATCAGCTAATATATCCATCTCTTCCTCGTCGAGCCAGATACAATGAACGGCTACCGTGAGATTATCGAGAACGCCGAGACTGTGGAGATAGCGTACCGGTGTCGTACCGTATCTTTCCCTGATTATTTTTACTTCATCTCTCGTTTCCGCCAGATGGATGATGTAAGGCAGATTTGCCTTTCTTGCGACTTCCTTGATGATACGCAGTGTTTCAGCAGAGCAGGTGAAGGGAGTGTGACAGGCTAATGCAGGTGATATTAAGGGGGATACCCCTGTACATTTTTTGATGAATTTTTCAGCGATTTGTACTTTCCTGGAAGGATCAAGATTGTCGGGGGTGGGAAAATCGATAAGTCCCTGGGCAGGTAAGGCACGTATTCCGGAATCGATGGCAGCCTGGGCAACACTGCTTTCATAAAAGTAGACGTCTGAAAAAGTTGTTGTGCCGGAGAGTATCATTTCCGCTATCGCCAGCAGGGATCCATTATACACCATATCCCTGTTTACGTATTTAGACTCCGCGGGAAAGATATGCTCATTTAACCACTCCATAAGGGGAAGGTCATCGGCAAGTCCCCTGAAACAGATCATCGGCAAATGGGTGTGGACATTTATTAGGCCGGGCATGACAACAGATCCCGAGGCATCCAGTATCTCTTTCGCGCTGTATTCCGGGAAGTGCCCCGCTTTTTTTACAAAGAGGATTTTCCCGTTCTTTATGCCAATTACAGGATTTTCGATCACCTCCATCGTTTTCGACATGGTGAGCGCTGTTCCGCCGGTGATGAGGATGTCGGGTTCACCATTTCTTTTCATTTTGTTATTCCCAAGCTCTTTTTTACACGTTCGGCTATCTTTCTTACTTTTTCCATAGCTTCATTTTCGTTTATGGTCAAGAGTTGCCGGTTTTCCATAACAATTTTCCCGTTTATCAAAACGGTATCAACATCCGCTCCATTGACTGTGTAAACGAGATGAGAATATTCATGATACATGGGGGTGAGATGAGGTTTGTTTAAGTTGAGTATAGTTATATCCGCCTTCATTCCGGGCTTGAGGTTGCCGACGATATCTTCCATGCCAAGTACCTTTGCCCCTTCGCAGGTTGCCATCCTTACAACCGTTTCCGCATCCATAACCGTCGGGTCGAGTCTGACAACCTTGTGGAATTTGGCAGCCATATCCATCTCCTGAAACATGTCAAGGTTGTTATTACTGGCACAGCCATCTGTGCCAAGTCCCACCACAACGCCGCGGTTTAGCATATCTGGTACAGGAGCGCTTCCGGAGGCAAGTTTCATATTGCTTTCAGGAACATTAACTATCTTGCAGCCATAATCGGCGAATAACTGGATATCTTCATCAGTGGTGGCAACACAGTGAAAGGCAATAAAACGGTCATTAAGGTATCCAATATCTTTTAGAAAGGAAGTTGCGTTTTCGCCCAATTTCTGGATCAGCTCTTCTCGCTCGAACTGAGTTTCAAGAAGATGGGTTGCCAGTGGTACTTTATATTCCTCTGCAAGGGTCCTGGCATCTTTGAGAAGATCAGGAGAACAGGTATAAAGTGAATGAGGTTCAACAACGATGTTCACCAGCGGATCATCCATCCATTTTTCAATGAGCATTCTGGTATATTCCAATCCCTCCCTGGGCGTTGAGTAGTTGGGTGACGGAAAATCGAAGAGGACCTCTCCAACAAGACATCTCATCCCTGCCTCTTTGGCTGCCTTTGCTGTTTCGTCCTCAAATATATACATATCACAGAAGGTGGTCGTCCCGGATTTGATCATTTCAGCGCATGCAAGCAGGCTCCCCCAGTAGGCCAGTTCCTTATCTACATTTTTTGCCTCTGCAGGAAATATGTAATTATTCAGCCAATCCTCTAACTTGAGGTCATCGGCGAGTCCCCTGAAACAGGTCATTGCCGCATGGGTGTGGCAGTTTACAAGGCCGGGCATGATAAGAGAATGCCGGGCATCGATTGTTTTGCGCCCGCAGAATTTGGTTTCTATTTCTTCAGCTTTTCCGACAGCAACGATTTCATCGCCATCTATGGCTACAGATCCATTTTCAATTCGTGAACCGCTTTCATCCAATAAAAGGATTCTTCCCCCTGATATAATGGTATCAACTTCTCTCATTTTCAGACAACTCCCTGTTTGTTAAAGTCCCCCGCATCAAGAGCTGCAGAGCATAGTCAGGCATATCTTTTCACCAATATAAACAGGATAATCCTTATCATATCGTCAACCTTACCTTCAAGAAATATAATCGTCAATTCTTCATCAAGAAATTGGAGAGTGACCTTTTGTGATTTTACTTGCTTTTTTCTGATACTTGTCTAAAACATTGACGAAGTAGAATTGAAATCACGACTACTGTGCATGGGCACTCTCGACGGTACTTTCTGATGTAACTTTGGTTGGGCATCATCAAGAAAAGCTCAAATTGAGCAGTTAATTACAGAAGGTATCCCATTGAACGGGCAGTAGAGGCATTTGAACGGGCAACGCAACCGGATGCACTGAAAGTACTGCTGGAGATGGCAAAAAATTGAAGTTTTCATAGACAGATCAGTATTTAAGCCAAACGGCATACTTGGTTTGACGATTTCGATTAAAATCTTGACAGGTTTTTTTTAAAATAATATAAGCAAATCGATTCGTTTAACTATGTGCCTGGGTGGCGGAATTGGTAGACGCAAGGGACTTAAAATCCCTCGATGCTTAGCATTGTGAGAGTTCGATTCTCTCCCCAGGCACCACTAAAATCAAGGGGTTAGCCAAAATTGGTTAACCCCTTTTTATTTAGTGAGATTTTCTTAGCTAACGTATAGCTAACACTTTTTCAATGCCTTAAATTCGATTTCCAACCCGGTTTCCAACCTATGCTACCTCTTGCTGTTCTTTCTTGTGGTTTAATATGGGTCAATGTTCCCTGTGTCCATTTCTTCCATTATTTCATTTATTTCCTTGTCTATCTCGTCACGGTGCTCTCTTAGTTTGCCCAGTTGCAGTTCTTTTTTTGTTTGCTTATGTGCTTCTACTTCCAGCTTATGTGCTTCTACTTCCAGCTTATGTGCTTCTACTTCCAGCTTATACGCTTCTTCTGCTCTCTTATGCGCTTCTTCTGCTCTCAAATAAAGTTCTTTGTACTTCTCCCGTAATATTTCCTCAAGCCATTCTCTTTTTTGCTCATACGCTTCCACTTCTCTCGTATGCTGTCTAATTTCCTCTTCAATTTCACCTATTTTCATTCCGTCATATTTCTTTTTTAATTCTTCCATTCTTTCCATCTCTACCTTTTCCTTCCCCTCTTCTTTAAGAAATTGTTCTATAGTTTTCTTCACTTCATTGTCTGCCGTTTCCATTTTCCTTCTCTCCTTTCTCTATGCTGCCTCTTGCATTATTTCGGGTTGCTCAACTTCGTCTAAGGTTCGTCATCGGTTCTAAAAAAACAACATATTCCTTTTTTCTTTATCTCCTTTCTGTCTCGGGTTAAGATAAATGATAGAATAATACAAATACTCGCGATAATCAACAGCACATCTCCATTTTTCAATTTTCCCTAAGCAATTTTATCCAAAACTGCATCTTGATATATCTGTCGATTCCTGCCTAAACCTGCCACCCATTCCTGAGGAAAGTTTACCACTTTTCAGGTCATTTCAGGAATGCAGAAAATAAAGTTTAATCATCCTTTTTCCTTCAAGATTAGATAAT
>Ga0209121_10002153_pt1 | contig 20219 bp, 21 predicted proteins | sample Cruoilmetagenom3_FD_187292 | JGI IMG/M metagenome (GOLD analysis project Ga0209121, IMG submission 187292) | Oil polluted marine microbial communities from Coal Oil Point, Santa Barbara, California, USA - Sample 3 (SPAdes) (version 2) | ecosystem: Environmental > Aquatic > Marine > Oil seeps ...
TCACGGTTGGCCGCCTTTTCCCATTCAACATTCGATGTTGGACGTTCGATGTTCGATGTTCATCTTGGTTCCGGCTTGTTCGGGTTAGGATTTGCGTGCTTTGATTTTTTATCCGCCTGAAGCAGATCATTTTGTCATAGAATGGCTGGTTCTTACGAGGCTGTCAAGAATTGATTTCCTTAATACGGCAAGGCCGCAAAGGGCTGAGCAACGAGCAATGATCCCTGATCCCAACATTTGCGCAAAAACTGTAGTTGTTGAGGATAAAGACTTTAAAACGGTGCAGGCATAAAAGTAATAACAAATACGATAAGTGTTATCCACCCCACAATTTTTCTCTTTCTATCAAGAGGCATCCAATCGTAAACAACCGGTGGATGACGAAAACCAAGAAATAAAAGAAGTATAAACCACACAAGCCAGCCCTTCCAACTCACAAGACCGAGAACAAGCAAAACCACCATTATTACTTTTGCGATAACATTTTGCCTGGCACCAAAAACTGAGTAGGCTACATGTCCTCCATCGAGTTGCCCTACAGGAAGAAGATTTAACGAAGTAACTAGAAGTCCGATCCACCCCGAAAAAGCCATGGGATGGAGAATAAGGCTCGAGTTTTCCGGCAGAGAACCATGAATAACCCAATTGAGAAAAGTAAAGAGGATACAACTGCCAAGACGTATTCCACTCTCACCTGCATAAGGTACAACTTTAGAAAAGGTAAGTCCTATAACAAGAACTGGAACAGCAACAACCATTCCTGCGAGAGGTCCTGCCACCCCGATATCGAGAAGAGTTCTCCTATCCAATATGGGAGATTTCATCTTTATAACCGCCCCAAAGGTCCCAATTAAGGATGGTGCCGGAATAAAATAGGGAAGTGTCACATCAATATTATGTCTCCTGGATAAAAAATAGTGTCCAAACTCATGAGTCCCCAGTATTAACAACAATGTAAAGGAAAAAGGAACCCCCTTCCATATTAATTCAGGTTCCTCAAGTGGATTTACCCCTTGCTGCATAGCGCCGGCTACCAGTGTACTTAATAGAGTAGCAATAAAAAGCAGGATATTGATGTAAGGAATGTCGCGTTTTTTCTTTTCGGAAATATAATCAGACGGGAATGGGTTATCCATAACATTACACTTTAATTCAGGTCTTTACAGCAACACTCATCTACTGCAAAGCCCGGTTAAAAAAAATAGGGGGATAAAAATCCCCCTATAAATAATTAACCCCGATTCACAGAATACTTTAAAGAAATACTGGCTGCGCTGCCTGCCAGAATATCCAATATACTTTGGTATATTTCAGCTTATTATAACTTCAGGGAGCAAAGTCCCATTAACTCAAATAGAGGAAAACCCCTATACCTTTTAAGAATCAACTCTTTCTCTAAGTTCCTTCCCGACTTTAAAAAAAGGTAATTTCTTTGGAGATACTTGTATTTTACCCCCGGTTTTTGGGTTCCTTCCTGTATAAGAATCATAGCTCCTTATTATAAAACTTCCAAAACCCCTGATTTCTATACGACCGCCCTCTTTAAGTTGATCGTTAAATTCTTTAAATATCAAATTGACTACATCACTAGCCTGTTTTTCCGTAATGTTTTCTTTCTTGCTTAAGACATCAATTAATTCAGATTTGTTCATATAATTCCCCCTTAAAGTAACCGATTAATAATGAAGGCTTAGATATATAGTTAGAACAATTGATCTAACTGAAGATTTTATTTAAAGAATTTGCGCAAAGCTCTTATCACGATGAAACCAATTTTTCTGAAAGATAAAACAGTACTCTATAAAAAAGCCGTATAAGTATTATTAATTTTATTATGAATGTCAAGCTAATTTTCAGCACTTATACCGTTAAGTTAACAAACAGTAACTTTTTAACCTCTTTTTTTTGTAAATATCTGAAATCTCCCTGACGAAGGTTATCAATATTGAGATCTCCAACAGCAACACGTATCAATCTTGCTACAGGATGACCAATATCTTCAAAAAATCTTCTTATTATTCTGTTTCTTCCCCCATGAATAATAAGCCTGACCCAGCAACTTTTCGGGTTAATCTTTTCAATAGCAAAGTCGAGCGGCTTAAAATCCCCATCATAAAGCTTTGTTCCTTTCTTTATTAAAACGATTTCTTCTTTTGCTAGATGCCCTTTGATTTTAACAAGATAAGTCTTTGTAATCTCAAACTTCGGATGCTGCACTCTATAAGCAAAATCACCATCATTAGTCATCAGCAAAAGCCCTTCAGAGTCATAATCAAGTCTTCCTACGGGGAAAACCCTTTCTACCACTCCTTCGAGCAGGTCAGTAACAATCGGTCTCTTTTTCGTATCCTTCAGGGTCGTGATGTATCCTCTGGGCTTGTTCAACATCAAATATATCTTAGATACATCTACGAATATCAGATTTCCATTTACTCTGATCTCGTCGTTTTGAATATCCACTTTAGTACCAAGCCTGGTTACAATTTGCCCATTGACGATGACTTTGCCTTCTTTAATCATCTCTTCCGCTGCTCTTCGAGAAGCCACACCAGCTTGAGCTATCATTTTTTGAAGACGTTGCAACATAGCGTCATTCTCCCAGCTCTTTCAATTCCCGTAAGGTAGGTAATTCCGATAAATCCTTTAGATTAAATACCTCAAGGAATTTTTTGGTGGTACCATATATTATAGGTCTCCCTGGAACATCTTTCCTTCCTATCATTCTGACTAAATTCTTTTCCAGGAGACCTTTCAATGTGCCGCTTACATCGACACCACGTACCTTTTCTATTTCTGCCTTCATCACGGGCTGCTTATATGCAACCACTGCAAGGGTTTCCATAGCAGCCTGACTGATTGCTACAGGTTTTATGCTTGTTAACTTTCTAATCCACGGGCTGAAATTATCTTTTGTTCTGAACTGGAAGCCTCCCGCAACTTCTACAAGACATAAAGCACCATTACGCTTGTCGTATTCTTCCACAAGATCATCGAGGGCTTTGATGATTTCCTTCCCTTCAATATCTTCCAGAAGTCCTTTCAGTTTCTTCAAACCAACAGGTGATTCTGAGACAAAAACTATACCTTCCACTATAGCCTTCAAATTATCCATTTAATCTTCCACAGCAAGAAATATTCTTATAGTTCCAAATGGCTTTGCCTGATAGGCCTTAATCACCCTCAATTTCATAAGTTCCAATATGGCAAGGAAAGTGTATATCATTTTTATTCGATTGCTTAATTCCCCTAACAAATCACTAAAGGTAAGGGCTTTTTCTTTATTAAGTCTTTCCATAATTTCATTCATTCTCTCGGAAAGCGACATTCTTTCAACATCAATCTCCATGATTTCTTCCGGGTTTATCCTGGAAACCATTACTTTAAAGGCCTCTATAAGCTCAAAGATACTCAGCTCTTCGAGAGAATGTTCACCATCAGTCTCATTCCCAAGCAGATAACCCCCCTTAAAGACATCTCGTCCAAGTAAATTCATCGTGTCAAGATTCAAGGCCGCTTCCTTAAAAGCCTGGTATTCCAGAAGCTGTCTTGTCAATTCTTCACGGGGATCTTCTTCATCTTCTGTATCATCGTGTACGGGAAGGAGGAGTTTCGATTTAATGTGAATCAGCGTAGATGCCATTACCAGATATTCACCGGCAACATCCAGGTTAAGAGATTTCATAACATCAATGTATTCCAAATATTGTTCAGTAATAACGGCAATTGGAATGTTATATATGTCTATTTCGTTTTTTTTGATCAGATAAAGCAAAAGATCCAGAGGACCTTGAAATATGTCTAATTTGATTTCATAACCCATAATTAACAAACAGTGGTCAGTGATTAGAGTCTTTATTTACAATACAAGGATCAAGGATCAAGGAAAAACCTTCAGTGCTCATTGCTCATTGCTCGTTGCTCTACCCTTGTGGTGTTACTACCTAAATCTTTACTGCTTCCCGGACTTCTTCCATAGTCATCCTGGCTATCTTCGTGGCTCTTGAATTTCCGTCAGATATTATTTCATCTAACTCATCGAGGTGATCCCGATAATAGTCCTGTCGTTCATGAATCGGTTTCATTCTTTCTAAAATCCGGGTGGCGAGGCGTTTTTTGCATTCAACACAGCCAATTTCCGCCTTTTTGCATTCCTCTTCTATTTCATCGACCTCAGAACCGGGTGAATAAATCTGATGAAAGGCAAATACATTGCATAATTCAGGTCTTCCCGGATCGGATTTTTTCATTCTCTGTGGATCAGTAAACATTGCGCTTATTTTTTGCTTCAACACATTTCCCCTATCGCTCATGTAGATAGAGTTGTCATATGACTTGCTCATTTTTCTTCCGTCAATACCAAGAACTTTGGGCACCTCTGTCAGGAGAGGCTTCGGAATGGGAAAGACTTCTCTATATAAAAAATTAAACCTTCTTGCAATATCGCGTGTTAACTCAACATGAGGAAGCTGATCCACACCGACAGGAACACCATAGGCTTTATACATAATAATATCCGCAGCCTGGAGTACGGGATAACCCAGAAACCCATATGTGGAAAGATCCTTTTCGGCCAGTTCGACCTTCATCTCTTTATATGTTGGATTTCTTTCCAACCACGAAAGTGGGGTTATCATGGACAGTATAGTAAATAGCTCGGCATGTTCCTTCACACTGGATTGAACAAACAGTGTGCTCTTGTCTGGCTCTAAACCGGCGCTGAGCCAGTCAATAATTATGTCCCTGCTGTTTTCTTTAAGAAGGTCGGTATTCCCATACTCACTCGTTAATGCGTGCCAATCGGCAATAAAATAGAAACAATCGTAAGTAGTATCATTCTGCAATTCAACCCAGTTTTGTAGCGCTCCATGAAGATTCCCCAGGTGGAGCTTACCGGTAGGACGCATACCGCTCAGAATTCTCTTTTTTTTCAAAACATCTCCTTACAAAGTTAACATTTTTGATAGGGCTGATGTATAACAAAAAAATCTGGATTATGTCAAATCTTAGAGAAAATAATATTGGCGGAAGGAAACTAAAGAAGACTGGTGGGTTGACAAAAAAAACCTCCGACTTTCGTTAAAATCGGAGGTTTTTTAAAACTTGCCATTTCATTGTACTTTATCAGAAAGTCCTTTTCCTGGCTTAAATCTAACTACTTTCTTAGCCTTTATCTTGATTTCTTCCCCCGTTTGAGGATTTCTCCCTGTTCTTGCTTTCCGTTTTACAACTGAAAACGTCCCAAAACCCACCAGCCCTAATTTACCATTCTTTTTCAACTCTTTTGTCACCGTCTCAATGTAAGAATCCAACACCTTTGCAGATGCTGCCTTCGATATATCAGCATCCTGCGCCATAACTGCTACCAATTCCGCTTTTGTCATAACTACGTTCCCCCTTCTTTTTTTGTGATAGTTTAATAATGGACGTTTCAAAAAAACAGTTGCCTTAACAACTAGCGATAAACCTCACAAACCATCTCTTACTTCCAGTCATTTTGTTAGCAATAACAAACTTAAATTGAGGAAATATAAGATAATAATATGAAAAGTATCCAGCTGTCAATAAGCGCTTAGCATAAAGAAATATAACAATCAAGCAAAATTCCAACAAAAAAAGATACATTTCGTTATTTTTTTATCCCCTTGCCCTGCATGGTAGAAATTGGGAAACGGTGGGAAATGTCGTTAAATGACAATTTGTGGTAATTGCAGGGAAACCCCTTATCTTGCTGAGGGGCCACGCTGTATTATCAGGGAATAATGGCGCCAGCTACTTCCTTTTCACCAGAAAATACAACTCTCCTTCTTCTTTGGTATGTCCTGCTGTAATTCCGGCGTTCTTTCCTGTTCCGCAGAACAGATCAACTCTTCCGGGGCCGATTATCGCGCCCCCTGTATCCTGGTTTAGAACAAAGCGTGAAAATGGTATCCACGATATTATGCTTCCATATTTATCGATAACCGGTTTTTTTGTTCTAATAAAGGCTATGGCGCCTTTAGGAAATTGTGTCGGATCTGTCGCTATAGTTCTTCCTGCAGTAACCGGCACATTTAAACTTCCCACCGGGCCTTCTTTTACAATGCGAAAAAAAACATAACTTTTATTATGATTTAAAATGCTAGACATTTCCTCCGGATGTTCATTTAAATATTTTTTAATACTTTTAAGGGACACCCCCTCTATGGAAAGCTTTTCTTCATCTACCAGCAATCTCCCGACACTTTTATAGGGATGACCGTTACATTGGGCATAACTTACACAGATAACACTCCCGTCAGGAAGACTAATTATACCGGAACCCTGGATATGTAAAAAGAAAAGATCAACGGGATCGGCAAACCAGGCAATTTCAAGACCTCTGTCTTTTAGGCATCCTTTTGTATCTATGTTTTCACGCGTGTAATAAGGAACCACGTCGCCATTTTCAAACCTTGCGACGATCCGTTCTCCTTTGTACTGATTCTTAAATTTCCCGAGGTTTATAACGATATGATCATGGGGAGTCCGGTAAATCGGATATCTGCATTCCGTAGTTTCCATCAGTGATCCCATGAGAACGGGCGCATAATATCCAGTAAAAAGGATTTTACCTTTCCCGTCAGAACCAACAGATTTATATACATCAAATGTCCCTCTAATCTTTTCGTTGATGCTCCTTTCTGAATCGGAAGACCCCATGATTTCCAAGAATTCCCGAAGGGATTCTTTTAATTCCTTCACCGTGTAGTCATTGTTTCCAAAATGATAGAGCCGCGTTTCCGGTAACCTTTTATAATATTCCATACTTCTGTCAATGGCCAGTTCCAGTAATTTCTTATCGAGATCGTCAGTGAAGGATGGGCATTCGGCAGGATCAACCAGTGCAAGGGGGGGGGCAGGCTTTTCTATTTTTGCCGCGCAACCAGCCAAAACAAGAAGAGCCCATGTTATAAGAATAAGATTTCCGTATTTCATAAATTTTCACGCTTTCGACATTTCGAACTTTCGCAACGATGATCTTATAATTCCATAATCATCGCCACTTCGTCACAATAATCGGGATATTTGGGGCATTTAAAGCAGTCAGACCATATCTTCTCAGGAAGTGTTGACTTGTCAACCTCCTTAAAGCCCACGCTTTTGAAAAATTCCGTTTGATAGGTGAGTGTAAATATTCTGAAAAGATCCAGGGTTATTGCCTCGGAAATACAGGCCTCAACAAGTTTCCCGCCAATCCCTTTTCTCCTGTATTTTTCCCCGACATACAGAGATCTTATCTCCGCGAGATTTTCCCAGAAGATGTGCATGGCACACAGACCAACGATAGAACCATTATCTCCATCAAGATAAATCAAAAAGTCTCTCAGATTGCCATAAAGCTCCATTAACGACCGGGGAAGCATTTCGCCCTTCCCCGCAGACTCGTTAATCATCCTGTGAATAATTTTCACATCACTGGTTTTTGCTTTTCTTAACATTTCCAACACCCTGGTTTCAGGTTTCGAGTCAAGACCAAAAATCAAAAGCATTGAACTCGAAACTCGAAACTCGAAACTTTATTCTTTATTATGCGATGTCTTCAGCATTTCCCCGGCATGTTCCCGGGTCTTCTCTGTGATGTTCACTCCACCCAGCATTCTCGTAATTTCATCGAGCCGTTCCTGCTCTGTAAGAACATTTATTTCTGTGGTTGTGCGATTCCCGGAAACGCGCTTTGAAACAAGGAAATGATCATCTCCGAAGCAGACAATCTGTGGAAGATGAGTAATGCAGATAACCTGGTGATGCTTCGACACTTCCTGAAGTTTTTTTCCTACAATCTCTGCAGTAGCTCCTCCAATACCAGTATCTACCTCATCGAATATGATCGTACTGACCGATCCCGTTCGGGCCAGAACCTTTTTCATGGCAAGAACGATACGTGAAAGCTCTCCCCCGGAAGCTATACGATTCAAGGGTTTTAATTCTTCACCGATATTGGTTGAAAGATAAAACTCCACGTTATCCATACCCTTTGAATTCAGCACAGGGTCTCCATCTTCATCTTCAGCCGGTTTATAGAATATAACATCAAATATGGCACTTTCCATTTGTAATGTGTGAATTTCGCTTTCTATCGACGTCTTCAGTCTTTCCGCCACCTCAGCCCGTTTCTGAGACAAATCACGTGCCATCTCCAGCAGCAATTTCTTTTTCTGAACAATTTCATCCAAAATCTTTTCAATTTCTTCTTCAAGAAAAGATATATCTTCAATTTCCTCTTTTATTTCTTCTTTCTTGTTAAATACGCTGTCCAGGGTTCCGCCATGTTTTCTCTTTAATCTTCCGAGAAATTCCAGGCGCTCGTCAATTTCCTCAAGTCTTCCCGGATCAAACGTTATTTCATTTATATAGTCTCTCAAACGAAACGCAATTTCTTCAAGATTAAAAAATGCAGAATCCAGCCCCCCCGTTGATATTCCGAATTTCGAATCAATTTGTTTTATCTCCCTGACATCATGCATCACCCGGCTCAGTCTTTCCAGGACAGAATTCTCCCCGGCATAAAGAATTTCATAGGACCTATCGGCATGTTCTCCAAGTTTTTTTGCATTACTTAAAATTTTCTTTTCTTCCTGCAAGGAAACATCTTCGCCAACTTTTATTTCTCCATCTTCAATCTCTCTTAATTGAAACTTTAAAAACTCCTCCTTATCCAACTTTTTGTTATTGATAGACTTCAGTTCTTCGAGCTTTCTATTTAGGATCTGATATTCGTTATAGAAATGGGAGAATTGCAATTTCAGGGTTACCAGATCTCCAAATTCATCTAGTATATCAATATGGTTATCAGCATTCAGTATGGTCTGATGCTCATGCTGACTGCAAATATTGACCAGAGATTCACTTAGAGACGAAAGGATAGCAAGTGTTGCAAGATGTCCATTGATATAAATCCTGTTCTTCCCTGATCGGGAAACAATTCGTTTAATCACGAGTTCATCATTATCTTCATGATAACCCATGCCATCTAATTTTCCCCTTGTCTGATCCTTTTCTTCATCTATTTTAAAAAGAGCTTCCACTACCGCGGAATCTTCAGAAGATCTTATTAAATCGGTAGAAGCCCTGTCTCCGAGCAGAAGACCTACGGCCCCGATTATGATTGATTTACCTGCACCCGTTTCACCGGAAATGACATTAAGTCCTTCGGTAAAAGAAACCTCCAGATTATCAATAATTGCTAAATTTTGAATTTTCAGTTCTCTTAGCATAGAATTATCACGGGAGTTCGCCCCATCCTAACTTCGTACGGAGGATTTCCTGATAATCACGATGAGGAGAATCAACAAGGTTAATATAATCGTTCGATTTTTTTACCTCGATTGCATCACCCGATTTCATTATATATGATACCTGCCCGTCGAAGGTTGCCGTAGCGGATTCATCTTTCATCCACAAAATCACTTTTATGGTAACATCGGGAGGAAGCATAATCGGTCTGTTTGTCAGTGTATGCGGGCATATGGGATTAATGATAATGGAGTTCAGTCCAGGAAAAACAATCGGTCCTCCCGCTGAAAGCGAGTACGCTGTAGAACCTGTAGGCGTTGAAATAATCAGGCCATCCGCCTTGAAAGTAGCCAAATATTTATCATCAACGAATGTTTTCAGATGAATCATCCTGCCAAGGTCTCCTCTGTTAATTACAACATCATTAAGCACCGATTTTTCTATTCCCTGTCCGCCTTCACCTTGAAAGATTGCATCAAGCATCATTCTTTTTGACGTCTTATACTTCCCCTTGAGAATTAACTCCATGGCGCTGAACATTTCGTTTAGATTAACAACTGTCAGAAAACCAAAACCACCAAGATTGATACCTACAATGGGTACATCCAGTCCCTTTAACGAACGGCTCGCCACAAGAAGCGTTCCATCGCCTCCGAAAACAACGATTATATCAACAATTGATGCCAGATCCTCCCTGTTGATACCGGGAGTTATTCCGGCTTTTTCCGCAATTTCATCTTCCAGAAAAACTTCCAATCCCTTTTTTAAAAGCCATTCACACAACCGGCATGTATATTCAACGGCACTTTCTTTACTGCTGTTTGCTATGACCCCTACTTTTGTAATACTCATTTGACCCTGTTTCCAATATATTTATATTATTCGAATCTGGTAACATTCATACAAATTCTCGAAAATAGCTACCACAAAAAGGTAGCGCTGTCTATTTGTAATTAAATGAAAAGGTGTTCATATATCCGCGATCAGTGATCAGCTAAAACACCTTGACTGTCCGTAATTAGTAACTGCTCAGGTGGATAGACTGAAGGTCTTCAGCCTGACTACGTGAGTAGTTCCCGTAATTATTAAATTACCGCTCTCGTGTAAATAAGAGCCGCGCGTGATTTCGATATTGACACGCTTATAAACTTGACAAGTCCTTTAAAACTGCGTTAGATTTCGCATCCATTAAATCCATAGGAAAAAATCATGGGATTATTAAAAGGAACATTATCATTGTCAAAATATCGTGTAGCTGGTCATATTCCGGATAATTTCCGGAATTTCACAGATACACAGCTTAAACTCTTCTCATTCCAGGAACTATCCATGAGTACAAAAGAAAAATCCATTGGATGGACAAGCCTGGAAAATGTACTGGATACCGATTTTCAATATGCAAACTACTCGTTAGCCGATTATCTGATCTTCACTCTCCGTATTGATCGCAGGATTATATCCCCTTCACTTCTCAAGTTAAAAGTGTTTGAAGCCGAAAAGCAATTGATAGCAGAGAGGGGCAAAAACAAAATCTACAAAGAAGAACGAAACGAAATCAGAGACAGGGTTCGTCTGAAACTTTTGAGCAAAACCCCTGCCACACCGTCCTTTCACGAAATATGCTGGAATGTATCCCGTGGCTCGCTCATATTCGGTTCATTCTCAGAAAAGATAAAAGAAGATTTTGAAGATCTCTTTAAAAGAACTTTTAAATTAGATCTGACTCCTTTTATCCCATGGGATAGGGAATACATGGAACAGGAAGCGGTTAAACTTATCCCCCTAAATCAATAAAGACCATCTTTAGGACGAAAAAGCATGGACATTGCAAAAACAGACCTTCCGTTTCCCGGAAGAGAATTTCTGACCTGGCTCTGGTTCAAAAGTGAGGAAAGAGACGGGGCCATAATGATTCCGGATGTCGGGGATATTCAAGTTACATTCATGCGAAGACTGGTGCTTGAATCCGGAGAAGGCCTGTATTCAGAAACGGTGGTATGCCGCGGGTTTCATGCAGATCTTAAAGAGGGAAAAGCGGCCCTGCGTGAAGACAAAAAAATAAAAGAGGCACGTCTCAAGCTGGGTATAGGGACCGATGAATACGAATTCACATTTAAAGCAGACGGATTTCAATTCCAAACGTTGAAGCTTCCCGCGACAATGAACATGACCGAAGAAGATGATGACAAGGAAGGAAGACTTCTCGAAAGAATCTATCTTATAGAAACTGCGATGCGGACCATGGAACAACTGTTTTTTCTTTTTCTTAAAAAACGCCTGTCTCCGGAATGGGCTGCAGAGGAAATACTGCGACTAAAAAAGTGGATCAGAGAATAATACCCCCGTTCATAATCACCGACCACAATAATACAATGAATCAAAAGCCGTATATCCCCACAGTAAATTCCATTTTCAAGCATGATGAAAAGAGAAACTACATAGTATACTCTGAGTTGATAAACCGGAAGCAGGCATGATTCTTGCTTTTACTTGTTTCAGTTATAAATCCTCAGATAAAGAAAACTTATGAAGAAAAACAATAAAATTACATCCGATAACACCCACATTCTGGTTGTCGATGACGATAAATCCATAAGGGAAGTAATCCAGGAGGCTATAATCCTTTTTGGATATAACTGTTCAACTGCTGAAGACGGGATAGAAGCCTTAAAAGCTCTGGAGCAGAAGAATGCAGATGTCGTGATAACCGACATTTTAATGCCGAATATGGACGGGATTGAATTAACCAAAGCAATAAAAGAAAAATATGATTCTGATATTATTATAATGACCGGCTTCGTAAAAAATTATACTTATGAAGATATTATTGAAATAGGCGCAAGCGATTTCACACAGAAACCTGTTAGTATCAAAGAATTACTTATCAGAGTTAAACGGGTTTTAAATGAAAGAGCTTTGATTGCTGAGCGGATTTGCGCCGAGGAAGCTCTTCGTGAAAGTGAAAAAAGATATCAGGAACTGAGCATTACAGACGGGCTTACGAATCTGTATAACTTAAGGCACTTTTATGATCGATTGGAATCAGAGATTGAACGAACTAACCGCTACAATCATTTGTTGACACTCTTACTGCTCGACGTTGATGATTTTAAGCTATTCAATGATAAATTCGGGCACTTAGGTGGCGATACTGTATTGGTCGAACTCGCCAATATTATCAGGAAATCCATGAGGCAAACAGATTCTGCTTTTCGATATGGCGGAGATGAGTTTGTAGTTATTTTGCCAGAAACTGAAGTAAAACAGGGATTAGTTGTTGCAGAAAGGATCAGAGCAGGGATTAATAATGTACCATTTACTCCTGTCAAGGGAAGAACGGTACACGCTACCTTAAGCATTGGGCTTACTCAGCACACTCCCGGGGAAGATCTGAAGGACTTTATTAAAAGAACGGATAAAGCCATGTACAGAGCTAAGGAAAGAGGTAAAAATCAGATCTTCATGTAAATTCAGGTATAAAAACGATGCAGCAAGGCATGCAATAAATCCCCTTCCCTGTCTGCGAGGAAAATTCACCTCTCCACTCATCCATGTCACGAGAGGAAGACAAATCAAACCCACGGAAGACTAAATCAAATAAGGACTCGCCTTCAACAGAAATTTCTATCTCAGCGGGGTCAACACCTGGTATTTCAGATGTGACGATCACATTGTCTCCGTTGGATCAGACATTTATTGCAGGATAATCCGGTTCAAAAGGGATATGCTCACCAGCAAAAAGGCTGTTATTTCTTGACAACAATTAAAATGATGGTATTATTTCTGGTATGGGAGCAAGGAAAAAAGAAACGGATTTTAATGAATATTTTGATTTCTTGTGGGAATATGCCCGGTCTCAAAAAATGAGCAAGGGGCAATTCATGAATGTTTCTGGTCTTTCTCCTCAGAGATTCAGCGAATTTTCCCAAAAAGCAAGAAATATTACGGGTGAATACTTCCTCAAGATGATAGGTGGGCTAGGCTTAACTCCCAAAGATCTGGAAAGAATAAGTGGAAAAGCTTTTTCTGAAAAACAAAGGATTCAGTTAGAATTTGACGTCTTTGTCAGCAGCCAGAGAACTTTTATTGAGGAATTGATGAAAGACCCTGCCAAATTACAAGCATGTAAGACCGTTGTACAATTTAAAGCCTTATGGAACAACCCTCACATAAAAAAGTTATATTCAAAAATAGCAAATCTCAGGCAACCCCACCAGATTTGAGTGAATCTTTATACATCCCCGAAAAAGAGAACAAAGTGACTAAAGAAAACCGGTAAAATTTCTCAAACCCAAAACTGTCAGAGTGGGTTAGTAAAAGGTTAGAATAGCAATTATGACTGTCAAATTTAAAACTGAATTTATCGACAACAATGTGCCTCAAGACCCCAGGATGGATGAATTGAAATATTGGTCTAACAAATTTCAAGATTTAAATCTGACGCCTCTCTACAAAAAAATATCTCTGGGCAACTTAAGCTTCAGATTAAAAGAAAACGCGGATCCTTTCATTATCACCGCCTCGGCCCTCGCTCTAAAAAATCATTTAACAAATGATTCCTTTGTTACGGTTTACTCGTACGATTTGAAAGAAGAAATTGTATACGCAAGCGGCACAAGAGAACCTTCTTCGGAAAGCAGGCTGCATTTTGCAATCTATAACCAGAGAAAAGATGTGAATGCAGTTTTTCATGGTCACTCGGGTAAGATCTTATATTCCGCAGACAGGTTGAAGATAACAACGACAAAACAGTTTGAGGATTATGGTTCTGCAGAATTAGTCAAAAGCGTACTCGAAGTGCTGAATGATAACCTGTTTCTTGTTATGAAAAATCATGGGTTTCTCGCTCTTGGCAAAAATATGGAAGCGGCAGGGGAACTTGCCTTGCAAATGCACAGAAAATGCATCCACTTCAGAGTAAAACGCTGACGCCAATGAACGGCTTTTCTATAAATATGGTTCATCGCCCATTTAGTTGAAGGAAAGCCGCTGCCATTTTTTCTGGGCGCACCGGCAAAGTTGAAATGCCATGGTCAAAACTGTCTTTGAGGAAAAGCAGCCTCTCACCTTTGCAGTCCGCAGTCTGACCGTTGCAAGGGTCGATTCTATAGGATTCGTTGTCCGGATATGCTTCCAGTGTTCAGCGGGAAAGTTATAAAACGTTAACAATATCTCCCGGTCTTTTTTCAAACACTCTGCAGCCTTTGAATATTTGGCTCCATATATTTCAATAAAATCATCAAAATGTTTCTGTGCTTCATCCTTGTCAGGTGCCATCCATATCTGATGAAGTTTGCTCTTGGCTTTTGCCTGAAGACTTTTGGGTAATTTATTCAACACATTGGCAGTTTTATGAACCCAGTATCTCTGCCATCTGGTCGTGTCATAAACCTTTGCCAGGGCTTTCCAGAATCCCAAGGCGCCGTCACCTACGGCTAATTCAAGTGCTTTAGTGAGCCCCCTATGTTTCAAATCAACCAGTACCTCAGTCCATGAGAGCTCGCTTTCCCTGAAGCCGCCCTCAATTGCAACCAGTTCTTTTCGGCCGTCTTCTGTTGCTCCGATGATAACCAGAAGGCACTGTTTCTCTTCCATACGAACATTGCAGTAGATACCATCGGCCCAAATATAAACATACCGTTAACTTAAATTACCAAACCGAGCGCTCATATCCAAGTTCAACAGCAAGTGGCTTGAAAAACACACCGTAAGAGTATACGAGACCAAAAGCTACCATGTTAGCCAAGGCGCACATCCCAACCACAACCCATCCGTAATATGAAAAGCTGAATATCAAGTATATGCCTGCGGTCTTCGGCGAGCCTTCGATGAGCTCAGTCGAGCCGTTATTTTTTTCGCATGCCCTGCCTGTGCGTGTCCGCACGCAGATAGGCTTGATCTTGAACGAAAATCCTCATAAATCAGTAATGAATTCCCTTAAATCTGACTTAAGGATTCTTTCCAGCTCGGAAAAGTTTTTCTCTCTTGTTTCTGTAAACAAAAATCCAAAAACGGGATATTCTTTGTAATTAATTCTTCGCAATTCCAGTGGCTTTTCGAAATTGGATAGCAACATGTCGTAGTCAAATGCTGTTATTCGGTCTCCTTCGATACCGGTGGAGTTGTCCAGAACGATAATACTGTAAAGCTTTCCTTGTTTGTTTTTTAAAATTTGATTCCAGTCAGGTCGGGTTTGAGAAAAATAATACTCGTAAGAATTGAATCCATAGGCAAAATAAGTCATATCGGGAGTTGTACACCAGCCACCAAATCTCATTGGGTTTATTTCGATCGGCAAGACTGAACCGGTATGATCACGTCGGATCTCAGCGTGGACAGGAAAATTCTTGACCTTCGCCAATTTCCCTGTTTCCTTCAGAAACACAGAGAATTGATCTATGTTGCTTTCAATAATTTCTTTCGATGAAATATAAATCCGATCGCTTACATCTTCGCTGGAAGAAAATATGTGCTGATAGATGTTGAGTATGACGGGTTCACCTGTGGCATTAAAGTAGGCATCAACTGCGAATTCTTCACCTTCAATACACTCTTCAATAATGAATGAAGTGGTATTCAGAACCTCCATTGGGTATAAATCTTTCACACTGAGTATCTCAGACTTGATGGCTTTTTTCGTTTGCTCCCATTCACCAGGATTTGTGACTTTATGGACCGCCATACTGAAAAAACCAATGGCAGGTTTGATAATAAATGGCATAGGAATGTTTTTCACTGACAGATTTTCTAAGTCGTCCAGATGTACCTTCCTGAAGTAGAAATCAGGATACATTGGCTTTGTCAGGGTTCGAAATTTTACCTTGTCTTTGAATAAATCAATTTTCTCAGGAAGATCGGTGAATGACAGATGTCTGGCTATCCAGCCGATAGAATTTTCAGAAGTAGTGTAGATTGATATATTTTCTGAGGATTTTGCTTTTTGAATAGCATCCACTTCGTCAAGCATATTTGGCCCGTTATTAAAACCGAGTTCTTTAGCAATTTTAGTTTTAACAACGGGAAAATCATTTTTTCTTATTGTTTCTCTCAGGAAATCGGAAACGAATGGCTTATCTACAAAAATCATTTTTTCTCCACATTCTTACGCAGGAATAAACAACACTGCATAGAGCCTACTCATTTGGCTTTTTGCAACGTATAAACCCATGCTCAGCAGAAAGCGAAAACTCCGATACATGCCACCTGCACCAACTGAGATTTTGGGTAGAACGCCAGATAAAGCCTGAGCATATCTTTTGCCCATACTAACAATAGCAGCCTCCATTGCTACGGTCAATGCCTTTTAGATGCTGAAAGAGACAATGTATGTAACGGAATATCAAATCGGCTTTGTTGGATTTCTAATTCAACTTTATCTTTGATCTGGTTGGGTGTAAAAGAACCTTCTGGATTATCACACTGAAGTAGTGCGCAATGAATCCACACTTCAGTAGCAACAGAGGGGTAAGTTCTTCATTGATATTTTCTGAAATATGTGAAAGATCATTTCAAACAGGAACAGGTGAGAAAAGGTATATGACCACAATTAAAGAATTATCATCAAGCTTCAACATACTGAAAAAAAGCTTTACTGATTACGAAAACCGTCCTGAACAGCGCGAGATGGCCAGAGAAGTTCTGCGCTGCCTCAAGGATAATAAGAATCTTCTCATAGAGGCGGGGACAGGTGTCGGAAAGTCTTTTGCTTACCTTATTCCGGCAATACTTTCGCAGGAAAAAACGATTATTTCAACTTCTACACTGGCCCTTCAGGATCAGCTTGTAAACAAGGACCTTGTCTTTCTTCAAAAGGCGCTCCCACAGAAATTTTCTTTCGGTGTTCTTAAAGGAAAGAACAACTATCTTTGCTTGAAACGGGAGAAAGAATATACCGGAACGGGAAGGAATTATAAACGATTTCTCACGTGGCTGTCAAAGACTGAAACAGGCGAAAAAGCAGAGCTTTCATTTATTCCAAAATTCTGGGCGGAGGTCTGCGGGGATTCACAGGATTGTAACGGCAGAATGTGCCCCTTCTATAACAGATGCTTTTACTATCGTCATTACAGGAATATCTACAAAAACGATATTCTTGTAGTCAATCACCACCTCCTTGTCTATGATCTCATTTCGGATTTAAATGTCCTACCATTTCACAAACAATTAATAATCGATGAGGGCCACGATATTGAGGAGGTAATTTCCCATGTTTTCGGCAGCGCTCTGAGTTATTCGCGGACTGTATGGCTCCTCTACCGGTTGAAAGGACTGAAAATAATCGTTGATCACCTTTTTCCCGAGGTAGAATATCTCTTTAAAAAAACCGGGGGGGCCTCCCACCCGATTTCCCCAATTCCTCCTCACATGATAGAAGAATTAAGAAATTTTCGGACAAAACTATCACTGGTTAAGACTATATCAACGCTTGAAAAATACAGGAATTCGGTAAAGGACGATGGAATCAAAGACAGAATAGAAACGACAACGAGTTATATCAAGTCATTCGCGGCGGATATAGATGATTTTATCGGAAGGAATGATGCGGACAAAGTTTACTACATATCGGGAAACGCCAGAGCTGTTGAGTTCAAAAGCAGCCTTGTGGAATCCCGGAGCGTTTTCAGAACGCTGACAGACAACTATGACAGCACAATTATGACATCGGCCACTATGACATCCGGGGGTAATTTTGCTTTTTTAAATAAGAGGCTGGGGATCGCGGATTTTGAAGAAAAAATTATTGGTTCGCCATTTGATTATAAAAAACAGTCACTTTTGTATGTGGACGAGGATCTGCCAAAACCTAACAGCGGAAATGATAAGTTATTTCAGAATGAGAGTATCAGAAAAATAGATGCACTTATTACTGCGTCGCGCGGCAGGGCCTTAGTGTTGTTTACTTCGTATCGTCATCTCAATTTTGTGGCGGAAAATACCACTATCCCCTACCCTTTCAAGTTACAGGGCGACATGCCCCCCGCTAAACTCATTCAGTGGTTCAAGTCTACCCCGGATTCCGTGCTTTTCGCAACGTCCACTTTCTGGCAGGGTGTTGACATAAAGGGAGAGGACTTGAGCCTGGTTGTTATCGGCAAACTTCCCTTCAGTTCACCGGGGGACCCCGTGTACCAGGAGCGATGCAACAGACTGGGAAACAGCTGGTTTAACGATCTCGCTCTCCCGTCCGCGATTCTGACATTGAGGCAGGGGTTTGGGCGGCTCATAAGGGGAAGCAATGAATACGGTGTGGTTGCCATTCTGGATACACGAGTTGCCAAAAGCTCATACGGGAAAACCATCATATCCTCTCTGCCGGATGTTGCCATCACCCACAATGTTGCAGACGTGAAACAGTTTTTTGATTCTGTTCCCTCATCTGCACAGAAAAAAACTAAAAAGAGCGCGGGGGTTAGGGTATCAACTTGAAAACTTGTGATATCTCTGTTCTGTCATTTCGGAACTATTGCCTTGACATTAGCAAAAATAGGCTCTAGCTGTTGTAAGAAAAATGAAAATATCACTGCGAGGAGGAACAAGAAAATGGACTGGGGAATGAAAAATCGCATGTCACAGCTTATTCAACCGGACGGGCATTGTTTTTTTATGCCCATTGACCATGGTTATTTTCAGGGACCTACAACCTGTCTGGAAAAACCCGGCGAAACTATAGCACCTCTTTTACCATATTGTGATGCCCTTTTTGTTACCAGAGGGGTATTACGATCCGCAGTGGATCCGGAGAGCAGCAAACCCATTATTCTCAGGGTATCCGGTGGAACCAGCGTAATCGGCAAAGACCTGGCAAATGAAGGCATCACCACATCAATCGATGAAATTCTCCGCCTTAATGCGTGTGCTGTGGGTATTTCCATCTTTGTGGGAAGTGATTATGAACGCGAATCACTCTTAAATCTTTCAGAGCTCGTGAATCAATGTGAAGATTACGGCATACCGGTTATGGCAGTGACGGCTGTCGGCAAGGAATTAGAAAAACGGGATGCCAGATACCTTGGCTTATGTTGTCGTATTGCCGCTGAGCTGGGCGCACGTGTCGTCAAAACATACTGGTGTGAAGACTTTGATCAGGTTACGAATGGCTGCCCTGTTCCTGTGGTTATGGCAGGTGGCCCCAAATGCGAAACAGAGCTTGAGGTCTTTGAATTTGTTTATGACGGTCTGCAAAAAGGTGCCATCGGTGTCAATCTCGGCAGAAATGTATGGCAGAATCCACATCCGGAGGCCATGGCAAAGGCTTTGCGATCTGTCATTCATGAAAGTTACACTGCCAGGGAAGCGTTTGAATTATTTAATAGCGAAAAGAATGAGTAGTAGGGGTATGATCAGATGCACGTAGCGATGTATTATAACAATCACGATATCCGGTTGGAAGAGATGCCAACACCCCGGATCGGATCCGGCGAAATACTGGTCAAAGTTGTTGCCAGCGGTATCTGTGGCAGTGATGTCATGGAATGGTATCGTATCAAAAAGGCGCCCCTCGTCCTGGGCCATGAAATAGCGGGAGAAATCGTCGAAGTTGGAGAAGGTGTAGAAAATTACAAGGTCGGTGACAGGGTCTTCGTTTCCCACCATATTCCCTGCAATACTTGTTATTATTGTCTGAGAGGGCATCACACAACATGTGAGACATTACATACGACAAATTATGATCCCGGTGGTTTCGCAGAATATATACGTGTGCCCGGTCTCAATGTTGATCGGGGTGTTTTTATTTTGCCGGATGAGTTATCCTTTGATGACGGAGTTTTTATCGAGCCCCTGGCCTGTGTCATACGAGGGCAGAGAGTTGCAAATTTACAGCCGGGACAGTCCGTCTTGATCCTGGGGAGCGGCATTTCAGGTATGCTCCATCTCTTGCTTGCAAAAGCTTTGGGAGCGGGAAAAATCATTACAACGGATGTAAGTGAGTATCGACTCCAAATGGCACGCAGTTTCGGAGCAGACGC
>Ga0209121_10002154_pt1 | contig 20216 bp, 18 predicted proteins | sample Cruoilmetagenom3_FD_187292 | JGI IMG/M metagenome (GOLD analysis project Ga0209121, IMG submission 187292) | Oil polluted marine microbial communities from Coal Oil Point, Santa Barbara, California, USA - Sample 3 (SPAdes) (version 2) | ecosystem: Environmental > Aquatic > Marine > Oil seeps ...
TGATGCTCGGGGTGCCGGCCCCAAAGCTCGGCGACGCGCTGGCCCGCTTTCGGTTGCTGATCGCGGGCATTGCGTTTTTCGGCTGGTTGGCGGCGCGGGCCGCGGTCTGGGCCGCGGTCTGGGCCGCGGTCTGGGCCATGGCGCTGTTCAGCCGTTACGAGTTGGCGCTGCTCTCGATCTCGATCGCCTTGCCCTACCTCGCCTATTTCGGGGCCGAGCAGGGCATCGGCGCATCGGGCGTGATCGCCGCAGTCGCGGTGGGGCGACGCTGAACCTGACCGGGACCAGACGTTTGCAGCCGCAAACCTTGATCAATCTGCGCGATTTCTGGGGTGTGCTCGCCCATTGGGCGGGGCGCTGATCTTCATTCTCGCGACATTCCTCATTCCGCATCTGCTGGAAGAGGTGCGGGTCGGGGATTTCGTGCTGATCGGCGTGGTGATCCTCGCCGCCATCGCCGCGCGGGTGGGTATCCTGTACGGCCTCCTGCCGCTGATCACGGCGCTGCGCGCCTCACCGGAGGTGGAGCGGCCCTACCGGGTCGCGATCCTTTGGGCGGGCTTGCGCGGCGCGGTCACGCTGGCGCTGGCACTCGCGCTGACCGAGAGTTTCCGGGTGCCCTTGGGGACCAGGCGGCTGGTCGACCGGTTGAGCGCTTGCAGGCGGCACAAGGTGCTGCTGATCGAGGCGGGCGGCAGCGACCGGCGCTTCTGGATCAAAGTCCCGCTTGGCTATGCGAGGACATTTCGCGCGCGGGCGGTGGCCTGGCGCTACACGGCCGAGGCCGACCCCGGGCTTGGCGGGCGCGAAGCCCATGGCCGCGTGGGCGGGTGATCGGCGGGTCGAGTTCGATCAACGCGATGGCTTCCTTGCGGGGCCTGACACGGGATTTCGACGATTGGGCGCAGGCGGGCGCGACCGGCTGGCACTGGGAGACAGTGCGCGAGACCTTCCAGGCGATGGAAACCCGCCTGCCACCGGGCGGTGGCGCGCTGGCCCCGGTTCGCGGTAACGGGCCGGTCCTGGTCAGCGATCTCACCGACCGGATGCACCCTTTGCCCGCCATCTCCTCGCCGCCGCCCGGCAGATGGGCTGGCCCGTGCCGGGTGGCCTCAATACCGGTGACAGCGAGGGTCTCGCGCCCTGCACGGCGCCGTGCGGGGTGGCCGGCGTTGGTCTTCGGCGGATGCGCACCTGGACCCGGCGCTCAAGCGGCCCAACCTGCGGTTGTTCTCGAATGCCCTCGTGCAGAGGATCGAGACGGACCAGCGGCGCGCGATCGGTGTGCGCTCCGGAACCGGGGACCGGTCCTGCGTTGCCCATGCGCGCGGCGAGGTGGTGCTGTTTGCCGGCGCAGAGAAGTCGCCGCAGCTCCTGCAGCTGTCGGGGATCGGTCCCGCCGGTTTGCTCAAGCGCCACGGGTTCAACCTGCGCCATGCGCTGGCCGAGGTCGGCCGGGGGGTGCAGGATCACCTTGGGGTCTCGCATATGTTGCGGGCGACGGAACCGACCCTGAACAATCGTCTGGGGCGCAGGCCGGGACGGCTCGCGGCTGGTCCGCGCCACCTGTTGTCGCGAAACGGCCCGCCCAGCGTGCCGGTCAACCAGCTCGGCGGCTTCGTCCGGTCCAATGTCGGGGTGGTCCATCCCGATCTGTTGACCTACTGCAACCCGATGTCCTATCTCGGCCAGTCCTGTCTCGCCCGCGCGTCCGGGGGCACGCGCGTGGACGGGCAGGCGGGGTACCTGCTCTGCGCCCAGTCCTGCCGTCCGACCAGTCGGGGCGAGGTCCGCCTCGCCTCGGCAGATCCCGGCAATCCGCCGATGATCCGACCCAATTCGTTCTCCACGGATCACGACCGCGACATGGCGGTCCGGGCGGGGCGGGGTCTGCGCGGGCTGGCGCAAACCCCGGCGCTCGGGGCGGTGACCGGGGACCGGCTCGTGCCCGATCTGGCGGACTGGAATGACGATACCCCGCTCGCGGATTTCCGGGCGCGGGCGGGCCCCGCCTTTCACCCGACCAGCACCTGCCGGATGGGCCGGTCGCCCGGCAACGCGGTCCTCGATGCGCCGCTCCGGGTGCACGGCATCGCCGGGCTCAGGGTGGTCGAGGCCGCGTCTTTCGCGAACGTCACGTCGGGAAGCAACAACGCCCCGGCGATGATCCTGGCAACCCGGGGTGCCGAGCTTTTGCTGCAAAACGCGCAGACGCTGAACCGCCCAGAGAGTGTGCGATGCAACTCGAGAAGATCGAAACCTTCGTCGTGGCCAACCCGCTGCCCGGCACGGCGGGCGCTACGTCATCTTCCTGCGCCTGACGACGGGTTGCGGGATCACCTCGGGTCGGCGAGATCTACAACGCCACTTTCGGGCCGGACCTCGTGGCCGCGATGGCCCGCGAGGTGTTCGAGCGCCAGTTTCCGGACCACGACCCGCACCACATTGAACGGCTGTGGCGCGCCACGTACGGCACCGGCTTCACGATGCGGCCGGACGTGACGGTGATGGGCGTGCTCAGCGGGCTGGAGATGGCCTGCTGGGACATCCTCGGCAAGGCGGCAGACCAGCCGGTGTACCAGCTGCTTGGCGGCAAGGTGCACGAAAGGCTGCGCAGCTGTACCTATCTCTACCCGCCCGCGGGCGAGGTCTTCCCGGACCCCGACGGCCCCAACGTCGACAACGACCCCGACCTCGCCGCCGAAGCGGTTCATGGCGTTCGTGCGCGGGGCGATCTCCAGCGAAATGGGCGCGCCGATCACCATGTCGCGGGCGGACCAGGCCAGCTGCGGGATCGGGCATATCAACTCCTTCATCGCCGCGCGACGTGACCAGCCCGAGCGCGCGGACTTGTCGACCGGCAATGTGCTGAAGCGCGAGCCGATCGGTGTCTGCGGTCTCATCACGCCCTGGACCTGGCCGATCAGCCAGATCGCGCAAAAGGTGCTGCCGGCGCTGGCCCTGGGCGCGACCTTCGTTTTGAAACCCTCGGCCTACGCGCCACTGTCGGCCGCGCTGTCTGCCGAGATCGTGCACGGTGCAGGCGACCCGGCGGGGGGGTGCATCCTTGTCCAGGGCGACGGGCCGACGGACGGCGCGGCCCTGTCGCGCCACCCCGGCATCGCCACGTCTCCTTCACCGGCGCGACCCGGGCCGGTGTGCAGGTCTCGAAGGACGCCGCCGACGGCGTGAAACGGGTCACGCCGGAACTCGGCGGGGCCCCCCAACCTCGTCTTTGCCGATGCCGATCTCGAAGCCCGCATCGCCGAGGGGGTGTCGTTCTGTTCCCACACCACCGGTCAGTCCCGCAACGCGCCGACCCGGAAGCTGGTTGCGCGAAGCTGCCTCGACCGGGTGCTCGACATCGCGGTCCGGACGGCGATCTACGCCGATGTGAGCAACCAGACGGCGCGCGCGAAAAGATCTTTAGGCCGGTGCTCGTCATCATCCCGTTCGACACCGAGCCAGAGGCTATCGTCGTCGCCAACGACACCGCCTACGGGCGCGCCGCTTTCGTGCAAACCGGGTCCGTCGCGCGCGCACCGGGTGGCCGCCCGACTGCGTGCGGGCACGGTGACGATAAACGGCAACAGCACCAACGACGGCGCGCCCAGCGGCCACTGCAAGCAGTCGGGCAATGGCGGTGAGGGCGGTGTCTTCGGGTTGGAAGATTTTCAGGCGCTGAAGGTGCCCGGCGCGGTCGTCGGACCAAGGGCCCTTCCCGGCTCCGACCGCGGCAAAGGGTGCCCCGGGGCCGGATCGCGGCCCTTTCGCGGACAAAGAAGGCGACCATTCGCATGGACCCACGAGGCCTGCTGATCGGGACGTCACCGCCCCGAGGCGACAGCCCTGAGTTTGGCACAAACTCAGGTGGCCGGAAGCGCGTGTTCGCCGGTCTTTTCCGACAACGTCGTCAGCCCGAAGTCGTCGAGGATCGCATAGACCGCCGGCAGCACCAGGATCACCACGAGGCTCGCGGCGAACAGGCCGAAGACCAGGCTGGCGACGAGCGGCACGAGGATCTGCGCCTGAAGGCTGGTTTCGGTGAGGATCGGGATCAGGCCGGCGAGCGTCGTCGTGGTGGTCAGCAGCATGGCGCGGAAGCGGGCGCGGACCGCCCGCGAGGCCGCCTCGGCCACGCTGCCCGCGTCCCCGTGTTCGTGCTTGATGAACTCGACCAGAAGGATGGAGTTGTTCACCACCACGCCGGCCAGGGCCACGTAGCCAAGCAGGCTCGGCATCGAGAAGTCGAGCCCCATTGCCATGTGGCCGAAGATCGCGCCGGCGAGCGCCAGCGGGATGACCAGCATCACCACGATCGGTTCGACATAGGAGCGGAACTGGAACGACAACAGCGCGAAGACGCCGAACAGGCCGATGACGAAGCCCTTCATCATAGAGACCTGGGTGGTGGTCGCCTCGGCCCGCTGACCCTCGACGTCGAGGGTGAGGCTGGGGTAGCGGGCGCGCAGGTCGGGCACGAAGCGGGCGAGGGTATCGGAGACGATGGCATTTGCGTTGGCCACGCCGGTGTCGATGCTGCCCTGCACCGTGACGGTGCGCACGCCGTCCTCGCGGTTGATCCTTGCCACACCGCGGCCGGTGTCGACCGCCGCGACCACCGACAGCGGAATTGCCGTGCCATCGGCCCGGGCAATGGCGAATTCGTCGAAGGTGCGGGGCTCGACGGCGTTTGCCGGGTCAAGGCGTGCGGTGACCTCGACGGCGCGGTTCCCGATCTGGAGCTCGCTGATCGTCGTGCCCTGATAGGCGGCGCGAAGCTGGTCGGCGACCATCGTGGCCGTGACACCCATCGGACCGGCCGCGTCCTTCAACGTGATCCGCATCTCGCGCTTGCCGGGGCGCAGGTCGTCCATCACCGAGGTGACGCCTTGGTAGGTGCCGAGCCAGGCGGTGAGCTCGGTGGCGGCGGCTTTCAGCGCGTCGAGGTCGTCGCCCTTCAGCCGCATGTCGAGGGCGATGCCGGCGGGGCCGATCGTGCTCTCGACGATTTTCAGGCTGAGGACGTCGGGGAGCGTGCCGACCTCCTCGCGCCAGACGGCCATGATCGGGCCGGGCCGCAGGGTCCGCAGCGACGACGGCAGCAGGTCGACCGAGACGGTGGCGACATGGGCGCCGGTCTCGAAAGCGTCGCGGTTCACGCCATTGAATACGGTGACGCTTCGCACCAGATCGGCGCCGCCCGGCTGCTCGGGCGCCAAGCGGGCGTTGACCCGGTCGAGCCCGGAGATCAGGGCCGTGACGACCGCGTCGGTGCGCAGTTGCGGTGTTCCTTGCGGCAGCAGCACCCGCGCCTCGATCGTGTCGCCGTCGATCTCGGGGAAGGCGGTGAACTTGAGGGCGCCGCCGGCAATCTGGGCGATGGCCACGAAGAGGATGGCCAGCGCCAGCCCCACCGTCGCGTAGCGGGCGCGGATCAAAACGTCGGCGAGCCGTCCGGTCGCCTCCCTGAGCGCCGCGATCGCGGCCTCGATGCGGGCGGCGACCCGGCTGCGGCGCGGTTTTTCGAGGCTGTGCAGAAGGTGGTGCGGCAGGATCAGAAAGGCCTCGACGAGCGAGACGGTGAGCACGAACAGCATCACCGCCGGCACCACCCGGAGCACAGCGCCGAGGTCGCCCTTGAGGAAGGCGAGCGAGCCGAAGATCATCGCCGTGGTGGCGAAGGAGGCGAGCACGTTGGCGAACACCTGGCGTGTTCCCTCCACCGCCGCGTCGAGCGGGGCGCGGCCCTTTTCGCGCAGCCGGGCGATGTTTTCCGAAATCACGATGGCGTCGTCCATCAACAACCCGATGACGATCAACAACCCGATGGTGGTCATCAGGTTCAGCGAGTAGCCGAAGGCGGCCATGATCGCGACACCGCCCATGAAGGACACCGGCAGGCCCATCGCCACCCAGAAGGCGAAGCGCAGGCCGAACACCAGCCAAAGCACGGCGAAGACCAGCGCGAGGCCCTGGAGGCCGTTCACCAGCACCAGCGACAGCCGCTCACGGATCACCGTGGCGCCGTCGGAGATCACCTCATACCCGATGCCCGTCGGGGCGCTGGCGCGTTCGGCATCGAGAAAGGCGTTGATCGCGTCGATGGTGTCGAGCGAATCTTCGGCGCGGGTCTTGGTTACATCGAGGATGGCGGCGGGGCGGCCGTTGAGCGTGATGGCCTCGGTCTCGTCGGCGTAGCCTTCGGTGATCCGGGCGATCTCGCCGAGGCGCACCTGCCCGCCGCCGGCGGAGGCGCGCACGACGATGTCGGCGAGCGTATCGCGGCTGCGGCGCTCTTCGGCGATGCGGATCAACAGGCTCTGGTCGCGCCCGTCGAGCGATCCCGCCGGCATGTCGAGGCTTTCGGCGCCGACCGCGCGGGCGACGTCGGAGATCGACAGCCCGAAGCGGCGCAGGGCGGCAGGGGAGACGTCGATGCGCAGCTCGGACGCGGGGAAGCCGCGAATGCCGACCATGGGAATGCCGCCCCAACGCAGCATCCGGGTGCGGACGTCTTCGGCGTAGGCTTCGAGGGTGGGGCGGTGATCCGGGCCGGTGATCGCGACAGAGGCGACGAAATCGGTCAGCCCGACGGCGTGGACCGCGGCGGGTTCGGCGCGGGCGGGGAAATCGGTGATGGCGTCCAGCTCCGCGGTGACCTCGGCAAGGAAGCCGCGGTAGTCGGCCCCCTCGCGCATCCGGGCGACGGCCCGGCCGAGGCCCTCGCGGGCTTCGCAGGACGAGGAGGCAAGATCGGTGACCGCGTCGAAAGCGGCCTCGATCCGCTCGCAGATCGCGCTTTCGACGTCTTCGGCGCGCGCGCCGGGGTAGGGGACGTTGACCTCGACCTCGGTGGTCGCGGCGCGGGGGAAGGTCTCGCGCAGGAGCCCCGGACCGGCGATCAGGCCGGCGGCGAGGAAAACCAGCATGAGCAGGTTGGCGATGGTCGGGTGGCCGGCGAAGAAACGGATCATCGCGCGGTCTCCAGGGTGGCGGCAAGGGCGTCGTCGGCCACCGGGGCGAGCGGCATGCCCTCGATGGGAGCGACGAGGTCGGAGACGATGACTTTATCTCCAGAAGAAAGGCCATTGGAAATCAGTGCGATATCGTCCTGAATTAATGCCGCTGACACCGGCCGGCGCTCCAGCCGGTCGCCGTCGTCCGCCACGAACACCGCCCCGTCCCAGAGCGCGCTGCGTGGCACGGCGAGCCCGGAGACCGGTCGCCCGGCGATGCCGACCTCGACAAACATGCCCTTGGTGAGGGGCGGTTGCGCGCCCGGAACGGCGCTCGTGTAGGCCGCGTCGACGACGACGATCACGCCGAGGGTGCCGGTCTTGGGGTCGATCGTGTCGCTGACCCGGTCGACCCGGCCCGGCCAGCTCAGCGCGTCGTCGCCGAGATCGAGACGGACCTGGGCGCCGAGACCGAGACCGCGCAGCACGGCGGTCATCGCTGCCGGGTCGGCGGCGAAGGCGGCTGCGTCGGGGGCGGCGAGGCGCAGCAGACGGCGCAGCTCGGTCACCGGTATCTGGGCCTCGACTTCGGCCTGGGCGATGCCGTCGAGCACGGCGGCAACCTCGCCGACGCGCAGGAACCGTCCTTCCTCGACCGAGACCTGCGCCACGCGGGCCGCGAACGGCAGGGTGAGTGTGGTGCGCGCGCGGTTGAGCCGCGCGGTTTCGCCCGCGGCGCGGGCGGCGGCGGTGTTGGCTTCGAGGCCCACGCGTTGCGACGGGATCAGCGCCAGCGTGCTCTCGATCGATTGCACCTTCTGGCGCTGCGCGAGCCAGGCGGCGCGGGCGGTGTCGACCGCGGCCTGGGCGCGGGAGCCGCCCTCGCGCAGGGCCTCGACGCGGGCCAGTTCGTCGGCCCGGAGCGTGAGCACGTCGCGTTCGATCTCCAGCGCCGCGCGCTGGTTGTCCGCCGACACCGCCAATTCGGCAAGCTTTGCCTGCGCCGCGCGGGTGTTGGCCTCGGCCTGGGCGAGGGCCAGATCGTAGTCGTCCGCGGCGATCCGCAAAAGCTCGGCGCCGGCCGGCAGCACCGCGCCACGGGCGAGTTCGGGGTTCACCCATGCGACGGTGCCACCCACCTGGGCGATGGCCTCGAAGGTCTCTGCGGGCGCGACCAGGCCGAAGCCGGTCACGAGCGGGCGCAGCGCCGTCTCGGCGGCGGCGATGACCCGAACCGGCGTGGCGACCGCACGCGCCTCGATCTGCGCCGGCGGCGCTTTGGTCTTGACGGTGTAGGCGAGGAACCCGGCGCCGCCGGCGACAAAGGGAAGCGTGAGGAGGAGGAATTTCAAACCGTTGTGCATCATGCCTCGCTTTGCCGCGCGAAGGCGGCGAGTTGAAGATCGAGAAGGCGGCGCCCGTCGGCTGCGAGCAGCCTCGGGTCATGGGTGAGCACAAGCCGGAGCGCGAGGCCCTGCAAGACGCCCATCACCAGCGCCGCGATGTCGGCAGCGGGCACGTCGCCGCGCAGCGCACCTTCGGCCTGCGCCGCGGCGCAAAGCCGGACCAGTGTGCTCTGAAATGCCCCCATCCGCGTCTGCATGGCCACCCGTACCGCCGCGTCCGCGCTGGTCGGGTCGCGTGTGAGCATGATCTCGGGCAGCGCCGGGGTGCGTTCGATCAGGGCGAGCTGGCCAAGGATCAGGGCGCGCAGCCGGGCGAGCGCCGGTCCGTCGGTGGCTTCGGCTGCGTCGAGGTTCTGCGCGACTTCATCGCCGAGCCGGTCGGTGATTGCGCGCCAGAGCTCCGCCTTGGAGCGGTAGTGGCGATAGATCGCGGGTTGGGTGAGGTTCAGACGCTCGGCAATGGCAACCGTGGTCACGCGGCCGGGCCCGCCCTCGAAGCCAAGGGCGAGCGCGGTGTCGAGGATCTGGGCTTTGCGACCTTCGGGTGGTGCGTTCATGTGTTGCCCCGCGGTGAGGCGAACCAGGCGATTGTGCCCCAGACGGCGAGACGGAGGGCGAGGGCACCGCCAGTGCGCGGTTCGACCGGCGTCCCGGTGGCGGCGACGACGGTGAAGATGACAGCCGCCCCGGCGGTTGCGACCGCGATGGCGAGGGCGAGCCGGTGACCCCAGGGCCGGATCCGCCACAACCCGACCGCAGCCGCGAGATAGGCGAAGCCGGCGAAGAAATTGAACCAGACGACGAAAGGGACGACGTCGCCGGCGAGGGTCCTCGCCGGTTCGGGTCCGAACAACACCCCCGAGGCGGCCGTGATCGTCGCAAGGCCGAACATCCCGGCAATGGCCGCGAGGATTTGGCCAGGCCTGCGGCTACGCGTTTGAGGTCCTGACATCAGATGATCCCTTCTCGTGACCGCCGATCGGCCGCTTCGGGTGCGGCGTGTTATATCGATATAACGTTTTGCCGTACGTGCCCTTGAGAAAAGTCAAGCCAACGTCTGCGGGGATCCCGGGGTCGCAGGCAAGTCCCGTCCAGGCGGGATCGTCGCAGAACTACGAGGGCGTGTCGGCAAGCGGGCCGCGACGGTCCGGGGGCCGGGACGGGTTGGGCGAGGACCACGCCTGGATTGCGTTTTCAATTGGTCCTGGTGATCCGGCCCGGCGCGAACTGCCCCAGCAGGCCGGAGGGCTGGGGCTCAGCTGCCGCTTTCTGCCTGATCGAGAAGCCTGTCGACCCAGCGCGCCGTCGCCCAGGTGGCCGGAACGCCGAGCGGAAGCGACAGGGCAAGCGCAAGCGGGGGGGAGAGCACGGGAAGCCCGAGGGTCGCGCCGAGCAATGACGCGAGGAACAGGTTGACCGCGACCGCGGCCGCGACGAAGGGAAACAACACGACCGCGAGTTTGCGGCGCGACCAGCGGAGTGCAGATGTGGGTCTACCGTCCGGCATGCGCGCCAATCCTTTCCCGGGGCGTTCCCGTGCACCTCTCTTGTGCCACAAGAGTCGAGTGGGCGACTTGATTTTGGTTAAGCGCTCGGGGTCCCCACTGCGTGAAACACCCGGTGCGGTTCAAAACCCGGACCGCGCGAGACGATGAAACGTCGTTTCGGCGCGGGCGTCCGGGTATTATTCCTGGCCGCAGGTCTGTTTGCGATCCTCGCGATGGCCTGGTGGGAAGTCTATTTCGGCGTGCGCGACACCGGGACACCGGGACATCGGCGGGCGCGTCACTGCAAGTCCGTTCGCGGTGGCGCCGCAGGGAAGGCACGCCCATGTTTTGTGTTCGGCTACGGCGCGGCCGTGCGTGCAGGGCTTCTGTGGACCCCGGCGTTCAGTCTCGATGCCGGCAGGCGCCTGCCGGCGTTTCCGGGGTCACGCGCCGACCGCAGACGCGCGATCAGCCCGGCGGCAGCACCGCGACCTCGCGTTTCGCGGCCAGGTTGATTTCGACCCGGGTGCCGTCAATCCGTGTCCCGATCACCGCGTACCTTTTGCCGGCGACCGGTTCGAGCGCGGCGACCGGCGCGTCGAGCACGATCCGCAGGCGGGCGAACATGCCCTCTTCGGCCGGCAGGCTTTCCTCCATTCCGGTCTCGTAGGAATGAACGAAGCCGTCGTGGAAGGGCCCGGCGTCCGGGAAAAGGGCGATTTCCCAAAGCTCGGGGACACCGTCGAGGGCGACAAGGAAACTGCGCCGCGCCGGCACCGCGATCAGTGCAGCGGCGCGGGTTATCACATGGTCACGCGACTCCAGGGTGCGGATATGGGTCACCACGCCCGTCGCGGCGTTGGCGATGGCGAGCGATCTCCCCGCGTTCTCAAGTCGTGCGATCCACTGCCCGTCACCGCTTGGGACGTCGCTTCTGGAGGCGCCGGTGGCGGCGATGAGCATGACGGCGGCCAGGACGAACAAACGCATCGCGTGCTCCAAAAAAAAGATCCGGCCGCCGGGGGTGCCGGCGGCCGGGAGCGGCCCGGGGAACGGGACGTGATGTCCCCCGGTGCCTGGTTTCAGTAGATGTCGTGTTGGGTGTTGTAGACGTTGAACTTTCCGGTCGGCGTGATCAGGCGCGGGTCCTTGATGACCGTAACGACCTCGAGCGTCTTGTCGTCGAGCACCACGATCGCGCTCTCCTTGTCCTTGGCGTTCCACACCGAAAGCCAGACCTGGGTGCCATCCTTGTTGAACTCGGGATGCACCACGCGCGGTTGCCCGTCTGCGATCCCGGCCAACTCGGCGATCGGCAGGGAGACGTATTCGGGCTCTTCCTCGCCGGTCATCTCGGAGATCGTGAACACGCCGACCGCGCCCGAAAACTCAGGCTCCGGGTTCAGCGGCGCATCGACATAGAGGTGATCCGAGTTCGGATGGGTCTTGATGAACAGCGAGCCGCCGCCGAGCGCGGTGAAGTTCTGCACCATCTTCCAGGCGTTGTCGGGGTGTCCGTCCGGATCGGTCCCGATCAGCGAGATCGTGTCGTCGCCGAGGTGTGAGGTGCCCCAGACCGGCCCGAAGGTGGGGTGCACGAAGTTGGCGCCGCGCCCCGGATGCGGGGTATTGCCCTCGGTCTCGACCAGCGTGACGAGCTTGTTTTCCTCGGTGTCGATCACCGCGATCTTGCCGCGTGCGTTGGCCGCAACGAGGAAGTAGCGCAGCGACGCGTCGAAACCGCCGTCATGCAGGAACCGCTCGGTCGCGATCTCGGTCGTCTTCAGGTTGACGAGATCGGAATAGTCGACCAGCAGCGTCTTGCCGGTTTCCTTCACGTTGATGATGAACTCCGGCCGGTAATGCGACGCGACGATCGAGGCCACGCGCGGTTCCGGGTGATAGACCTGTTCGTCATAGGTGACGCCCCGGGTCGACACGACTTTCAGCGGCTCGAGCGTTTCGCCGTCCATGATCACGTATTGTGGCGGCCAATAGGCGCCCGCCACCGCGTAGCGATCCTCCCAGCCCTCGAATTTCGAGGTTTCGACCGAGCGCGCCTCGATGCCGATCTTGATTTCGGCAACGGTGTCGGGATGCTCCATCCACAAATCGATCATGTTGACGCGCGCATCGCGGCCGATCACGAACAGATACCGCCCCGAGGCGGAGGTGCGTGAAATATGCACCGCGTAGCCGGTGTCGATGATTTCCTCGATCGCGAAAGTATCGCCGTTGATCAGGGCGATCTGGCCCGAATCCCGCAAGGTGACCGACATCAGGTTCTCGATGTTGATGTCGTTCATCTTTTCGGTCGGGCGATCTTCCGGCGCAACAACCAATTGCCAGGTGTCCATCATGTCGGGCATGCCCCATTCCGGCGGGGACGGCGGATCGACCAGGACGTAGCGGGCCATCAGATCAATCTCTTCATCGGTCAATTCACCGGAGGTGCCCCAGTTCGGCATCCCGGCGGGCGAGCCGTATGTGATGAGATCGAAGAGATATTCGTAGCCGTTTTCGCGGGTGATGTCAGTGGTCAGCGGCTTGCCGGTTGCGCCTTTGCGCAACACGCCGTGGCAGCCGGCGCAGCGTTCGAAGTAGATCTGCCGACCGGTTTCGAACTCCTCCGCCGTCATGATCGGATCGTCAGGGCCGTGGCCCGGTACCTCTTCGTCGAGGGCGAGTTGCCCGACTGTGGGGATGGCGGGGGCGGTCTGTGCCATGGCCGGGGCCAGGGGCGCGAACAGGCCGAGCGCCGTGGCGGCGAGCAGGCGTGGTAAGAACGGGTGATTCAATCTGGGCATCGGGTCCTCCCTCCGTTTGACCAAAGTGTGCCGACTGTCACCGGACAAAAATCGCCTGTCCTTGACTTTTGTGAAGGCACGCTGCGGGGCGCGCGATTCCCCCGCACGCGCGCACGCCCGCGCGCGTGCTTGACTTTTGTTAAGGACCGTTGGGTTCGCAACGCCGATACCTGACGAGACGTAAACTCCAGAAGGGGGCTCTCACATGAGTGAAGTCATGACGAAGAGCATGGCCCGCAATATCTTCTACGGCGGGTCATTGTTTTTCATTCTCATATTCCTCGGGCTATCGGCCCATTCACATCTCTACATCGTCAAGACCTCGACCAACGCCGCCACGCTCACCGATAGCGTGCGCGACGGCAAGCACCTGTGGGAAAGACACGGCTGCATCAACTGCCACACGATTCTCGGCGAAGGCGCCTACTTCGCGCCCGAGCTCGGCAATGTGATGACCCGCTGGGGCGTCGACGAAGGTGACCATGAAGGCGCTTTCGAAGTGCTCAAGGGCTGGATGGACGCGATGCCCACCGGCATCGAGGGTCGTCGGCAGATGCCGAACTTCGGCCTGACCGACGAAGAATACCAGGCAATCGCCGATTTCCTGTTGTGGACCGACACGATCCGCACGCAGGACTGGCCGCCGAACGATGCCGGCTGAGGGGACAGAAAACATGAAATACCAAACACAGAAAATTGCCTATTGGTACTTCCTGACCGCGATGATCCTGTTCGCGGTGCAGGTGACAATGGGCCTGATCATGGGCTGGATCTACGTCGACGGCAACTTCCTCGCCGAGATCATGCCGTTCAACATTGTCCGGATGCTGCACACCAACTCGCTGGTCGTGTGGCTGCTCACCGGCTTTTTCGGCGCCGCCTACTACCTGGTGCCCGAGGAGAGCGAGCGCGAGATCCACTCGCCGAACATCGCCTATCTCCAGCTCATCATCCTGATCGTCGGCACCGTCGGCGTGGTTCTGACCTACACGTTCAACCTGTTCGAAGGGAACTTCCTGCTCGGCAAGGAGGGGCGCGAGTTCATCGAGCAGCCCAAATGGGTCAAGGCGGGCATCGTCATCGCTGCGCTGTTATTCCTCTACAACATCTCGTTGACGGTGCTGAAGGGCCGCAAGACCGCGATCACCAACATCCTGTTGCTCGGGCTCTGGGGTCTGTCGCTCTTGTTCCTGTTTGCCTTCTACAATCCCGGCAACCTGGCGCTCGACAAGCAGTACTGGTGGTACATCGTGCACCTCTGGGTCGAAGGCACCTGGGAGCTCGTCATGGCCGCGATCCTCGGCTTTTTGATGCTGAAGCTCACCGGGGTCGACCGCGAGATCGTCGAGAAGTGGCTCTACGTAATCGTCGCCACGGCCCTGTTCTCGGGCATCCTCGGCACCGGCCACCACTATTACTGGATCGGCACGCCGGGTTACTGGCAGTGGATCGGCTCGGTGTTCTCCTCGCTCGAAGTGGTGCCGTTCTTCGGCATGATGGCCTTCGCCTTCGTCATGGTCTGGAAGGGCCGGCGCGACCATCCGAACAAGGCGGCGCTGCTCTGGGCACTCGGCTGCGCCACGCTCGCTTTCTTCGGCGCCGGCGTCTGGGGCTTCCTGCACACGCTGCACGGGATCAACTACTACACCCACGGCACCCAGATCACCGCGGCCCACGGCCACCTCGCCTTCTTTGGCGCTTACGTGAGCCTCAACCTGGCGATCATCAGCTACGCGATGCCGGTGCTCAAAGGGCGTGATCCCTACAATCAGGTGCTCAACATGGCCTCGTTCTGGCTGATGTCGGGCGGCATGGTGTTCATGACCTTCACGCTCACCTTCGCGGGTACGATCCAGACCCACCTGCAACGGGTGAACGGCGAATACTTCATGGACGTGCAGGACCAGCTCTGGATCTTCTTCGTGATGCGCTTCGGTTCGGGTGTCGCGGTGGTGCTGGGCGCGCTGCTGTTCATCTACGCGATGCTGGCGCCGCGCCGTGAAATCATCGCGGCCGGGTCGTCGCGGCAGCCGGCCGAATGAGGTCCGACGTGGATGGCACCTTGACAACGAAGGGGGCGGCTGACGCCCCCTTCTACCTCCCCCAGGGCGACGAGATGGCGGTGTTCGAAGCCGCTGCCGCCCACGACCTGCCGGTGCTGCTCAAGGGCCCGACCGGCGTCGGAAAAACCCGTTTCGTCGCCCATATGGCGGCAAGGCTCGGCCGGCCGCTCTACACTGTGGCCTGCCACGACGACCTCTCCGCTGCCGATCTGATCGGGCGCTACCTGCTCAAGGGCGGCGAAACCATCTGGGTCGACGGGCCGCTCACCCGGGCGGTGCGCGAGGGCGCGATCTGTTATCTCGACGAGGTGGTCGAGGCCAGGAAGGACGTGGCCGTGGTGCTACACCCGCTGACCGACGACCGCCGCATCCTGCCGATCGACCGCACCGGCGAAGAGCTGGTTGCGACCCCCGGCTTCCTGCTGGTGGCGAGCTACAACCCCGGCTACCAGAACATCCTCAAGACCCTCAAACCCTCGACCCGCCAGCGCTTCATCGCGCTCGATTTCGACTTCCCGGCGCCCGATCACGAGGTCGCGGTGGTGGTGCGCGAAAGCGGGCTCGACGAGGCGCGGGTGCGCCCGCTGGTCCGGCTCGCGAACAAGTTGCGCGAGATGAAGGGCCAGGACATCGAGGAGGGGGTCTCGACCCGCCTCGTGGTCTATGCCGCGACGCTGATCGCCGGCGGCATGGGCGTGGAGCGCGCGGTGCGGGTGGCGATGATCGAGCCGCTCACCGACGAGCCCGACACCAGGGCCGGGCTGCTCGACCTCGTCACCGCGATCTGGGGCTGAGGCGCAATCCGAAAAGTGGAGACCGGTTTTCGGAACAAATTGCGCGACCAACAAAAGGAGAGCCCGATGGAGCCGCTCGATCTGTTCGAGCCGGAAGAGGTGGTCGGCAAGGCCTGGCACCGCCTGGCGACACGGATCGGTGCGCCGGACGCCCATGATGACCACGCGGTCGGCCTCGACGAGGTTGCGGGCCGGCTCGCGGTGTTCTTCCGCGGGCTCGGCGGGGCGGGAGAGGTCGAAATCCGGGCGGTCGCCGACGAGGCGTCCGGCCACCGCCTCGGCTTGCTGCGCCGGCTCGGGACCGTGGCCGAGACCGTGCCACGCACGAGTTTCGACGGCGCCGTGCTGCGGCTGCCCGCGCGCCTCGCCGTCTTCCCGGCCCGCGAGGCCAATGCCGCGCTCTATCTCTGGCTCGCCGCGTTGGCCGCCCACGCGCCGGCGCCAGACGCGGCCGAAGATCCGCTGCAACGCGACCTCGCCACCCTGCGCGGCGCGACGGCGATGATCTCCGCGACCCTCGCCGAGGCGCCCGGCCTCGCGGGGCTCTGGCGCGATCTCGCCGCCGCACATCTCGACATGCGGGCACGCCCGGCGTTGCCCGAGGGCGAGGCGGCGGTGGAGGCTCTGGTGCGCCGGGTGCTGGGCGATCCCGCGCCGCTGCCGACCCTCGCCCAGGTCTTCGCCGATCTCATGCAGGGCGGCAACCTCGCCGCCGCCAACGCGCCGCGCGGCTACCGGCCCTTCGCGCCGGTGCCGCTGTGGCCGGAGCTTCGCCCGGTCGCCCTCGGCGATGCCGAGGCGGTCGAGACCCGCGAGACCGACCAGACCCCCGAGGGTCCGGGCGAGCCGGAAGGCCCCGCCCGCAAGGCGCGCCGCCACCGCACCGACCAGGCCGAGCGCACGGACAGCTTCATCCTGCACAAGTTTGAAGCCCTGCTCTCGGTCGCCCAGTTCATCAACCTCAACCGCCGGGTCGAGGACGACGACGAGGACAGCGCGAAAAAGGCCGCCGACGACATGGACGAGATCGGCCTCGGCCAGCTCGCGAAGGCGCCTGCGACGCGGCTGCGTCTTCATCTCGACCTCGCGCCCGAGGACGCCGATCTCGAAACGCTGTCGGCCAAGCACGTCTACCCGGAATGGGATGTGCGCCGCGGCGTCTACCTGCCCGGTCATACCCGGGTGCTGGCCGCGCCGATCGAGGCGGCGACCGACCACGCCCATGTGTTCGACCCGAAGGCCGAGGCCCGCATCCGGGCCGTGCGCCGCCAGTTCGAGGCGCTGCGCCCTTCGCTGGTCTCGACCCCCGGCCATCTCGACGGCGACGAGCTTGACACCGAGCGCGCGGTGCGTGCGATGGCGGATTTCGCCGCCACCGGCGAGACCGATGCCCGGGTCTGGCGCCAGTCCCGCCCGCTCGCGCGCGACCTCGCCGTTTCGATCCTGCTCGACATCTCGCGTTCCACCGAAGGCGCGGTGAGCTGCGCGCGCGGCATATCGCGCCAGATCATCGAGATCGAGCGCGAGGCCCTCGCGGCGCTTGCCTGGGGGCTCGACGCCTGTGGCGACAGCTTCGCGATCCACGGGTTTTCGTCGCTGCGCCGCGACCGGGTCTACCTGCACGAGGCGAAGAGGTTCGACGAACCGATGAGCCGCACCGTCGAGGCCCGCATCGCAGCTCTGAAGCCCGGCTTCTACACCCGTCTCGGCGCCGCCATCCGCCATGCGAGCGCCGGTCTCGTCGCGCAATCGTCGCACCGCCGCCTGCTGATCGTCATCACAGACGGCAAGCCGAACGACCTCGATCACTACGAGGGCCGGCACGGGATCGAAGACAGCCGCCGGGCTGTGCTCGAAGCGCGGCGTGCCGGGCATTCGGTCTTCGGCATCACGGTCGACCGCGAGGCGAAAGCCTGGTTTGCCCGGATTTTCGGCCAGGGAGGCTTTGCCGTGGTGCGCGAGCCCGACCGCCTCGCCCAGGCGCTGCCGCGGATCTACGCGCAGATCGTTGGCTACGGATGAGCCGGCCACCGACAGTGCCGCCACAGGAGCGAAGCATCCTCGAAGACCTGCCCGGGGATCTGATGATCTGGGTGCTGATCGTCTCCGAACTCCTGGTGTTCGGCGCCGGGCTTCTCGGCTTCCTCGGCGCGCGGATCGCCGACCCGCAAGGCTTCGCCGGGGCGGCGGCGCAGCTGCACCCGGTGCGCGCGGGGATCGGCACCATGGTGCTGGTGAGCTCCGGCGCGCTTGCCGCAACGGGCGCGCAGAAGGGCGGACGCTGGCTCCTGGCCGCCGCCGCCCTCGGCTTTGTCTTTCTCGCGCTCAAGTGGGCCGAGTGGTCGGACCTCGTGGCCGCCGGGATCGGCACGGAGACCCACGCCTTCTTCACCTTCTACTACCTGCTCACGGGCTTTCATGCGGCGCATGTGGCGGCAGGGATCGTCCTGCTCGCGCTGGTGGCCTGGCGCGCGCGCGGACGCGAAACCGAGGCGGCCGTCGCCTTCTGGCACATGGTCGATCTGGTCTGGGTGCTGCTCTATCCGGTGATCTATCTGATGGGGGCGCTGTGAGCACGATCCTCAGAGCCTGGCTTTTGCTCATTGCGGCCTCCGCGGTGACAACCGGTTTCGCCTTCGCCCATGCGCACGGTCTCTGGGTGGCCGTGGCGCTGCTCGGGCTGGCGATGGTGAAATCCCGGGTCATCCTGGCGGACTACCTGCAGCTCAACCGGGTTCCCGCGGTCCGGCGCGGGTTCATGGCCGTCTTGATCCTGTGGGCCGGGATCGCCCTGGCGCTGGCCTTTGCGGCTCAACCCTGATTCCACGACACCGCGCGGTCGCGCTCGATATAGCTGCGCAGGTTCTCGACATCGTCGATTTCCGCGGAGTTCTGCTGGACCCGCACCCCCTGGTCGCGCAGTTTTGCAAAGGCCCGGCTCAGGCTTTCGGGTTTCATCCCCAGCCTGCCAGCAATCAGGACCTTGTCGTAAGGCAATTCGACCGAACAGGCGCCCACCTGCGACCGCGTCAATTCGAGCAGGAAATCGGCGACCCGCTGCGGTCCGGTCTGGGCCTTGAGCTGCTCGACCTGCGCCACCAGGTTGTGAAGATGCGCATAGGTTGCCGTGAGCATCGAGATCGCCACTTGCGGGTTCTCATGCAAGTGTTTCAGCAGTTCGCGCGCGTCGATCCGCATCAGGGTACAATCCGTGACCGCCTCCGCGAACACCGGGTAGGCGGCCTGACGCAGGGCGACGGCCTCGCCGACACTGTGGCCCCTGGTGAAAACCCCGACCACCGCCTCCGTCCCGGTCGGCGCAATCCGGTAGAGTTTCACCCAACCGTCGAGGACGATGTAGATTGCATCGGCGGGATCATCCTGTGCAAAAATCATCGTCCCGCGTGCCGCCGGCGCGATCGTTGCGCGCTTGAGCAGCGAGTCCTGGACGTCTTTCGGCGCGCTGGCAAGCAGCAGGGATTTTCGCGCGATGCGGTCGTGTTCCGGCTTCATCTTCGGGCTCGGTTGTCGCCTGTTTCGATTGAAGGACTCGCTACGCGGCAGAACCCAGGAGTGATCGCAGACCCGCGCGCGAAGGACAATGCCAAACCGCATATTGGTGCGTCGGGTTTCGGTCCGCTTGGCCGACCGGGTGCGGGCATCTGCCGTCAACAGTCAGCTGGCCCATGCGTGGAAACCCGGAGGAACGAGGAGGCGGTCGACGTCACGCAACGCTCTTTCGTGAGAGTCTTGACGCCAGACGGCCTGTCCGGGCGCAGAGTCCGGACGTCAGGGGTTTTTGGATGATGGCCTCTGGCCACGGTCTTGAAACCTGGATCGGGCTGGGTCGCGGACGGCCGTTTTGTTGAGATCGGCAGTGCGCCCGGCCTGGTGATTGGGGGCAACAGGGCTGAAGGAGTTGGAGACCTTCCGAAGGTCGGCGACCTCGCGAGTTTCCGTGTTCCGCGTCCGGGGGTAGCAGGTGCGGCGCGTTTTGCAGTCGCATGGTGACACTTGCGGGTATCATGGGCGCCATCTGCCGTGACGCTGCCGATCTTCCTGTCCGCGGTGATCTGGTCGCGCGGGTCAGCCACAACGGATGCGTCGCCGGTCCGGCTCCCGATGATCTCAACCGCCCGCATGCCCATTGTCTGCTCGTCGATCCCGAGATGGATCCAGCACCAGACGCGCCATTTGGGGCCGCCGTGCCCGCGCGCTTGCCACTCGCCTTTGCCCTCGACCTCGATCCCAGTGCCGTCGATCAAAAGATGCAAAGGCGCCATGGACCTGCGGTCGGGAATGATGACGGCCGGGGTCTTCTGGCGGCCGCGCCTGCCTGTCGGCGTGGCATCCCGGCTCATCCCGGGGTCAAACCAGATCGTCAGTGAGCCCGGCGCTTGAGCGCTTCATTTCGGACTGTCCTGTTCCTGGTCGTGCTGGTCGGCGGTGTCGGTCTGCTCTTGCGCTCCAGCGGCTCGGCTGGATCGATGCAGTGAAACCCGGCAACGGATTTCTGCAAATGAGCCCGTTTGCGCCTGACTTTGACCCCAGATCTGGGGGCCGAAACCTAACATATCAGGGACATGTGAAATGTGGAGAAGTGGCAGCCCGTAGGGGAATCGAACCCCTCTTTCCAGGTTGAAAACCTGGCGTCCTAACCGATAGACGAACGGGCCGCGCTGTCGGTAGCGCGGTGTTTA
>Ga0209121_10002155_pt1 | contig 20210 bp, 16 predicted proteins | sample Cruoilmetagenom3_FD_187292 | JGI IMG/M metagenome (GOLD analysis project Ga0209121, IMG submission 187292) | Oil polluted marine microbial communities from Coal Oil Point, Santa Barbara, California, USA - Sample 3 (SPAdes) (version 2) | ecosystem: Environmental > Aquatic > Marine > Oil seeps ...
GCCCTGCAGGATGTGCCCCAGTCGCTGTACGATGCCGCGGAGGTAGATGGGGCCAATGCCTTCCAGAAGACCTGGCATGTCACCCTTCCCATGATCACCCCCGTCATCTTCTTCAATCTCATCATGGGCATGATCGGGTCCCTGCAGTACTTCACCATCGCCTACGTGATCACGGGCGGCGATGGGCGCCCGGGCCAGTCTTTGTTCTTCTACGCCATGTATCTCTACCGCAACGCTTTCGCTTTCTTCAAGATGGGCGTGGCCTCGGCCCAGGCCTGGATCCTCTTCGTTGTGGTATTGATCGCCACGATGCTGGTGTTCCGCACCTCGGCCCGTTGGGTCTACTACGGGGGCGAGGAAGCCCGCTAGCTGTATCTAGTACTAGATAGGGGACTTACGCTGATGACTGAGAAAGCCATCCAACAACAGGCTGTCGTCCAACCGCTCAGAGGGCCGACCACCCTGATGCGCTTTTGGCGTCGCTACCGGCGGGTCATTCAAGAGGTGCTCTCCCACTCGGTACTCATACCCCTGGCGATTATCTATATGATCCCCCTCTTTTGGATGATCTCCACCTCGCTCAAACCGGACTCCCAGATTTTCCTCTGGCCACCAGCATGGATCCCTAAGCCCTTTATGTGGTCTAACTACCCCAAGTCCATCGGATTCATCCCCTTCTGGGCCTACATCAAGAACACGTTGGTCATTGCCTTTTTTGCCATCGTGGGGGTGCTCTTCTCCTGTCCACCAGTGGCCTACAGCTTCTCCCGGATCCCCTGGGCAGGACGCAACATCCTGTTCATGATGACCATCGCCACCATGATGCTCCCCTATCAGGTCACCATGATCCCCCTGTTCATCATCTTCTCCAGGTTGGGCTGGGTGGGGGGCTATCTGCCGCTCATCGTTCCTGCCCTCTTCGGCGGCGCTTTCTATATCTTCCTCCTGCGCCAGTTCTTTATGACCATTCCCCAGGAGCTGACGGATGCGGCGCGCATAGATGGCGCCTCTGAGATGCGGATCTACACGCGGATCATGTTGCCCCTCACCAAGCCCGCCCTGGCCACCATTGTGGTCTTCGAGTTCCTGGCTCGCTGGCGAGACTTCCTGGGTCCGCTGATCTATCTAAATGAGCCGAAGAAGTATACCATCTCCCTGGGTCTGCAGATGTACCGCCTGGAGCATGGCACAGAGTGGGCGCTGCTTATGGCTTGTTCCATCGTGCTCACCACTCCGGTCATCATCCTCTTCTTCTTCGCCCAGCGGACCTTCATCCAAGGCATCACCCTGACGGGGCTGAAGGGGGTGTAATTGCTCCGGCTGCACCAATGTGTGCCAGACAATAAGACAGAGAGTTGGATCGGGGAAAGCGCTGTCCAGTGCTCCCCCTTTTTTTTCTTTTTTGTGACGGCTCTCTTCGCCTAAGTTGCTGAATTTCAGAAACTTCATTGGGGTCAGCACAGCGGGAGGCAAGATACCCCTAGCAGGAGCGCGCGCAAGCCCTTTCGAGCCGTCACGGCCGACTTGGCCTGCTCAAGATAGCCCTGTAAAGCCCAAAACAGTAACCTCGAGTGCCTATTGTAAGCACCGGACGTGGCTCCGGGAGTTGCAGAAGCCACCTCCGAGACTCCAGAAGGGCTAAAAAGCGCAGAAAAGGGGTATTACAAGCCCTCCCCCGGGAAGTTTCCAAAATTCAGTAAGTTGGCCAATAGATAGAACAAAGGAGGAACAAGTGTCAAGTGATCAATTCCGGCTAGCTATGATCGGTACTGGCGGCATCTCCCGACGCCACGTCTTTGCTATGGCAGACCTCAAGAGCAAAGGCCTGGATGATTTCGTTGTCACCGCGGTGTGCGACGTCAACGAAGAAGCCGTCCAGGGTATCGCCCAGGAGCTTGAGGAGCGCTTCGGCCTCCGCCCAGCTATCTATACCGACTATCAGGAGCTCCTGAGCAAAGAAGAGGTTGACGGGGCAGATCTCTGCCTCCCCCATGGCTTGCACCACGTTGTGGCCATCGAGTGCATGGAATCGGGCGTTCATGTGCTTTGTGAGAAGCCATTGGGCATTACGATAAAGGCCAGCCGAAAGATGGCGGAGACAGCGGACAAGACTGGTTGTGTCCTGTCCACCGCGGTGCCCTATCGTCGCCTGCCCGGTCAGCGTACGGTTCACTGGATCTTCAATGAATCGAAACTCATTGGCGAGCCACTGACCTTCTTCCATCAGTACGCGCGACCGCCTCGACGGCGACCTGCAGGTCAACCCATGCGTCCAGCCATGGTGTGGCGCATGGATAGACTCATGTCGGGCGGTGCGGCGGTGATGGACAGTGGGTTCCACTACTGCGACAGCATGCACTACCTGCTGGGAGATGTGGAGAAGGTCTATGCCGAGGTCCGGCAATTGAGCTCAGGCAGTCCCAAGACGTTGGATGAGGCTCGTGAGGACACGGTGTTCGTCACCCTCACCTTCAAGAATGGCGTCGTAGGCACATGGGCGTGGGGGCTGGCTGCACCTGGAGAGCCATTCAGCAATGTGATTTTCTATGGCAGCGAGGGTTCTCTCCGCGATACAACTGACAGCCCGTTTTCGATTTTCCACCTGTTTTGGCGAGAGGCCAGAGCTGGTCTCGTGGAATCGGGGCTACTGACCAAGGCGGATGGTACTGAGCTTTCCCTGGCAGAAGTGGAGCAGATGCATCTGGACGCCCTGAGTGAGGAGGAGAAAGAGTATCTCTTCCCCCACGGCGTAACAGACGGGTTTTCCTACGAAATCTGGGAGTTCATGGAAGTTGTTCGCGGCAATCGCGAGACACCCGAAGTGGATGGCTGGGAGGGACTTCGCTCCCTGGCTATCTGCGAGGCCATATATGAATCGGCTTTTACCGGTGAGGTGGTCCGCGTGGACGACGTCATCTCCGGAAAACGGGGAGCCTATCAAGCACCGATTGACAAGCACTGGGGCCTGTAGCCAACCAGCTGACTACCCAGTACGTCAACCTGTCACCTGAGGCTTCTGCCTTGTCTATAGGCATTCTACTGATCTTGACCATCCATCAATCGAAAGGAGCATGAAATGCGCCTTGGCTTTCTAGTTGTCAGGGACATGAGGCAACTGCCCTTTGAAGAAGTCGCTAAATGGGGCAGCGAGAATGGATTCGATGCCGTTGACTCAAGCGTTGAGAACGCGGACATTTGCAAGAAGTACGGCCTCGAAGTGGGGTGTACCTTCCTGCGAGCGAATGTTCTCACCCCGGACGACGAGGCGCGGGAGCAGGCTCAGGAAGAGGCCATGAAGATCATTGACCAGGCCGTGTCCAAGGGCATAAAGCGGGCTATGATCTCGCATCGGCGACAGCCTGGCATGAGCACGGAAGAGAGCATTGAGATCTTCAAGAAGGGCTACGCGCCCGTCGCTCAGCATGCCGAGCAGTATGACTTCAAGTTGGTGATGGAAATCTGGCCCGGCTTTGGACAAAACCTAGCTAGATCTCCCGAGCTCTTCCGGGCGCTGTTTGACGCCGTGCCCTCGCCCAGCCTTGGGATCTGCCTGGACCCGTCGCACCTGGTGCTGCAGGGCATAGACTACATCAGGGCCACCAAGGAGTTCGGCGATCGGATCTTCTACTCCCACGCCAAGGATACAGAAATCCTGCCGGACCAGTTGTACGAGTACGGTGTATTTGGCCAGTCGCTGAACACTGATCGACTCTGCACAGGTTGGTGGCGCTACCGCCTTCCTGGATATGGCGAGATCAACTGGGCACGCTTCATCAGCACCCTGATCGAAGTGGGATATGATGATGTGCTCGCCATCGAGCACGAGGATGAGATCTGGTACGGCAGCCCGGAACTGAATAAGAAGGGCTTGCTGTTAGCTAAGAATGTGTTGGAACCCTATCTGATCTGACCCGCTCGATACCGCACATTCTTATGGAGGGAGTGTCTTGGATGCTGCCAGAGGGGTTTGTTTCACGTAGCGAGGGCCTTCTGGAGGCGGCGCCCGAACTGGGTATCGGTATTCTAGGCTACGGTTTCATGGGCAAAGCACACACCAATGCCTATAAGAAGATTCCCTACATGTTCTGGCCCCCGACTGTTCGTCCGAGATTGGTCGCGATGTGCGGTCGCACCGAGGACAAGGTTGCGGAAGCTGTCAATCGCTACGGGTATGAGGGATACTACACCGATTGGCAGCAGATGATGAAGGACCCCCGTATCGACGTCTTCGACAACTGTAGTCCTCACGCCGTGCATTGCGAGCCGTCCATCGCGGCTGCGGACGCGGGCAAGCATGTGCTCTGCGAGAAACCACTGGGACTAAACAGTGAGGAGACAGGGCGGATGCTTAAGGCGGTGAGGGAAGCTGGTGTCAGGCACATGTGTGGTTTCAACTACCGCTTCCTTCCCGCCGTCCGTCTAGCCAAGGACATCATAGACCAGGGGCTACTGGGGCGCGTCCTTCACTTTCGGGGAAAGTATCTGATGGAAGGCGGACATCGCCCGGAGCGTCTCGCAACTCATCCTGGTGGGCGCGGTGCCCTTTTGGGATTGGGATGCCATATCATTGATATGGCCCGATTCCTCGCCGGTGAGATAACCTCCGTTATGGGGATGCTCCCGGACATGGGAGTTGTGACCTTGGTTGAGTTTGCCAATGGCGCCCACGGGACACTCGAGGCCAATGTCCTCTGCGCTGGGAACAAGAATCGTCACACCTGGGAAATCCACGGCACCAAAGGCAGCTTGGCCTGGGATCTGGAGGACCTCAATCGCCTCCACGTGCTTCTGGAGGACGACTCTCCGAGGGAGCTATGGGGCTTCCGCAATGTCCTGGTCACGGAATCCTATCATCCCAACATCAGTTGGGAGCAGTTAAGTAAGGTAGAGGGAGCTCTCCTGACGGGGCGCGTGAAGGGGCAGGTGTGGTGGCCCCATGGCCATATCCTGGGATGGGAGCACGGACACATCAATGAGATCTTCCACTTCCTCGACGCCGTAGCAAATGACCGGCCAATTGCGCCTTATGGAGCCACATTCGAAGATGGGCATCGCGTCGCACTCATCAGTGATGCGATTGAGAGATCATTCGAAGAGAAAAAGCAGATAGAGGTACCTGAATAGTAACGTACCCATGCTGCTTGATAAAGCCCAAGAAGCCTTGATATCAGTCATCCTGATATCAAGGCTTCTGTTGTGTCCGATGCGAGCTTGACGCCCTCCCCTTCTACGGACCACGGGCGGAGCTGGAGCGCGGCGAACTTTGGTTTATTGTCGCTGGGCGTTCTCTCGCTTGTTATCTCTCCGACCTGGCCTGCTGACAGAACGGCCTATGCTATAACTGAAGATGGTCTATACTACTCCACCAACGAAGGGCGTGCCTGGAAAGCCATACCCAGCGCGACATCCGAGGATATACCGGCCTTGACTCTGCTCCTCTCGTCAACATTCGGCCAAGATAAGCTGTTGTATATGGGAGCAGAGGGAGCTGGTGTGTGGCGCTCGGCGGATCGGGGACGGGGCTGGGAAGCACTGCCGGAACTAGAGGATAGAACCGTCAATGCCCTGTGTTTCTCATCCTCACCGGGATCAGGCCGATATTTATACGCTGGCACCGCGGAGGGTGAGATATTCCGTTCACCAGATGAGGGTCAAACCTGGCAGTGCTCAATTGACTCTATTTCCTCTGTCCTCGCGCTATCCAGCCGAGGACCGCTAATCGTGGCTGGACTCTATGGCCGTGTCCTTGCGTTGTGGGAGTAGGTCATTATCATCCATGTAGCAGTGGAATCACAGGAGCCTAGGGAAAAAAGGAGCACCCATGAAGATCACCGACGTGCGTTTGGTCCAGGTGGAGGGCACCCTCACACATGAGGGCAAGTTCTGGGAGGAGCGGCTGGTGCGGCCGGTGGACATCTACCCCGAGTATCGGGTCGAGGGGGTGCCCTGGCAGCCACAGCGGGTGGCTGAAAATCGCTACCACCTCCAGGCGATCTATGTGCACGTGGACACGGAGGAGGGGGTGACCGGCCTCTCCGGGCCGGTTTCCGAGACGGCGGCCTTCCTCATCGCCCGGCAGCTCAAACCCCTGCTCATCGGTCAGGACCCACGGGCGGTGGAGCTCATCTGGGACAAGCTCTACCGCTTTGCCGTCCATGGACGCAAGGGCGAGACGATGATGGCCATCAGCGCCCTGGACTGTGCCCTGTGGGATCTGCGCGGGAAGTGGGCTGATGCCCCCGTCTTCCGGCTCCTGGGTGGGCCGACCCGCGAGACCATCCCCGCCTACGCCAGCGCCCTGGGGTATTCGCTGGAACCGGAGAAGGTGAGCCAGCGGGCTCAGAGCTTTGTCCGGGAGGGGTACTGCGCCACCAAGTGGTTCTTCCGCCACGGCTCAGGCGAAGGCCGGGAGGGCATGGCCAGGAACCTGGAACTGGTACGGACGCTGCGCGAGGCGGTGGGCGAGGAGGTGGACATCATGCTGGACTGCTGGATGAGCTGGGATGTGCTCTACACCATCGAGATGGCTGAGCGGATGGCTAAGTACCGTCCCCGTTGGATTGAGGAGCCGGTGATGCCAGACAAGATTTCAAGCTACGCCCAGATCCGTGCTGCCTCGCCCGTGCCCATCTCCGGTGGAGAGCACGAGTACACCCGCTGGGGCATCCGATCCCTCATCGAGGCGGGGGCTGTGGATGTCCTCCAGCCGGACGTCTACTGGGCAGGCGGCCTGACGGAGATGGTGAAGATCTGCGCTTTGGCCTCAGCCTTCGACCTGCCGGTCATACCCCATGACTACGTTGTCCCTACGGTTCACCTGCTGGCTGCCCAGCCACCGGCGGTCTGCCCGATTCTGGAGTACCTTATCAAGTGGAACGAGGTGAACCAGTTCTTCCTCAAGGACCCCATCCGCCCGGAGGGGGGTGTCGTGGCCTTGCCCACAGCCCCAGGCCTGGGGATCGAGCTAGATGAGAGCAAGATCGAAGCCCAGTGCGAGCTGACTTGGGGCTGAGGCAAGCCGCGCTCTCCAAGATGCCATACTGGGCACCCCGAGAATTAGGGAATACTTCCGCATGCCGAACGGGTGAGGTTAAGGCGTCAGTTATGCCTATGATTGTTTCTGAGGTCATCAACACAGAATAGGGAGACTACAAATGGAAGACCTTTTGTTGAGAGACTACATGCCCCGTTCGACGCTGGTTACGGAGGAGCACGTCGTTAAAAAGCCTAAGTTTCCAGCCGTGGATGCCCATAACCACCTCGGATTTCGCACCGATGCCTTCGGCCAGCCGATACCCGGTGAGGGGACAGGATGGCTCGGAGATGTGGACAGGTTGGTGGAGACAATGGACCAGTGCGACATCAGGGCCATTGCCAACCTGACCGGGCGCTGGGGCGACGATCTGAAGAGGCTCCTGGAACAGTTCGAGAGGAGATATCCGGATCGTTTCTACACCTTTGCCAATGTGGATTGGAGCGGGGTGTATGAGCCTGGGTTTGGTGAGCAGGCTGCCGCGCAGTTGGAGGAATCGGTCAGGGCCGGGGCACGAGGTCTGAAGATCTTTAAGAATCTGGGGCTGCACCTCAAGGATGCATCGGGAAAGCTCCTGTCACCCGATGACGAACGGCTGGATCCCCTGTGGGCTAAGGCGGGCGAACTGGGTGTGCCGGTGCTGATTCACATCGCGGATCCAGTGGCCCTTTTCCAGCCCCTGGATCGCTTCAATCCAGCCTACTTGACACTACAGCGGTTTCCCGAATGGCACTTCTACGGGGCAGAGTTTCCCGGCTTCCAGGAACTGATCGAGGCTGGCATCAGGCTGATCAGCCGCCACCCTGAGACCACCTTCATCACCGCCCATACAGGGTGGTATTCCGAGAACCTGAAGTTTGTGGGAGAGCAGATGCTGGATAAGCTTCCCAACATGTATACGGATTTCTCAGCTCGCATCTCCACCCTGGGACGCCAGCCCTATTCGGCCCGCGAGTTCTTCATCAAGTATCAGGATCGGATTCTCTTCGGCACTGATATGACGCCCTCTCCACAGGTGTATCAGACGTTCTTTCGCTTTCTGGAGACGGCAGATGAATACTTTGAGGCCAGTCCTGGAGCACCAATGCGTCGGATTCATGGCCTCTATCTGCCCGATGAGGTGCTGGAGAAGGTCTATCATAAGAACGTAGAGAAAGTGGTCCCGGGCCTGGCTTAACCCTCGTCGTTCAACAGCCATTTTGATGAAAGGAGCAATTGCAATGGAAATGCCAAAGCTGGGTTTCATGGCCATCTCTAACCCCAGGGCAATCGGCCACTATGAGGAGGGTGCTCTTCCTGAAGAGTCACGGAAGGCCTCGGAAGCCCTGGAGAAGCGGGGATTCCGGATGGTCGCACGGGAGGAGCTGGTAGCCGACGTCCATGACGTAGCTTCCACGGTTGATCGCTTCATCGCTGAGGACGTTGACGCTATGGTCCTGTTCTTCCAGGGCTGGGCCTGGGCCGCGGAGTTCATGCAGGCTGCCCAGAAGTTCGATAGGCCCATCCTGCTCTGGACGGTTCCTCTCTCCCGCCTGTGGTCAATTGGCGGCCTGGCCGTGGTGCGAGGATCCTTCGAGGAGGTGGGGATCCCCCACAAGGTAGTCTACGGCCTTGAAGACAACCCTCGGACCATGACGGAGATATGGAACTACGCTCAGGCGGCCAAGGTCCGCCAGGTGCTGCGCCGTTCCACCTACGGCTCCATCGGTGGCCCGGGGATGGGCATCCACACGGGGATCATCGACGAAAATCAGTGGCTGGAGAAGTTCGGCATACTGGTCCGTTTCACTGACCAGTATGGGGCCGTGGTCGAGGCGGAGAAGATCCCACCTGAGGAGGTGAGGGCCTGCTATGATGAGTTGCTGGAGATATACGGCCAGGTGCCACCTCTGGAGGACTCGCACATGGAACGCTCTATCCGCCTGTACTTGGGGCTGGAGAAGGTCATCCAGCAGCAGGGTTACGACTTCACTGGTGTGCAGTGCACCTTTGACCTCAGCGACAACTACTGCAGCCCCTGTCTTGCCCAGAGCCTACTGAACCGTCGTGGCTTCGTCACCGCCTGTCTGAATGACGCCAATGGGGCCCTCACCATGTACATTCAACGGCAACTCACCGACGCTCCGGTCTTCATGGCTGATGTGAATGTCGTCGAGGAGGAGACAAGACTCCTGCGTATGATTGACGATGGTGCGGGCTCGCCCCTGTTGGCCAAGTCTACCAAGGAGGTGAAGCTCGACTTCCAGCCCACCGGGGAGGCCAAAGCAAGCGGAATCCGTACAGATCTAGTGGCGAAGCCCGGCCGCGTCACAGTCGCCCGCCTGTCACGGATCCAGGGGCGCTATGTGATGCACATCACCACCGGGGAGGCCTTCGAGCCCGATCCAGAAGTCTTCGGGGAGCGAGGTCTCTTCTGGCCAAATGCGTTCATCCGCCTTGATGGTGATCCGATGGCCTTTGTGCAGAACCTCCGCGCCGAGTACTACCACATGGTCTACGGTGACTTGAAGGAGGAGCTACTCGAGACCTGCCAGGTCCTGGGGATCGAGCCCCTCCTGACCTAAGGAGACAGGAGCCGACTTGGCGGAGGGTTATAGTCAGCGGGTGGGGGGTCATCTGTCCCACCCGCTGGCTTTCGATGGCTTGCCAGAGGAGGTCTTTACATATGGCTTTGGACGTTGTCGGCCTGGGCTACTGTTCCTTGGATTACTTGCTGCGCATCCCCAGGATCCCAGATTTCGAGGATGGGGTCCGGGTGAGTGACTTCGCCATTGATGGCGGAGGCCCGGTAGCGACGGCGATGGTGACATTAGCCCGGCTGGGGGCCACAGTCGGCTATGTTGGCAAGTTCGGCAACGATGAGGTGGGGCGGCTGAAGCGAAAGCAGCTCCAACAAGAGGGGGTGGATGTCAGCCGAGCCATCCTAGTAGAGGGGGAGATCTCCAGCCTCTTCTTTGCCCTAGTCGATGAGCGAACTGGACGACGGGGCTTCCTCGGCTACTACGGGACAGAGACGGAGCTATGTCCTGAGGAGCTGGATCGGGAGTACATCACGTCGGCCGGTTTCCTCCACCTGGATGGCCGACATGCTGCCGCCGCCCTCCAGGCTGCTGAATGGATGCATGAAATCGGAGGCAAGGTGGTGCTAGACGCCGCAGGGGGAAAGCGAGACAGGTCAATCTCCCCCCAGATGGAAGCACTGGTGCGGGCCACAGATGTCCTTATAGCCGCCCAGGGCTTCGCAGTGGCCCTGACAGCACGAGATGATCTTGCCGAGGCAGGGAAAGCCCTGTTGGACTACGGGCCACAGATCGTGGCCATCACCGCCGGGGAAGCAGGAAGTTGGTGTGTGACAGTGGAGGATTGTTTCCATGCGCCGAGCTTCTCGGTGGAGGTGGTGGACACCACCGGTGCTGGGGATGTCTATCACGGGGCCTTCATCTACGGCCTGTTGCAAGGGTGGGGTCTGAAGCGGGTGACCACCTTTGCCAACGCCGTCGCCGCCTTGAAATGCCGTAAGATGGGAGGCCGATCTGGAATACCTACTCTGAAGGCGGCTGAGCAGTTTCTGGCCGAGCATGTCTGAGTGACTTGCCTGACTAAATGTTCATCGTATCTCTGGCCTTGTCTGAACCGGTCAGGGCTACTAGCCACAGAGAGGAGTTTACTATGCCCAAGATCACTATGATCGGTGCGGGAAGTATAGTGTTTGCCAAGCGGTTGATGTGCGACATCCTGTCCTTCCCTGAGCTGGAGGACAGTACTATCGTGTTTATGGACATTGATCAGGAGAAAGTAGACCTCATCAGCCGGCTGGCTCGGAAACTGGTTGCTCAGGAGGGGTTGCCGACCAGGATCCAATCAACGTTGGACCGCCGTGAAGCCCTTGATGGCGCGGACTATGTGATTACGATGTTCAGGATAGGAGGGATGGACGCCGTCCGTCCGGACATTGAGATCCCACTTCGGTACGGAGTTGACCAGGCGGTAGGTGATACAATCGGGCCAGGTGGCGTGTTCTATGGTCTACGACACATCCCCCTGATCATCGACATCTGTCGAGATATAGAGGAACTGTGTCCCGAGGCGGTGCTGGTGAACTATGCCAATCCCATGGCCTCGCTTTGTTGGGCTGTGAGTGCTGCGTCCAAGGTGAAGTGCGTGGGGCTGTGTCACAGCGTGCAGGGTACAGCCATGCAGTTGGCGAACTATATCGGTGTGCCCTTTGAGGAGGTCTCCTACTGGGCAGGGGGGATCAATCATATGGACTGGTTCCTAGCATTCGAGTGGAACGGCCAAGACGCGTATCCACTCCTGCGGAAAGCGATGGAGGACCCGGCCATCTACGGCAAGGATAAGGTGCGATTCGAGATCATGCGTCACTTTGGCTATTTTGTCAGTGAGTCCTCAGGGCACTCGTCCGAGTACATGCCGTACTTCCGAAAGACGCCGGAGCTGATCGAGCGGTTCTCCCAGCGCTCGGCTAGGGACAGAGACATGGCGCGGTACGAGGAACGGCGGGAAGCCTACCATGAGGCACTCCGTCAGCAGGTGGCCAGCGACGAGCCCATCGAGTTTGAGCGCACCCGCGAGTACTGCTCTCGCATCATCCATGCCCTCGAGACCAATACCACCTACCGCTTCAACGGCAATGTGGCCAACAAGGGGCTCATCACCAACCTACCACAGGAGTCCACGGTGGAGGTGCCCTGTTTGGTAGATGGCACAGGCATCCATCCTTGCTACATCGGCGACCTGCCGCCACAGTGTGCAGCGCTGAACCGGACCAACATCAACGTCCAGGAGCTGACGGTCAAGGCCGCTCTGGAGGGAGACCGGGAGGCTGCTTACCAGGCAGTAGCAGTTGATCCCCTCTCCTCGGCTGTGTTGACGCTTGACGAGATCCATCAGATGGTTGATGAGCTCTTCGAGGCCTCACCTCCTTGGCTACCCCAGTTCTCTTAAGCGAAACAGGTACAAAGCTCTGAGCACCTTCAACCAGGGAGAGGAACCGCCGATGCAATATGGTATCTGGACCAGCTTCTACCTCGACCTCACTCCCGAGGCAGCCCTGCTCCATCTGGCAGAGCTCGGCTGGCGCGATGTCGAGCTCTGCTCGGAGCATATGGAGGCCCTATTGGAGGATAGTAACACCTCCGGCCGCCTGCGGGCCGTCCGGGACATCGTCGAGAGCGAGGGGATGATCCTCTGGCAGGGCCATCTTCTCCTGCCGTTGGATGTGGCGAGATTCGACGAGAAGGAATACATGGACAACTTGGACACCGCCAGGCGTTGGTTGGATGGCTTCCAGATGTTGGGCATCCCCAACATTGTGATCCATCCAGGAGGCTTCTCGGAGGAGCCACGCAGCGAGGCCGATTGGCAGCGAGTCCGAGACCTGAACTACTCCGCCTTCCATTCGCTGAGCGAGCACATCGCCGACATCCCACTGCGACTCTGCTTGGAGAATCTCTTTGATCACCATAAGGAGCGACGGCGATGCTTCGGCGCCCGGATTGGGGATCTATTGGACATCATCGAGCAGGTAGAGAGTAAAAGGATTGGCATCTGCCTGGACACCGGTCATGCCAATGTCCAGGGCCTTCATGTCCCCACTGCCGTTCGAGAGTGCGGATCTTACCTCTGGGCTACCCATATCTCAGATAACGATGGCAGTGGAGATCAGCATCTCTTCCCTTACGGGGGTGGGCTCGATTGGGCGGAGATTGTCGCTGCCTTCTATGAAATAGGATATAATGGGCTCTGGAACCTGGAGGTGCCTGGTGAGGAACGCGCTCCTCGCACCATTCGGGATCTGAAGCTCAGCTACGCTCGTAAGCTCCTGGAGCACATGCTCTCCCAGGATGAAGGGGAATAGGAGTGATCAGGAAGATTTGAAGGTCACCAAACGGGAGCGAGTTCGCAAGGCCATTGCTCATCGGCAGCCAGAGAAGGTGCCATGGGATATTGTGCTTACCGATCCTGCGCGTGCCAAGCTAGTGGATTATTACGATGATCAACGCCTGGCTGAGGAGGAATTCTTTAGTAAGTGGGTGGGCAATCACTTTCGAAGCCTCACGCCACGGAGCATGGGGCTCTTCCACGGAGGCATCGGGGGACAGAGTACCCTGCCCCTTGGTACTCCGGGAGAAGTACGAGATAACGTGCGCCGGATGATCAAGGAGATCGGAGCTGGTGGGGGATATATCCTGGCCCAAGCCCATCCCGATGGTGTTTTGGGCGATGTGCCAGTGAAGAACATAGTTGCTTTGATCGAGGCTGTGCAAGCACAATAGGAGGCCAGTGCAAATGAAAGAGAACCCCAAGGTTGGATTTATGGCCATCACCTGGCCCGGCCTCTACGAGGCCAGCACCGAGACGGGCGAGGCATGGATTCAGATGGAGGACACCATGCGAGCCATCAAGGGGCTGGAGGAGACCGGTGAGCTGGATCTGGTGGCTTACAAGGAGAGGGTGGTCAGCGAGATCGACGAGGCACTGGAGGTAGTCGACCGGCTCCTGGGGGAGGATTGCGATTGCATGGTGCTTTTCGTCCAAACCTGGAACTGGGCCTCCCGCATCATGCAGGCCGCCAGGAGGTTCGACCGTCCGATTGTGCTGTGGGCTCTTCCCATCCCCCGTCAGTGGTCCATCGGTGGGCTGGCGGTGACCCATGGCTCCTTCGATGAAGTGGGCATCGAACACATCGTGGTCTACGGGATGCCCGATGACCCCAGTGTGATGGAGGAGATCGTCCGCTACGCGCGGGCAGCTCGGGTAAAGAACGTGCTGCGCAAATCTCACTTCGGCTCCATCGGGGGACATGGCATGGGCATTCATACCGGTCTCATTGATGCCAATCAGTGGTTGCAGGAGTTCGGCATCCTGGTGGGCTATACCGACATCTACGAAGTGGTCAACGAAGGGGAGAAATGCCCACGTGAGGAGATCGAGGTCTACTACGAGCAGCTCAGGTCAGAGTACGGCCAGGTGCCGCCGCTGGATCAGCTCACCGAGCGGGCCATTCGGCTTTACCTCGGGATCGAGAGGATCATCGAGCGCGAGGGGTACGATTTCACAGGCGTCAATGACATGTTCGGCCTCTCGGACAATTACTGCTCTATGTGCCTGGCCCAGAGCCGACTCAGCTCCCGAGGGTTCGTCACCACCTGCCTGAACGACTCCAACGGCGCCCTCACTGCCTACATCCTCAGCCTGCTGAGCGATGGCCCCCTCTTCACCGCCGACGTGAACCTGGTGGACAAGGCAAACAACGTCGTGCGCCTCGTAGACGATGGAGCGGCTTCCATCCACCTGGCCCAAAATCCCAAAGACGTGAAGTTGAGTTACCAGCCGAAGCTGGAGTGCAAGGCCAGTGGGGTATGTACCGGGCTGATAGCCAAACCAGGGCGGATTACTCTCGCTCGTTTGGCCAGGCTTGAAGGCGAGTATGTCATGCACATTGCTCCAGGTGAGGCCTTTGAAGGCGATCCCAAATGGAGCGAGGAGTGTGGCTACCCCATGTGGCCCCATGCTTTCCTGCACCTCGACGGCGATCTGAAGGAGTTCGTGCGAAACCTGCGCTCCGAGTACATTCACATGGCCTACGGCGACCTCACGGATGACCTGCTGGAGGTGTGCAAGCTCCTGCACATCAAGCCCATCGTCACATGACCTGAAGCGAGAAACAGACCACGGGGGATACCGCCCCCTTACGTGAGCGTGACGCTGGGCCTGGTCCAAGCGCCGGTTCAGAATGCCCTGGAGTGTTATTTCGGCTTTGAGGTGGCTCTGCCACAGGAGGAATGACAGATGCCCAACACTGCTGACATCGTCAACCATGCCAGAGAGGCGGGCGTGGTGGTTCCGGCCTTCAACGTTCCGTATCTGCCGATGGTCAAGCCGGTTATCCAGGCTGTGGTGGATCAGGACTCCTTCGCGCTTATCGAAACGGCGCGTCTAGAATGGATCAAGTTTAAGGCCCGAGGCCCGGCCGCCGTCATGGAAGAGTTTCTGAAGTGGAGCCAGCCCGACTACGTCCGAATCCACCTGGATCACGTCCCGGTGATTGATGAGGACAACCTCAAGGTGGATTACCTCTCGATCATTAGAGAGGCGATTGGGCTAGGCTACCAATCCGTCATGGTGGATGGCTCGCGCCTGGATCTAGAGGGAAACATCAAGGCCACGCGGCAGGTGGTCGATCTCGCTCACGAGGCGGGCATACCCTGCGAGGCCGAACTGGGGGCGGTCCTGGGACACGAGGCAGGGCCTCTCCCTCCATACGAGGAACTCTTCGAGTCAGGCATGGGCTTCACAGACGTCGAGGAGGCGGAACGCTTTGCACGGGAGACCGACTGTGACTGGCTCTCAGTGGCTATAGGAAATATCCATGGGGCGGTTTCTGGCGCGCTGAAGGACAACAGAAAGGCCGAGGCGAGGTTGAGCCTCGACCATCTCGAGAGGATCCGTCAAGCGGCCAGCATACCGCTTGTCCTGCATGGCGGCTCCGGGGTGAAGTTGGGGTATCTGCTCGCTGCGATCAAGAAGGGCATTGCCAAGGTGAACATCGGCACTGAAATCCGACAGGCCTATGAGTCGGCCCTGAGAGAATCGGGAAGTGCGGCTGCTGCCCAGGATGCGGTATATGACCGCACTTGCTGGCTCATACGGGATTATTTCGGCATGGCTGGAACCAGGAGATTGGTAGCGGGTTAAACCTCCGATGCGTTCAAGGAGGGCGCAAATGAGTCTGCTCGGAATAGACGTGGGCACCACAGGATGCAAGACGGCTGTATTCTCCGAACAGGGGCGTTTGCTCGCGTCTGCGTATGAAGAGTACGACATCCAGAGGCCAAAGCTAGGATGGGCAGAACTGGATGCGGTCGAGGTATGGGCGAAAGTCAAAGGGACGATAAGCGAGGTCGTATCCCGTTCTACCTCGGATCCGGTAAAGGCCCTGGCTGTATCGTCTCTGGGCGAGGCAATGGTCCCGGTGACTAAGGATCGTCAGGAGCTCGGCCCGTCCATCTTGAACTTTGATGCGCGAGGGGAAGAGTACCTGAGCAGCCTAAGCAGCGCTCTGGAGGACGGGCGTCTCTACCAGATCAACGGGAACACGCTCGGAAACCATTACGGCCTGACGAAGCTGAAGTGGATCAAGGAGCATCGGCTCGATCTCTACGAGCGGGCACACAAGTTTCTCCCCTGGGGCAGCTTCGTCTCTTTCATGCTCGGCGCAGACCCTGTGGTGGATTACTCCCTGGCGAACCGGACCCTCCTTTTCGATATTGACCAGGAAGTCTGGTCTGAGGAGATCTTGGAACTCGCCGGGCTCGATTGCTCCAAACTTCCTGACACTGCTCCCTCAGGCACCGTAATCGGTACGGTTTCTGAACATGTAGCGAGCGAACTCCACCTGCCCCCCAACGTTTCTATTGTCACCGGCGCTCACGACCAGTGCGCCAACGCCGTAGGCTGTGGTGTGATCGAAGAAGGCCACGCCGTATACGGCATGGGCACCTTCATATGCATCACGCCTGTGTTCAGCAAGCGGCGCGAACCTGCAATGATGATCGAGCGAGGGCTGAATACGGAACATCACGCCGTGCCGAGAAAATACGTCAGTTTCATTTACAACCAGGGCGGCGCCCTGGTCAAGTGGTTCAGGGACACGTTTGCCGCAGCGGAGTACCGACAGGCAGAGGAGGCGGGAAGAGACATCTACGCGGATCTCATTTCGGAGATTCCGGAAGGACCGAGCGGTATCATGGTCTTGCCACACTTCACGACAACCGGGCCGCCGGCGTTCATCTCGGACTCTTGCGGGGTGTTTGCCGGATTGCGGCTTGAGACATCGAGAGGGGACATCTTGAAGGGAATCCTCGAGGGGACCACATTCTACCTGAAGGAGTGCGTCGAATCGCTCCCTCCAACTGGAATCGAGATCGCCGATTTCCGAGCAGTGGGCGGCGGCAGCAAGTCGGATGCGTGGATTCAGATCTGTGCCGACATCATGGGCCGGCCATTCGTCCGCCCAAGGATCACCGAGGCAGGCGCTTTGGGTGCAGCGATCATCGCCGGAACCGGGAACGGCGTATTTCCATCTTTCGGGGCGGGCGTTGAGGCTATGGTGAGGCTGGAGCGGACCTTCGAGCCGGACCCACAGCAGCAGAAACTCTATGAGAGCCAGTTTGAAAGGTACAGGGAGTTGTGGCCCCTCACGGCAGAATATCTGAGGGGTCTTGCATAAATTGTCTCATATTTGTCCCTTTGTCTCAAGACAGTCCATGAGTGGTACTTGTCCAGAAGCCAACCCATAGAGCTCTTGGACTTTCCGAGAGAAGTCTACATCAGGAAAGGAGGTGGTGACCTCGAATGAAAACGGCGGCCTGCTTCGACGCTATCGTCGCCGGGCACATTTGCTTGGATATTATCCCAACTCTCTCTAGCCCACCGCCGGCCGGACCGGGGTTGCTCGTGGAGGTCGGGCCCGCCAAGTTAGCTACAGGCGGGGCGGTCGCTAACACCGGTGTGGCGCTGCACATTCTAGGCATTCGAACACGGCTGATGGGCAAGATCAGCGACGACCTGTTCGGCCAAGCGTTACTACAGGTGATCGGACGCTACAACAGTGAGTTGATTCACGATATGGTGATCGCACGTGGAGAGGTGTCCTCGTACACCGTGGTCATAGATCCGCCGGATGTGGATCGTTCGTTTATGCACTGTCCGGGCCTGAATCACACCTTTGGGGCCGACGACGTGAACTACGATCTGGTGGCGCAGGCGCGGCTCTTTCACTTTGGCTACCCACCCCTCATGCGCCGCATGTACGCCGACGGCGGCCGGGAACTGAGCGAGATGTTCCACCGCGCCCAAGCAACCGGCGCGCCGACTACGCTGGACTTCGGCCCCCCCGATCCACAGGGCCCGTGTGGACAGGTGGACTGGGCGGCAATCCTGACGCGGACGTTGCCCTATGTGGACGCTTTCCTGCCCAGCGACGACGAACTGCGCTTCGCGCTCGACCGACCGCACTTCGACGCCGGCGGAGAGGTGCCGGTCCCCGAAGTGCGCGCACTGGGGCAGCGGGTGTTAGCGCGGGGTGCGAAAGTCGTCGGCATCAAGTGCGGTGTGCGGGGGCTCTACGTGCGCACCGCCGACACAGAGCATCTGGCGACGATGGGCCGTGCCGCGCCCGCCGATCCATCCGCCTGGGCAGAGCGTGAAGTGTGGTCGCCGTGCTTTGTGCCACGCGAACTGGTGGGCACAACCGGCGCGGGCGATGCGACGATCGCCGGCTTTCTGGCGGCACTGTTGCGGGGCCTGTCACTGGAGGAGGCGGCAACTTTTGCCTGCGCGGTGGGCGCGTGCAATGTCGAGGCGGCCGACGCGGTGAGCGGGCTACGCAGTTGGGAGGCGACATGGGAGCGCTTGCGCGGCGCCTGGCCCCGCAGGCTGTTCGAGCCGGAGGGCAATGACTGGCGTCGCGATGCGGCCACCGGCTTGTGGATGGGAGGAGGGCAGTGAGGGATAAAAAGATCGTGATCTGGGGCCCAGGCAAGATCGGGCGCGGGTTCATCGCCCATCTCTTTGCTGACGCTGGCTACCAGATCGTATTTGTCCATCATAGTAAGCTGAAGGTTGAGCAATTGCGTGCAGCGGGTCGCTATCCGATCATCTTGGCGAGAGGCGAGGATCGCCAGCGCCAGATTATCATAGATGGCTACGCAGCTTACGCCACGTCTGAGGCGGACGCGGTGGCGAGGAAGGTCGCGAGCACAGATCTGCTGGCCGTCACTGTCCACCCTGTGGCATTCCCTGAGGTGGTGCGGGACCTTGTGCCCGGGTTGCTGCGCCGCTCAAATGAAAGACCCAATGCGCCGCTGGATATCCTGCTCTGCACCAATGTCATGCACCCGGCCCCCCAGTTTCGCACCCTGCTCGAAGAGGCTGTCCCCGCCGAAGGGCGAGACTATGTGCGGGAGCGGGTCGGTTTGGTCGAAACGCTGGTCATCTGTATGGCCCCTGAGCCACCACCCAAGCTCTTGGCTCGCGATCCGCTGACGGTGGTCACTGACGGCTACCCCGAGCTGCCCGTGGCACGCGACGCCTTTCGCGGCCCGATTCCCCAGGTATGTGGCCTGAAGCCCGTGACTGACATGCACGCCGAGGAGGTGCGCAAGATCTACACCTACAACATGACGCATGCGGTGTTGGCTTATCTCGGCGCGCGGCGGGGTTACAGCCAAGTCGTGGATTGCATCCGCGATTCGGAGATTCGAGGGGTTACGGCAGGCGCACTGGATGAGATCAGCGCAGCATTGCAGGCGGAGTTCGGCTTCAGCCCTGATGAGATGGCCCGCTGGAACGAGACTGTGCTGCGGCGCATGGAGAACCCAGCCCTGCGTGACCAGGTCAGCCGCGTGGGCGGCGACCCGGTGCGCAAACTGCAGCGTGAGGATCGGCTGGTGGGGCCCGCGCTGCTGGCCCGCAAGCATGGCATCATCCCTCATAACATTGCCCACTCCATTGCCACCGCGCTGCGCTTCCGTAATCCCGAGGATGCGAGCGCGGTTCGGGTGAGCGAGGTCGTCGCGGAGAAGGGCCCCGAGGCGGCAATCCGCCAATTGTGCGGTTTGACCGACGCTGAGTCCGACCTGATCACGTTGATCCTGACTGCCTATGGCCGCCTGGCAGAGGAGGACGAGTGGGCACGCAGGGCGGATGAGGCCTACCGGCTGGGCTTCGAGTACGAGCAAATGTACAAGGGCTGCGGGCAGTGCGCCCTGGCCGCTATCCTCGATGCGATGAGCCGCCCGAACAACGATCTCTTTCAAGCGGCCACAGCGTTCAGCGGGGGCATTGGTCTGGCAGGGGATGGAGTGTGCGCGGCGCTGATGGGCAGTGTGCTGACCTTTGGTTACTTTATTGGGCGGCGGCGCGATCACTTTGACGGCGACCGCGAGGCCAAGTACCGCACCTTTGCCATGGCTCAGGAGTTGCGCGAGCGATACCTGGCCAAGTACGGCAGCTTGATCTGCGCCGACGTTCACGAGCGGCTCTTCGGGCGAGCATTCGACCTGCGCGACCCAGATGAGCGCGAGATGTTCGAAGCCGCTGGGGCGCACGTGGACAAGTGTACAAACGTTGTGGCCCAAGTAGCCCGCTGGGC
>Ga0209121_10002156_pt1 | contig 20209 bp, 16 predicted proteins | sample Cruoilmetagenom3_FD_187292 | JGI IMG/M metagenome (GOLD analysis project Ga0209121, IMG submission 187292) | Oil polluted marine microbial communities from Coal Oil Point, Santa Barbara, California, USA - Sample 3 (SPAdes) (version 2) | ecosystem: Environmental > Aquatic > Marine > Oil seeps ...
GCTCGTCGGGCTCATAACCCGAAGGTCATCGGTTCAAATCCGGTCCCCGCTACCACGAAACTAGCAGGTCAGAGGTGCAATTGCCTCTGGCCTGTTTTCGTACACTTGGATTAATGAGATGACCGCTCGGCCTACGGTCCCGCGGCGCCTATCTCATCGGAGCCCATGTCATCGCCCGTGCCCTGCGGTCTCACACCTCGGTCGATGTCGTTTGCGGGTGCGAGCGCGGCCGAAGCTTTGCCCTCCAGTGGCGAGAGGAGCTTCAGGTGGTAGTCTCCCGCCGTGGTTGGTGCCGCCGACGAGGATAGCGGTGAGATGAACATTGGGACTGTGCCCATATTGCCGGTCTGGTTCAAGTAGCCGGCGAAGGACTGTCCGATATTGGTGTACTGGATCTCGACGACTCCTAGGTTGTCGGCGTGGAGTTCGTTGTTGGTCGCACTGCGTGAATCGTTGCCCCACACGATGCAGTTGTGCAGCTTGGTTGAACTCAGTCCCGAGGTGAGGTGGTGTATTCCGCCACCCACATCCGCGCTGTTCCCTGCGATGGTGGTATTGGTCAAGGTCACGTTGCCAAATCGGTTCAGCACGGCGCCGCCGTCGTCACTGGCGTAGTTCCCGGTCATCGTGCAGTTGTTCAAAGAAGCATGGGCTGAGGCCACGTACACGGCCCCGCCATCGTCACCAGCCTGATTCCCGGTGAACGAGCACCGGTCGAACCAGACCTGCGTGGTGTTGCCATAGAAGTGACCTACGCCTCCCTGCCCAGCGGCAGTATTGTCGCTAAACGCGCAGTCATTGAACCGGAGCTCAAAGGTGCCTCCCAGCCAGGGAGCGGCGACGCCGCCGGCGCCCGCCGAATTGCCCTCGAACTCGCATCGGTCGAACTGCACGTTTCCGCCGAGCCCGTAGTAGCAGGATCCGCGCCCTGAGCACGTGCCGGTCAGGGTGGCGGAGTTGTTCAGGAACGAGGTGTCCGATACGCGCGTGACTGACGTGTTGTCATGGGTGTAGATCGCGTACTCGGATCCGTTCTTGAACACGCAGTTCTCGATCTCCACGGGCCATGAGCCAACACTCAAGTTGTTCACTCCGCGCTTCATGCCATCGAACACACAGTCTCGAATGGTCGCCCGGCTGTCGGTCACATACGCGCCATAGAACGCGCCCCGCATCGTGAAGCCCTCAAGCACGGAGTTCGACGGATCCGAACCGGTGTTATTGAATCTGACGCAGGTGCTGTTGAACTGCTCGATGAAGGTGGAGTCCGGCCCGTTGACCGATTCAACGTAGATGTCCTTGCCGTCAAAGTTGAAGCTCGCGTAGGTGCCGTCATCCACGAGCACGGTGTCGCTCGTGCTCGCCGAGTCGATAGCGGCCTGGATAGTCGGGTATTCGCTTGGGACCTCCAGTGCCTCAAATATCGATAGGGCCATGTCTGAGGTGGGCGCCCCGGTAGCCGAGGCGGCGTCATCGTCCTCGAAGTAGAAGCGGTACGTGAGCTCCCCATCGCCTGCGTACGGTACGTGGACCGTCCCGGCAAACAATTCTCCGTTGCTGTAGTCACCGTCGATGACAGCAGGGTCATCAGCGCTAACCAGGTCATTCATGGGGAACTTTTCGCCCGGCTCGTAGACAGCATTGTCGTCGAGATCGACCCACACTTGAGCAATATCGGGTGCATCGTTGTTCAGGTCTTTGTACTCCACCCTGAAGTAGAAGGGCTTGGTCTCTGCCTGAGCATCAGGTGTCACGCCGTCTGACACGTACGCCACCTCGCCCGTCCAATCCAAGGACGGGGCGGTGTTGCCAGCTGGCTGCACCCACGCGTACCCGCCGCGCGCAGGTGCCGCATCGATGCCGTCGCTCGCGTTGAAGAACGCCATGTGGGAGCCGTTGCCTTCGCGGATCAGCTTGCTGGTGGCCGTATAACGCTTCCCGGCGACCACATCGGGGTCGCCCATGTCGGTCATGATGATCTGCTCGCCCGGGTCATTGAATCCGTTGAGGTCGTTTATGTTCAGCTGAAGCAGGAGGCCGCCATCGGGAAGCTCGCCGTCGGCATCCGAGTAGGTGATACGGAACTCAAAGTCCGTTTCGTTCGATGTGCCACTATTCGGAGATACGTAGTCGTCCTCATAGCCCACATCACCGGTGAACCGAATAACGGGTATCGCGTTGTTGACCGCAACGGTCCGAGTTGGGGTGGTGGACAGCCCGGTCACGCCGTCGGAACACTCGAACTTGTAGTTGAGAATGTCGTCTCCGGCCTTGGCGGGGGTCACGTTTGCGCGGTACACGCTGCCGTCGAAGTAGACTCCGTCTCCAGCCACCTCTGCATCCATGGTGATCGTCTCGCCAGCATCCGCGAAGTCACCATCGTCGTTGCGATCGAGCAGTAGATTCACGAAGATCGGTGCATTGTTGTTGTTGTCCCTGTACTCGACCTTGAACGTCCAGGCCTCATCTGCCGAGGCGGCATCCGGGTTCGCTCCATCGGTCAGATAGCCGGTGTCGCTCACCCAGTTGAGCTCCGGTACGACTCCAAACGCTTGCCAGGTCGTACGCCACGACTGCGTGGTGTTGTCGCCGCTGTGACAGCTCGCGCAGAGGTTCGCCGCTGTTACCCCTCGCCAAATCCATCCGTTGCTCATTGTCATGGGCACGTCGCCCGGCGTCGGTGGATTGGGATTGCCCGTGTTCCACGACGAGACCCCATTGGCGAAGTACCAGATGTCGAGTCCGGGGCGTCGATCGACCGTGTCAGTGATCAGGTTGCCGTCGCGAATCATAGCTAGCCGCTGCGATCCGTGGACGTTATGGCAGGTCGGGCACGACGTGTCCGAGTCCATGCTGCCATCCCAGTCAGAGTCCCACGAGTCGCCCATGAAGTCCCCTAGCTCCACCGCATGGAAGAAGTGGAGTTGCATGGAGTTGTTGCGGAAGTTGGTGTTCGTGTTCGCGTTGTCCAGATACGGGCCCGAGTTGTGACACGAGAAGCACAACCTATGGTCAGCAGCGACGGTGGAGACGCCCGGAATCGTCATGGGCTCCTGTCCGTCGACCGTGTCCAGCCTATACCCGACGCGGAAGTTGTTGGCTGCTGAGGAGTATGTCTGGTTGTCCCCATCGATGTGCGGGAGCAGATTGTCGTGACAGTCGTCGCACTCGAGACCCGGTCCCGGATCATAGCCGTTGGCAGGAATCGTTTGAGCCGAGGGCACGCCATGCCCGGTTGCGTAGTAGCCATATCCCGTGCCATACGTGTACGCAGCGCCCTCATCTCCGCCAACAGGGGGAGCGTAGACGCCGTTGATGTACGACGCCATGTAGTTCGGGACCCCCGGGGAGCCGTCGTGACAACCGACACACCAGCGCCCCTTTCCCGCCTGGAGCGTTTGTGTTGTCTCGTATACGCCGTCTTCCCAGTTATCCTTCGCGCCGACCGACATCACGCCTGTGTATGAGGGCGAGGAGTCCACGCCGTCATATCCTCCGTCGGGCGAATGACACGCATCGCAGACGTCGGTCTCGGCAAGATCGATCTTGCCGTCGCCGCTGGTATCGGTTCCGGACGCGAAGTGCGAGTAGTCGCCCGCCGCATGGCAGTCATCGCAGACAGCACCACCAAAACCCCGCGGGTCGGTGACGGAGACGTGTAGAACGTGTGATCCAGTGTCGTGTCCGGCGGAGGCCTGATGGCACGTGTCCTGACACTCTGGTGCAATCGAGCCGGGAAGGGTCCCGTAGACCTTGAAACAGTCAACCGAGATGAAGGTGTGTCGCGAGCTCGCGTTCTTGGTGCCGGTGGCCCGCACCGCTATCGTGTGTGAGCCGGGCGCGAGCGGTCCTGAATCAAAGACGGTCGCCTGGTAGGTCGTGGTGGGCGCGTAGAAGTCGACCACACCTGCGAGCACGTCATCGATCCAGACCTCGCCGATTCCCCGGTAGGGGTCGGTGTCTGCCACAAGCAGGATGCGCTCGCCCTCGAATGTGAGCGAGAGTTCGGCGCCTGGGTAGTTGGAAAGCGACATGCGCCCGCCGGTGTGACTGACGCTGTAGCGCGTACGCCAGTTGGATGCCGAGGGGGTGAGGGTCACGACGTTCGGCTCGTCGTAGTCGTAAACGGGGTTGGCCGCGTGCGAGAAGTTCTCTCGCGTGTGAGCCGCATTGGAGCGCGTGGTCTCGATATCGTGGCAACCTGCTGTGGCGCACATGATCTCTTCTGTCTGCACCGAATAAATGCTTTGATCCGTGCCGACGATCCCGTGGCCGAACCTACCGCTGTAGGGCACCTGGCTTGTCGAGGAGTGATTCTCGTGAGTCGCGCTGATCGCTCCCGTGTGGCACGCGTCGCAGCTTGCCGCTGCATGACAGCTTGCGCAGCGCGAATCGGGCCGGTCGACGTCTTGGGGCCAGCGCGGGTTGGAGTGGAGGATGTGAAGCACCGAAGCGGGTACGTCCTTCGACGTCGCTGATGCGAACGAAGCGTTCGACGCCGGATCGGTATAGCGCGGCACGGCGGTGAGCAGCGAGTTTCCCCAGCCGGGATGGCAAAATGCCGCGCAGTTCGATCCCGCTTGGTGGAGGGGATGGGTGCCTACCAGTCCGGGTGCGTGACAGGCAACGCAGGCTGTGTCGCGGTCGACGGGAGGGATATCGAAGGAAAGCTGCGTCGCGTGGCACATCAGACAGTTCTCGCTGCCGAAATCGCCCGGGTCTGTGGCATGCGCGAACGTCGGTGCCACGAGAATCGCGCACGCGATGCCGAGAAGAGCGACGCATCTGCAGGCTTTCGACAGGTGTACCAGGCTCAACACCTCACGGTCCGATTCGCATCATGCCCCCCAACACGGATGCGTGAACTAAGATTAACAGAATCCGAGATGCCGTGGAATGCTACCAGGTCGACTCTACTCGTAGCGTCTCATTCAGGCTGCCCGACGCCGGTGATCGTGCCGTCGCCCATCGGATGGGGGCCCGCTAGTCGATATAGCGGCTGTTGCGTGCCGCTTCGCCGGACATCAGTTTGGTGAGCCGGCGGCAGTGGAATCATCGTGCGAGGGCGATGCGCCACGGAGAAGGAGAGTGCAGAGATGACGAATGGTTCTGAAGGTTTTATCGCGCTCATGAGTGAGAGCGCTCTCAAGGATGGCGACATGATCGAGGCCGACACGGACGGCCACAAGTTACTGGTCGCGCGGGTGGGCGATGACTTCTTCGTCGCAGACGCCCACTGCCCTCACCTGCACGCGAATCTGACTAAGGGCACCATTGAGGGTACCGTCGTCACTTGTCCACTGCATGGCTCCCGTTTCGACCTCACTGATGGACATGTGCTCCGGTGGACCAGCTGGGAAGGCGCGGTCAAGAGTATGGCTGAGTTCGTCAGACATCCCCGCTCCCTGCGGGTCTACGAGACCGAGATCTTCGGTGGAGTCTTGAGGGTGGGCCCCCAGAAGGAGTTCCCAGCCAAGGCGTGAGTATTGCGTGCCCGCCACTTGAGTAGACGCCTATTCCTCTCGCTTCGGCAGCCTCCGCTGGTCCCTGAAGATCACGGGGCTCTGGCCGAACAGCAGGTCGTTCTCAAACGACGGGGTGTACGTTCGACGTTGGGTCCCTGGGCTCGCTCGCCCGGACGAAGCACCCTATCCTGAGCCGATGGTCGATCATGGCGAGATGAGACTCCGGGCGCTTGCGGCTCACGAGTCGGTCAAGAGGGGCTGATGCCTCGGAGTCCCGCCGTGGGGTAGTAACAGATGTATCCACCAACTGCTCACCAAGAGGGCTTATACAGAAGGGAAGTCTCGTGCCGCTTTCAAGGTGGTCGTTCCAGCCCTGAATAGCGGGAACGTCTGGGAGGCCGTTTGGCGCACAGCCCTCTTTGGCGCGCTCGCATACGGGACCTACGACTTGACGAACCTCGCGACGATCAAAGGATGGGCCTGGCAGATAGCGGTGATAGACATCATCTGGGGGACGGCGCTCAACTCCGCAGTTGGGACAGCCAGCTATTACATAGGGGTGTGGCTGGGCCTCGGCAAATAGCTGTTCGTGGCTACCTCCGCCGACTCACGGAGCTAGAACGGCATTCCTGGAATCTTGGGCATCTTGGGCATCTTGAGGCCCAGATATTCGAAATGTTTACCGTAGCCCTTCATCATCTCTTTGAATGCGCTCATCATGTAGCGCTTCTGGAAACTGTCCGGCATGGTGATGACCTGACGCATCTTATTCGCGTAGAAGGTCATGTAGCACTTGCCGAGGGCGAGGGTGACCTCCTCGAGCGTCATCGCATAGGGTTCGATTATCGGCGTGGACAGGTCGTACTTGGAGTAGTCCATGACGCGGATACGATCCTTGTACTCCTCGGCGATAGGCGTGAAGGGCATTGGGGTCAGCACCGGGAAGACGGCGATGTCGGGGTTGAGTCGGATAGCCACCTCGATCGTCTTTTCAATCGAATCCCATGTCTCCTCAGGCCCGCCGATCATGAACGATGCCTCGGTCGTGAGGCCGTATTGACGCGCTAGATCGAGGGCACGTTTGTTCGTGTCGACATCGGTGCCCTTGTTCAGGCTGGAGAGCATCTCGTCGGTGCTTCCCTCGGCACCCAGATAGAGGTGCATGACGCCGGCGTCTCGGTACTTGTGGAGGATATCCTCATCGCGGACGATATCCTCGACACGGGTCTCCATGAGGATATCGACCGGCAGATCCTCCTCGATGAGAAGGTCCAGCAACTTCTCCCAGCGCTCGCGGTCATTCGTGGGGTAGGGATCGATCATCGTCACGAACTCAACGCTGTGAACGGCAACCAGCTCGCGGATCTCCTCGATCACGTTCTCCGGAGTCCGCGCTCTCCAGTCACCGCGCCAGAACTGTCGGTGACTGCAGAAGGAGCAGCCCATCATGCAACCGCGCGAGGTCAGGATGGATGCCATTCGGCCCCAGGGTTCGATGTTGTAGTGGTAGATGTCCCAGTCGAGCAGATGCCATGCGGGCTTGTAGGCATCCAGATCCGCTATGTGGGGCCGCATGGACGTGGTGACTACCTCGCCCTCCTGCATGAAGGCGATCCCCTTGATGTCGGAGACGTCGCCTTCAGGAAGAGCCGCGAGCAGTTCGCCGATCGTCTCCTCGGCTTCGCCCCGGATTATGTAGTCCAACGCTGGGTTGTCGAGGAGCGTCTCCTCGTACAGGAACGTTGGGTGCGGGCCGCCGATGATGGTGGTGATGTTCTCATCGAATGCTTTGGCAATGGCCAGTGCCTTGAGTGCTGCGGGCACGGTCGCAGTCGCGATGGCGCCGGTCACCGGCATGTAGTCGAACGCCATGACGAGGTCAGGCTTGTACGCTTCAATCTCAGCACGAACGTCGTCGAAGGTGAGCTCTTGGTTCATCGCATCGAATATCCGTGCCTCGTATCCGACCGTTTCAGCGACGTTCGCGAGATAGGCGAGCTGAAGGGGTGGCCAAGTGCCGATGGACTGTACTCCGAACCAGTTGTACGGAGGCACGATGAAGAGAATTTTTCGCATACGGTGATGCCAATCGTCGAGGTTCACAGGCATGATCAACGTATCATAGCAAGAGGCGTTCCAAGCACGCGTTCGGGATGCCGCGGTCCGAGAGGAGCGTTCCCTTCCGTTACAGTTTCATATCGAAGATGCGGTACGTCTTGTACTGTTCGGCACCCATGAACTCGCTCGCGCGGATCACGAGATCGTTGTTCTCGAGCAGCAGGGAGATGTCGCACTCCTTGTAGCCGTTCGACACCGCATACTCGTGGATCTCGTCGAACAGAAGTGCGTCGATACCGAGTCTGCGCCAGCCGGGTCGTATCCCGAAGAACATGAGCCTGACCCGGGGCGTGTGCCGACGACCCTTGAGCAGTCGCGCGATTCGCACAACATCACTGTCCCCGTACCACTTCCACCTCGGTCGGAGCCAGTAGTTGGGATCGGGGAATGCGCCCAGAACGGCCACGGGCTCGCCGTCGATGTAGGCGAAACGGGCAAGGCCGGGGTCGGCGACCATCTTCAACCCTTCGGCGATGATGTCCGCTTCCTCGTCGGTGATGGGCAGGAAGCCCCAGTTCTTGGCCCAGGCCTCGTTGTATATCTCCACCACGAGCTTCACGTCGCGATTGAAGTGCTTCATGTCGAGGGGTCGGGTCGTGACACGACCGCGTGCGCGAATCTTGTCGGCAATCTCGGTGAGTCTGTCGGGAATCGGCTGGTCGAAGTGCAGCATGTGGGCCACATAGTCCTTGGTCTTCACAAGGCCGTAGCGCTCCATGAACTCCTGGTAGTACGGTGGATTGTGGGTGAGCTCCATGGCAGGATCCGTGTCGAATCCCTTGATCAACAGCGCTTGGCGCTCATGCGTGGCGTTGGAGTACTCTCCTGGGCCGCGCATCGTCTTCATGCCCTTGTCGGAGATCCAGGCCTTTGCGGCGTCGAGAAGCGCCTCCGCCACTTCGTAATCCTCGATGACTTCGAAGAAACCGAAGAAACCGAACTTGCTGTCGTAATAATCGTTGAACCTATGGTTGATGGCTGCGGAGATACGACCGACAGCCTCACCGTTTCGATAGGCCATGAAGTGCGTCGTGTCGGCGAACTTCTGGTAGGCGTGATCCTTGTCGGTGAGCAGCCCTTTTGCTCCGAGTACTTTGTTCCCCAAGAGGTCCATGGAGAGGTGGGGGGTCCAGTGTGGATCGTTCTTGTAGAGCTTCCAAGGCAGCTTAACGAAAGCCTTCAGCTGTGGGTCGCCCAGGGGAATCTCACGGATCTCCAGCGGCGCGCTTGATTGTGGACCTGACTCGCTCACGAGCTCTCCCTCGGTAGGTGTCATTGGAAGCGTATCAGACCCGCCCGCGAACACATATCGGGGGTCTCCTGCGCTACAATCTCAAGTGTTGTGCACGCACGATCGATCCGATCGCAGAAAAGGGGGACTCGACGTGGGGGCGGGGTTCGAATCGCTATCCAACAGCCGTATCGGCCAAGGCATCGCCCTAGGTGTGGGACGGGCCTTACCCCAGAAGTTGGGTCACGGTGTTGTGAGTTTCGCTGCGGGACGCCTCTCATCGGATCGCGATTCAGAGATGTATCGCGCGTTCGCATCGAATCGTTGGGTGCTCGAGGGTGGCGGTATGACGGCTGAGGAGCTCGATTCGGCCGTTCGTGAGACGATCACCACTGTGGGAACGGGACTCTTCGATCTCTACCGGGCCATGGCCATCGGCGGCGACTGGCGTCGACACGTGCGCCTCATGCCCCTTGCAGCCGAGTACGCCGCGCAGCAGGCGGAGGGCGGGCATCCATACGTTCTCGTCGGTCCGCACACGGCGGGGTTCGACATCGGCACGCGCGGGATCGCGTTGGCGGGACTTGAGATGCAGGTGCTCAGCGTGCCCGATCCCAATGGGGGATATGAATGGCAGAACGAGCGTCGTGCTGAGGCTGGAATGAACGTGACGCCCATCTCGTCGGCCTCCATGCGTTCGGCGCTGCGGCGGCTCCGAGATGGCAAGTGTATCGCGACCGGTCTCGACCGCCCTGTACCCGGGGAGAAACATCGGATTTGCATGTTCGGTCGGGAGGCCGAGCTGCCCACCATCCATGTGCGTCTTGCGCTCAAGGCTCGCGTGCCGGTCGTGCTCTTGTGCACACTGCGAGCCCCGGATGGGATCTACGAGTTGCATGCATCGCCTCCCATCGACATGATCGCGACCGACGGCGATGATGTTGTTGTGAACGCCGAGCGCGTCATGAAGCACGCCGAGGAGTTCCTGTTGAGTGCGCCTCATCAGTGGGCGATGCCGCACGTGATCTGGCCGGATGCGGTGAACGAGTTGCCTCGGTAGCTGATCTTTCGGAAGCGACCGTCATAGGATCTCACGTTCGAGTCTGCGTGCAGTGCATGATCATCTGTCGCCAGTAGGGCGGCAAGAGGAGGAGCAACAGAATGGCCGACATCAACTCACACAAGCGTGTCAACGAGCCGATCCTGGGTTTCCTGGAGCGTCCTGCGTTGCAGTGGCTTGCCGCACGCATGCCTGCATGGGTCACTCCCGATGTGCTCACGGGTATAGGTGTCGCTGGTGCGGCTCTGATATTCGCATCGTACTGGGCGTCGCAGGTGTATCCGTGGTTCCTCTGGGTCGCCTCGGTCGGCTTTTTGATCAACTGGTTCGGTGATTCGCTCGACGGAACCCTCGCGCGGTTCCGCAAGATCGAGCGTCCCAAGTACGGGTTCTACATCGATCACACCATGGACGTCATTGCGGAGGCGTTCGTCTTCCTGGGTCTGGGGATGTCGCCGTTCATGCGGTTCGATGTCGCCGCCATGATCTACATCGGCTATCTCATGATGAGCGTGTTGGTCTACATCCGCACGGCTGTCGAAGGGGTGTTCAAGATCACGTACTCCGGCTTCGGCCCGACCGAGTTGCGTGTGGTCGCGGTCGCGCTCAATGCCTTCATGTTCTTCAGCGGCACGGGGGCCATGATCGAGGCGTTCGGGTCGGAGTTCAGCTACTACGATGTCGCCGGTGTCATGATCGCGGCGACGCTCATCGGCGCGTTCCTGGCGCAGACGTTCGCGCATGCGAAGCTGCTCGCGAACATCGACAAGAAGGACTAGGCGTCCGCGCTCAGCCGGGGTTGGCCTAGTAGTGACCGTGGGTCGAGCACTCGATGTCGCCCCAGCCCTCTGAGTCGAACGTGTACTCGCCGCCTGAGGGACATGCGGGCAACTCGGGTGAACCGAGTCCCTCGAGAAGAGCGGTCAGTTCCGCATAGTCAGCGGGCTTCTCGGCATCTCGATTGTCCATCTCCCACGCGAGGTACATCGTCATCACGCCACGCATGATGTCGAAACACTGGGCCGTCTCGGGATCCTCGGGTGCCTCGATGTTGATGCCGAGCGCCGTCTCAACAGGAAGGCCGAAGAAGGTCTTGACCTTCCATTCGTCATCTTCTCGCATCATGCCGAGTTCGAGATCCTCCAGCGTTCCGTCGGATGAAACGCTCACGAGTGGGGAGTCTTTCGTCTCATCGGAGGTGATACGCACGTTCTCGATGCCGAGGGGTGATTCGATGGTGAGAAGAAGTGTGTCACCGTCCCAGTCGGAGTCGGTCACCGTGCCATCAGAGCTTCCGGCGTCCGCGAACGATTCCGCACCAGCTTCCGCGACATGCGCAGGCAGGGTCCCGAGTATCCCGGGAGCGTCAGAAGTGAGCAGCGCGGTCACGAAGTCGCCGGCAGCTTCGACCTGAGCTCGCGTTTCGGAGTCGCCCGAGTCGGCGCAGCCGCTCAGAAGAAAGGTGGCGAGCAGGAGTGATGTCAGGGCCAAGATGCCCAGAGGGTGGGTGCGTCGTGCGTCGGACATTGGAGCCTCCGGTGGTCATTTGGGGTGAGTGGGTTACACAGGAACGATAGCGCATTCGCCGTAGGGCCGCTCCGCTATCATGGAGATTACATTCGATCGGGAGGGATGTATGACATCGCGCTCAGGTCACGGTTTCGGAGTCCCCATGAGTATGGGCCCGTATGAAGCGGTCATCATCGGTGCCTCCATGGGCGGGCCGCCCGCTCTTGAGCAGGTGCTCTCCGGGATACCCAGCGACTTCCCTGTGCCCATCGCGATCTGCCAGCACATGCCAGCAGGTGCGACCGAGTCATTCGCTCATAGGCTTTCAGAGGTCTGTAACCTGCCGGTGACGGAAGCGGTTCATGGGGAGCGATTCCTTCCTGGGCACGTCTACTTGGCTCCTGGTGGCGCACAGACCCGCATCACTCGCAACGGGGGCGTGTCGAGGCTCATGGTCGATGCGGACTTTGCTGACTCGCTCTATGTACCATCGGTCGATGTCTTGTTCTCTTCGTCGGCTCAAGCCTACGGTCCGCATCAGCTCGCAGTGATCATGACGGGAATGGGCTGGGACGGCGCAGCGGGGATGCTTGCGGTGCGTGAGGCCGGGGGCTACACCATCGCGCAGACGCTGGAATCCTCACACGCCCCCAGTATGCCGATGCGAGCGATAGGGGCTGGCGGGGTCGGCGAGCAGGTCTCGCTCGATCACCTGTCTTCCCGGATTCAGGGGCTCGTGACTCACACGGGCAGCGGGCGCAACTGAGCTGTCACCGGATGTGTCCGCTGCGGTGGACTTCTGCGGTGTCGGATTACCTCAGGCGTCGTTGCGCACTCGGAACCCGGTGAGGTCCCCGTGCAGTTCGCGCGCCTCGGTCGTGATACTGGATGCGGCCGCTGCGAGTTGTTGCGCTCCTGCGGCACTCTCACTCGAGGCTGTGCTCACCGAATGCATCGCTTCCACGAGTTGCGATGCTGCCGACTGTTGTTGTGTGGCTGCCGTCGCGATCTCGCGTGCCGCCATGGCGGTGTCGGACATGTGCTCGAGGATGTCATCGAACGAATCCATGGACTCCCGACTCGTCGACACGCCCTCTTCTGCGGCCTGAGCCTGCTCTGCGGCAGTCTTGACCAGTGTCGCTGAGGCGGTCTGGATGTCCGAGATCATCACGTTGATGCGCGAGGTGGTCTGCGACACGGATTCCGCTAACCCGCGGATCTCGTCGGACACGATTGTGAATCCTCTTCCCGCCTCGCCGGCCCTCGCCGCTTCGATGGCGGCATTGAGTGCGAGAATCTTGGTCTGGTTAGCGATGCTGTCGATGGCGAGGGTCATCTCGGTGATGTTGCGGGCGACCTCGGTCATATGTTCGGCCGACTGGCTCACCGAGCCGGCGCCCGCAGCGATCGCTTGGATCGTGTCGCCCGAGTGGGCCAGCTGCGATTTGCCTTCTTCCGCTGTCGCTAGTGTTCCTTCGGCCATGGTGAGCACGCGATGTGCGCCGTCCGCCACCGAGGCGAAGGTGCGCGAGAGTTCCTCGAGCGTGGCGGTGGATTCCGCCACCGCCGATGCCTGACGTGCCGCGCTGCTCGCCGCGGTCTGCGAGGCTACGTCGATCTCGCCCGCCACGTCGCGCAGCCGCCCGGTCGATCGGCCCACGTTCCCGATGAGATGGGTGAGTCCGGCGACCATGGTGTTGAACGAGGAGCCGAGATCGCGCGCTTCATCGAATCCGGTTTCCGGAACGTTGGCGGTCAAGTCACCGGCGGCGACTTTTCGGGACGCCGTGTCGAGTACCGTGATCGGTTTGGCGATCGCGCGGGCGACGGTCAGCCCCGCGATGAGGGCCGCTGCCAGCGCGATCACGATGACGATGGTGAACTCTATCGCGAAGGTGGTTGTGGCGCTTTTGTACGGATCGAGGGGGAGTCCCACATAGAGTATTCCGACGACATTCCCCAGCTCGTCCACTAGCGGGTTGTACGCTGTCATGTACTCATTGCCGACCACGCTGGCGACGCCGCGATAGGGAACGCCCTTGTCCAGAACCTCAGCGCGAACTTCGTCGGAGATGATCGTGCCGACAGCTCGTTCTCCCTCGGAATTCATGACTGTTGTCGCGACGCGAATGCCACCCTTGAACACCGTCGCGGTGCCATCGAAGTTCTCGGCGATCGAGTCGACGAACTGCATGTTTCCATTCAAGACATCCGCGAGTACGAGGGTGCCCAACGGCTGACCGGTATAGGTGGTGATGGGTGCCGAGGAGAGTACAGCCAGGACACCATCGAGCTCTTCCGTTTGCGACGCGGCGGCCGTTTCCGTGACGTCCAGCGCGTAGAACCGTGTGAGGCCGAGAGCCTCGACGTCGGACTGACGTATCGAGGAAACGGTGGTGCGAGCCTCTCCGGTGACCAGCGCACGTATCGCCTCGGAGTCGGGCTCGAACGGTTCTTTGGTCCTGCTTGAGATCAACACGGTGCCGTCTCCGTCGAGAATCATTGCGAACGAGACACGCGCCTGATCGACGACGACCCCGAGCTCTTCGCTCATCTCGGAGATCCGTCCTTCGCCGACGGCTGTGCGCACGACGCCTTCAGAGGCGGCTTTCTGTGCATGCTCCAGCGTTACGGTGGAGCGCTGCTGGAGCATTCCGTCAGCCATGGTGAGGTAGGCGTCCGCAGTTCTCTCGGCCTCAGAGTGGAGTTCACTCTTGAATGAGCTGATCGCGAAGTATGCGGCGATCACCATGGGGATCACGGCGACGCCCACGAAACCGACGACCATTCTGTTGCGAAGATTCCACGTGAACTTCAAGTGATCTACCCCTCAGGAGCCAGTGATTCATTTTCACGCGTAGCAATATTGGAGCCAACAGGCATAACGTACCACTTCTGTGGGGTATGGTTCTTGTGTGGCGATCTCAAAGGAATTGAGCGCGCCCTTGGACCCGCTGATCATGGGAGGAGAATTATGCCTGACACCGTGAGCCCGGGCGTCGCTATGACGCTCAACGATTTCGTAGCCAAGCACTCACAGAGGGAGACTGGAGGCACGTGGCAACTCGAGAGCGGCAAGATGCTGGAGATACATCTCAATAACGAACTCGTGTACACCAAGATGGGGTCGATGGTCTCCTACTACGGTGATCTGCGGTTTGAGCGCGCGGGTGCTGGCGGGGCCGCCAAGTTCATGAAGAAGGCGATGACCGGCGAGGGTGCATCGACCACACGGGTCACGGGTTCGGGAATCCTCTACTGTGCGGACCAGGGCAAGCAGATATCGATCGTCTATCTCGAGAATCAGACGATCTACGTGAATGGCAGCGACCTGCTCGCGTACTCGGCCTCCTTGGAGTGGGACATTGTTCGGACGAAGGGCGCAGGCATGATGGCCGGCGGTCTGTTCAGCCTCAAACTCACCGGTTCTGGATATGCCGCGATAACCACGCATGGTCAGCCCATGATCTTGGGAGTGAGTCCGGAGGTTCCTCTCTTCACCGACCCCAATGCGACTGTCGCGTGGTCCGAGGGTCTTCAGACTACGTTCAAAGCGGATATGAACCTGAAGACGTTCGTCGGTCGTTCGAGTGGAGAGACGTTCCAGATGCGTTTCGATGGCACCGGTTTCGTCGTTCTTCAGCCCTACGAGGAGGCAGCGATCGTCTCAAGCGGCGGGTAGGACGACAGGCTGCGGGGCACGCGTGCAGCCTCCACCATGCAACTGTATACGGGCATGCGTCACACAGGTGACTCAGGCGCAGGCCGATACGTGGGTATGAACAGGTTGTGATCTGCAGTTGGAGGTGGGTCGGATGAAGCGCGGACTACTCTTCGCTCTTGTGATGCTCTTGGCATTGGCCATGATCTCGCCGGGTGCGGCGATGGCTGTACGTGGCGGCAATGGCAAGGCTGTGGGGCATGACAACGGAGTGGAGACAGGGCGCTCCGAGGCAGCGTTGGAGCGCAGGCAGGCGAGAGAGTCATCCCATGAGGAGCAGCGTCTCGGGCGTGAAGAAGCTGCGCTCGAGCGTGAGCAGGCGAGGTCGGAGTTTCACGAGGCACAGCGTCTCCAGCGTGAAGAAGCTGTATTGGCTCGTGAGGAGGCGCGCGAAGAACGCGTCACGGGGCAGGAGAACGCAGCTGCTCGGATGGGCCGGAACCTTGATCGTATGGCCGCCAAGATGGCGGATGGCAAGCGCAAGCAACTGCCACCGGGACTCTCGGCTACATGGCTGAAGTTCATGAACAGCCTTGGGTACGAGGTCACCGCCGACGACCTTCCCGGGTCGGTTCCTGTGACCGATACGGTTCCGCCGGAGCTGGAAATGCCGGAGGCGCCCGAAGGCGAGTAGAAAGTATGCAGGCGTCATGAAAGGGATCCCGTTCGCGGGGTCCCTTTTTGTGTTGTTCTCATCTTCTCTGGAGGTCTGATCTCCGGTAGGAGATAGTTGAATTCAGAACGTTTAGAAATATATGAACGTTGGAAATATCACATGAGACGTTCATGTTCCGGGAGGGGGAAGCAGTGACATCTGATGGCAGTTCGAAACGCAGGGCCGCCTTGCTGGACAGACTAGCGGTGATGATCGAGGGGGTCGGATTTCCTCGGACAACAGCACGAGTCTATGCGGCGCTGACCATGGCCGAGGGCGAGGGTCTCTCCACAAATGAACTCGTGGAGCAACTCGAGACCAGCAAGGCGTCGATCACTAACGCTATGCAGCTCCTCGTGGGGACGGCGCTTGTGGAGCGGTATCGGGTCCGCGGATCTCGCCAGGCACACTATCGGATCCTCAAGGGGACGTGGGAACAACTCTTGGGCCGGAAGTTCAAAGCCATGTCGGTCGTTCGTAAGACAGCTGAGGAGGCACTCGAAATCGTGGAATCCGACCTTGCTCGGGAACGGCTGCAGGAGATGTATGACATATACACCTTCTTTGAAGAAGAGTTCGAGCACGTAATGGAGCGCTGGAGTGAAAGGAAGCGATCATGACGGGACCCGCCATCAGAGTGCAGGACCTGGAGTTCTCGTACGGTGACCTCAAAGCGGTCAAGGGGGTCAGTTTCGACGTTCACCCCGGAGAGATCCTGGGCTTTCTCGGCCCCAACGGCGCGGGTAAGTCCACGACCATCAAGATGCTCACCGGTCAGTTGACGCCCAAGGGTGGATCCGCTCAGGTTCTGGGCATAGACATCGCCGCCGATGATCCCGAGATGCAGGCACAGATCGGGGTCTGCTTCGAGGAGAAGAACCTCTATCTCAATATGAGCGCCAAGGAGAATCTCGATTTCTTCGCGTCGCTCTACGGCATCAAGGATCCCGACAGCATCGAGGTTCTTCGGCGCGTCGGGCTGGCCGAGCGGGCCAAGGATCGGGTGAGTGAGTTCTCCAAGGGGATGCGTCAGCGCATGATGATCTCTCGTTCGTTCATCAACAAGCCCAAGGTGCTCTTCTTGGATGAGCCGACCGACGGTCTCGACCCGGTGACCTCGGCTCAGATACGCCGAACCATCAAGGAGGAGGCCGATCGCGGTGCGGCAGTCCTTCTCACCACACACGATATGTTCGAGGCTGATGAGCTCTCCGATCGTATCGCCTTCATCAACGAGGGCAAGATCGTTGCGCTCGATTCCGCGGAGAATCTCAAGCTCAAGTACGGTACGCGCTCGGTCAAGGTGCGCCTGCGCGACGGTGACGGCGTGCGCGAGGAGCATATCGAGCTCGATAAGGAGACCTCGTCGGCACAGCTTGCCGAGTTGGTCGCCTCTCCCGACCTCATGACGATCCATACCGAGGAGGCCACGCTGGAGAACATCTTCATCGAGCTGACCGGTAGGGGGCTGAAAGAATGACATCCACAGTCTCCCGTGCCTCGATTCTGAAGGCGCTCCTGAAAAAGGAGTTGCTAGCCTACTCGAGGGACAAGCTCTATCTGTTCTTGACCATTCTCTCGCTCGTGTTCATGGTCGGTATCTTCTGGGTGCTGCCGGACTCGGTCGAGGAGACGATCTCGCTCGGGGTCTCGCCGCCCGTTCAGTCGATCGTTGATGATGCGACTGACACTCTCAGGGCGATGGGGGCTACCGACGAGCAGCTTGCAGCCATCGATGCGACCGATCTCACCCAGACCGAGGAGGGCCTTGAGTTCGTCGAATTCGAGGATGAAGACCAGATGTCCGCAGTCATCAAAGGGACGCTGGAGCTCTGGCGGACTGAGTCCGGAGAGCAGATCTTTCGTGATCCCGAGGGCGATGAGGACAAGCCCAAGGATGCTGATCGTATCAAGCTCGACATAGGGATCGCATTTCCCGACGACTTCATTGTCGATGTCGCTGCAAAGGCGGACGACATCACGGTGAACGTTTATTCCGATGCAGGTGTGCCCGAGGAGATCCAGGGAGCCATGCGCAGCTTCGTTCGCGAGGCGGCATATCAGTTCGCCGGTCAGGAACTTCCGGTTGATATGCCCGATGAGAACGCGATCGTGCTGGGCCAGGACCGCGCCGGCGATCAGGTCTCGCTTCGAGATAAGCTGCGGCCGATGCTCGCGTTCATGGTTCTGTTGATCGAGTCCATGGCGATGGCATCATTGATATCTGTCGAGGTCTTGCAGCGTACGGCGACTGCTGTGTTGGTCACGCCGGTGAAGTTGGTGGACTTCCTCACCGCCAAGACGATCTTCGGTACGGGTCTTGCCCTTTCGCAGGGACTCATCGTGCTGGTGCTCGTCGGGGCGTTCACACCTGAGAACTGGGCGATCCTGTTCGTGACGATGCTCATCGGCTCCGTGATGTTCACGGGTGAGGCCATGATCGTTGGCGCGGCGGGCAAGGACTTCTTGGGGCAGCTCTTCTATTCCATGCTGTTCACGGTCCCGCTTATCATTCCCACGTTCTCAGTGCTGTTCCCCGGTTCTGCAGCAGTGTGGGTGCAGGTCATCCCGACCTACCCGGTCATCGACACGCTTGTGGGTGTGACCGTCTATGGAGAGTCCTGGGCTGAATCATGGCAGTCGCTCTTGTACGCGACCGCCTGGCTCGTTGTGCTCTACGGTGCGGGTCTGTTCACACTTAAGAGGAAGGTGGAGACGCTATGAGTCTCGTGCGTATATGGAAAGTGCTTCGCAAGGATCTGGCTCTGGGACCGCGCTCGCCATTCTTCCTCTATGCCGTCATCCTGCCCTTCGCGTTCACGCTGATATTCCAGGTGGCGTTCGGTTCGCTCTTTGAGCCGGCTCCGCGGCTGGGCATCGTGGACGATGGGTCATCCGAGATCACGGCAGCGATCAAGGATATGGAGGGTATCGAGCTGACCTTGCTCGACGATGCCGACGAGCTTCGTGACCAAGTTGAGGCGAACGATCTCGATGCCGGTCTCGTGCTGCCGACAGGCATCGACGAGGCGATCAGGAATGGCGATCAGCCTCCGCTGCAGTTCTTCATCGGCGGAGAGAGCTATGCCTCGAACCGGATCATTCTGAGCGTGACCGCGATCGATGTCGTTCGGGAGGTCCAGGGTGATGTGGCCCCGGTGAACGTGGACATCGTGAACTTCGGTGAGGCCGGCCTTCCGATCTCGGTGCGGCTCGTGCCGCTGATCATGTTCTACGCTCTGGTCATGGCGGGCGTCTTCACGCCCGGATCGAGCATCGTCGAGGAGAAGGAGAACGGCACGCTCATGGCGATGCTGGTATCTCCGGTCAAGTCGAGCGAGGTCCTTGTGGCCAAGTGGATGTTGGGCATGATACTCGCAACGATCATGTCGATTGTGACGCTTCTGCTCAACAGCGCCATGGGATCGCGACCGTTCGAGGTGCTGGTGGTCGTGATAATGGCTGCTGCGCTCACGTCGGTGATCGGTCTTTTGGTTGGAGTTGTGTCCAAGGACTCGACCATGTTGTTCGGCCTGATCAAGGGCACGGGCATCCTGCTGTTCGCACCGGTGGTGTTCTACATCTTCCCGGAGTGGCCGCAGTGGATCGCCAAGATATTCCCACTCTACTGGATCATCGAACCGATCTGGCAGGTCTCGGTCATGGGCGAGTCGATCACGACCGTCTGGTTCGAGATGGGTATCGCGCTGGCTATCACCGTCGCGCTGCTGCCTATCGTGATCATGCTGGCCAAGCGTATGCAGTCGCAGATGGCTGCGGGGTGAGTAAGGGCCTGCTCTGTGTGCGTTCGTGTTGAGTGATTCGAAGGGCGGGGCTCCGGCTCCGCCCTTTCTCATGCCGCCTGATAGAATAGCCAAGCTCGCACATATCGCATATCAGGAGGCATCATGTCGTTCATTCGTTCTCGCGCACAGGCTGTCGGCGTCGCGGCGATAGCCCTCGTCGGCATCGTTGTAGCCGTGCTCGTGTTCACTCTGCCCCCGGATGTGCAGCTTGGAACCACGCTGCGGCTGGTGATCTACCATGGGGCCCAGACATGGGTGAACATGGCCTTGTTCACGTTCGCGGCAGTGGCTGCAGCTGTGTATCTCATTTCGCGCAACACCATTGCGTACAAGTGGGCGACTGGATTTCGTTATGTCGCCGTGCCGCTTTGGATCCTGAATACGGTCCTGGGACTCGTTTCGTCCAAGGTCGCGTGGGGTGCGATCAACATGGAAGAGCCGCGTCTTCAGGCGACGTTCTACTTGCTGTTGGGCGCCGGATTGTTGCTGGCGGTCGATTTTGGATTCGGCAAGCCGACGCTCACCGCTCTGGCGGACATCGCCATGGCGGGCGCACTCTGGTTCTTGATCCTCGGCGCGCAGAACTTTGTGCACCCCGACAGTCCCGTGATGCAGTCCGGGTGGGAGATCAAGGGCCCGTTCTT
>Ga0209121_10002157_pt1 | contig 20182 bp, 15 predicted proteins | sample Cruoilmetagenom3_FD_187292 | JGI IMG/M metagenome (GOLD analysis project Ga0209121, IMG submission 187292) | Oil polluted marine microbial communities from Coal Oil Point, Santa Barbara, California, USA - Sample 3 (SPAdes) (version 2) | ecosystem: Environmental > Aquatic > Marine > Oil seeps ...
TATAATCACGACAGGAAAAACCGCAAAAGGAACGATAGAACTTCTAACGGATAATGGGGCAAAAGTCATAGCGATAGCTGTTATTATAGACAAAAAGGGCCTCGAAGTGATAGACGACGTTCCAATAAAATCGTTGATACAGGTTGAGAGGATATAAAGGAAGAACTGCGTTCTTTCATCTTGCTGTCCTACCGAAGGTAGGACATGGGAGTGAAGAACCGTTAGGTTTTCAAAGTGAGCGTTCAAGAGATCGAGAAGAGATGGCAGAAGAGGTGGTTTGAAGAAAGGATCTTCGAGGCGGAGTCAGGCGGTAAAGAAAAATTTTTCATCACCGTCCCCTATCCTTACTTAAACGGAAATCTTCACGTCGGGCACACAAGGACATTCGTTATAGGAGATGTTCTGGCACGATATAATAGGATGATGGGGTATAATGTGCTCTTCCCGATGGCTTTCCACGTTACGGGGACCCCGCTCGTTGGCCTCTCTGAGTTGATAAGAAATAGGGACGAAAGAACGATAAAGGTCTATAATGATCTGCATAAAATTCCAAAAGATATATTGTTCGATCTAAATACGCCGGAAAAGCTTGTAAATTATTTTAAAAAGGAATCTGAAATAGCATTATCAGATATGGGTTGTTCTATCGATTGGAGGAGAAAATTTACCACGATGGATCCTCCGTATAAAAAATTCATCAGATGGCAGTTTGGAAAACTTAAAAGTAAAGGATTGATTGCAAGAGGTTTGCATCCTGTGAGGTGGTGCCCAAACTGTAAAAATCCCGTCGAAGACCACGATCTATTGAGGGGAGAGGGAGCAAATATCCTCGATTATACGCTGATAAAGTTCTCTCTTGATGGGTACATCATCCCCTGCGCCACATTGAGACCTGAGACCGTATTCGGCGCGACGAACTTATGGGTAAATCCAGCGGTTACCTATCTGATCGCAAAGATAGGTGAGGAAGAGTGGATGATTGGAGAAAGAGCTTTTGAGAAGCTCTCCCATACGGATAAACATCCCGAAAAGATTGGAGAGATAGAAGGAAGGGATTTGATCGGAAGGTATGCAAAAAATCCGATGAATGAAGAAGAGGTGATAGTATTACCGGCGACGTTTGTGGATCCGACCGAGGGGAGTGGGATCGTGATGAGCGTTCCTGCTCATGCTCCTTATGATTATCTGGCATTAAGAGATTTAAAGGAGGGGAGATGTGATTATGATCTTACAGAAGAGATCTCGGATTTAATTTTAAAGATAGAACCGATAAAGCTCATAGATCTCCCGGGGTATGGCGATTTTCCTGCACTAACCGTTATAGATGAATTAAAAGTAAAAGATCAAATGGATCCAAAAGCGGAGAAAGCAACGAAGATCGTTTATAAGAGGGAATTCCACGATGGAATCTTGAATGATGTCACCAGAAGATATGAGGGATACAAGGTATCTGAGGTCAAAGAGATTATAACGAAGGAGATGCTGAAAGAGGGTAAGGCAGATATCTTTCATGAGCTGAGCGAACCTGTGACCTGCAGATGCGGAACCGAGTGCGTCGTAAAACTCGTTGAAGACCAGTGGTTCCTCACATATTCCAAAAAAGAATGGAAAGATGAAGTTCTGGATTGTCTAAGTTCTATGAAGATCATTCCAGAGGAGTACAGGAAAGAATTTGAGAATAAAGTTGATTGGCTCAAAGATAAAGCGTGTGCGAGGAGGAGAGGACTTGGAACGAGGCTTCCCTGGGACAAGGACTGGTTGATCGAATCCCTTGCAGACTCGACGATATATATGGCTTATTATATTCTATCCAAATACATAAATGAAGGCAGGATAAAAGAAGAAGAATTGGACGATCAGTTCTTCGATTACGTCCTTTTAGGAATAGGAGAGCAAAAGAGCGATCTTCATAAAGAGATCAGAAATGAGTTCGAATATTGGTATCCGGTTGATTTGAGGTCATCTGGAAAGGATCTGGTCCCAAATCATCTTCTCTTCTTCCTCTTCCACCACGTCGCGATATTCCCCCGGAGATATTGGCCGAGGGCGATCGCCGTCAATGGATTCGTCTCATTGGAAGGAGAGAAGATGAGTAAGTCAAGAGGTCCCTTATTCACGATGAGGGAGGCGATAGATGAATACGGGGCTGATGTTACGAGATTCTACATATTGGGAAATTCTGAACACATTCAAGATGCAGATTGGCGATCTTCAAGGGTAAAAGATGCAAAGAGGGCACTTGAAAGGTTTTATGGGCTGGCAGAAGATATAATTCAAAGATCAAAAGTTTCTCGTGAGAGTGGAAAAGATCTATCCAGACGGGATAGATGGATACTCCACAGAATGCAGGTGAGAATAAAGGAAGCTAGAGCGGCGATGGAGAATATCCAAACGAGAAGAGCACTACAAAATGCTTTTTACTTAATTTTAAACGATATAAAGTGGTATAGAAAGAGAGGAGAGAACCCGAAGGTTCTTTTGGATGTTTTAGATCTGTGGGTGAGACTTTTAGCTCCGTTCATTCCTCACATCTGCGAGGAGATATGGTCTCGTATGAACGGAGGTCCTCAAAATTTCATCTCTCTTGCAAGATATCCCGAGGTGGACGAGGGAAAGATAGACCATTCGATAGAGATCGAGGAAGACCTTCTTCGAGATACGATAGAGGATATAAGGGAGATACTGGCGGTCACAAAGATCGAGCCGAAAAAGATCGTGATCTATACAGCGCCAGAATGGAAGAGGGATATCTATAAGACGGCGCTAAAATTGAAGGTGAAAGGAGCGCTTGACATGGGATCACTTATGAGAACGGCGATTAAAGATCATGCGAATACCAGGCGGATATCGAACTTCGCCAAGAAGATGGTAAGGGAAGTCGAGTTGATGGGGCAAGCTGAAGTGAAGATATTGGCAAACTCTCCGGTAGACGAATTTGAGACGATGAAGAAAGCCGAAGATTTCATTTCATACGAGTTTGGGTGCGAAGTTAGCGTATTCGATGCGGAATTCTCAAAATACGATCCTGCGAAGAAGAGTGATGCGGCGATGCCGCTAAGACCGGCGATATATGTAGAATGAAAGAGAAATGGCTATTTCTCTCTCCTTATTCATTGCATGAAGTTCCGGATCGACGTTGTGACAATTTTACACAATAACAATAAATCGTCATCCCTCTCCAAAAAGTACAGTTTTAGAGGAAAATATAATTGCAAACACCCAATAAGTTGACAATCCCAATCATTTTTAAATGATCCCAAGACTCCTATCCGTCTTATTCATCGATTCTTCTGCATCTTCTTCCCCCATCATCGACCTGATCGCATCGATGTTCTCCGGAATCACATCGCTCTCCTGGTGAATCGCTTGGTAATAATATAATGTATTCTCCTTTATGCTTATCCCATCTCTCCAGATGGCTATTTCGTACAAATCTCCCCTCTTTCTGCCAATATCTCTCGCATACTCCATTATCTCTGCCGTGGATCTTATTCCGTCCGCCCCATCGAGCAAAATAACTCTTCTCGTATTCTCTATTGTATCTATCACCTTGTCCACCTTCACATCGTTCCCCATATCAACTATTAGACAGTGTAAGTGCATGATCGTCGTTGGAACCTTCACCGCCATCGTGGATATCTTTATGTGAGGCAGAACTGTCTGAACGTCCGGCCCGTGATGGGACGGGATTTTCAAAACTGGCTCTATCGCATTTATCGGGCCTTTTTTTGAGTCTCCCGGATCTGTAGCCCGCCTTATCATCGTAGCTTTAACCTCTTTTATCTTTACAAGCTCATCGATCGCGTTGAGCGTTCTGCACAACCCCGTCGTGTTGCAGGATACGACCCGGACAAAATCTCTCTTCAATGCCTCTCTGTAATTGGACTGCGCGTTGAATGAGCATTTTGTAAGCTCATGTGCTTCTCCGCCCTCAAATATTGCCTTTACGCCATATTTCTCGTACAGTGCCTTATTCTTCGCACCGATGCCTGCTGGGGAACAATCCACAATAATATCCACTCTCTCTAATAGATCTTCGATATCTCCACCAACATCGATCCCGCGTTTCTCGAATTTATCGAGGTGCTCTGGGAGAGCAATGTATAGGTCATATCTTTCGGCGGCCATCTTTGAGACAAAATTAGGCCTCGTCTTTGTGACACCAACGATCTTCATGTCATCTTGGGCTGCTACGGCATCTGCGACCCTCTTTCCTATCGTTCCATATCCGTTTATACCTACTCTGATCATTTTAAGCACCGCATTGTCAAAATGGTTTTATACTTATCAACCTTTCCACCGTTGGAAGAAAAAAAATTTATTAGAGATAGGGGTTAAAGAAGTGGTGGCGGTAGATGACTTTCGGGGTTAGGTTCGGAGAAGAAGGATCTGTTGAGGAGATAAAGACCGGCGAAATTGTAAGGTGGTCCTATGGCGAAAGAAGGAGGAGGATTGATCAGGTCGCCCGAGAATCAGAAGTGGTCATAAGACTCAATGGAATCAATTATAATCAAATCTTCTGCTCATCGTCTCATTTAGAAGAGATGGCAATAGGAAATTTAATTTCGGAAGGATTTGATGTTTCCCATGTTACGAATATTAAAATCGAGAGGAAAAACGTCTTTTTCATAGACGTGACGATGAATGATGCAGAGAAGATAAAACCGAAGAAGATCGGTTCGAAGATGAGAATGACCGGAAGAGACGTTCTTAAATTCGCAGAAGAACTCGATGAAAATAGTTTTTTGTTTAAGAAAACGGGTGGAACACACGTCGTTGGCGTATGTAACGGTGATAATTCAATATTTGTTGAAGATATAAGCAGGCATTGTGCAATCGATAAGATCATCGGCATCTGTGCACGGGATAAGATCGATTCATCTCAAAATGTATTGGTTGTTTCCTGCAGACAGACCGCATCGACGATGAGAAAGGTGATCATCGGCCGATTTCCAATCGTTATAAGCCTTTCAGCACCGACGGATTTGGCGATAAAATTTGCAGATGAATTCGGGGTAACGTTGATTGGATTTGCATCCCCAGAGCAATTTAACATATATACACATGCGTGGAGAATCTTGTGATCGCATTATAACAGAGCTTTATCCATACTCCCGCTTCTGTACCCTTCAAGGTCGAGCGTCACATATTTAAAACCGATTCGCTTCAACTCTTTTGCGATCTCTTCCTTTGCGCGAAAAAACGCATCAAAATCATCTTTTAATATCTCTATCCTTGCCATTCTCCCATACATTCTCACCCGTACAACCTCGAATCCCTCCTCTTTTAAGAACTCCTCCGCTTTTTCAATCATGCGAAGTTTCTCTCGCGTGATCTCCTCGCCGTAAGGTATTCTTGATACCAAGCATGCCGAGGACGGCTTATCCCAAAATGGTATTCCGATTTCCTTAGATATGCGGCGAATATCCGCTTTTTCAATCTCAAGATCGACGAAGGGATGCCATATACCCTCTTCTTCGGATGCCTTTATCCCAGGACGGTATTTGCTAAGATCGGAGAGATTGACGCCGTCCGCTACACGTTTTATCCCTTTTTCCAATGCTATCTTTTTTAGAATTCCGGATGATGATTTTTTACATAGATAACATCTATTGAATGAATTTTTGATGAAATCCTTATCTTTCAGGATCGGAAATTTTACAATATCATATCCGACCTGGAGGTTTTTCACAAAGCTTTCTGCATCTTTTATCTCGCTTCTTGGTACCGTCTTCGCATCAAGGATGACGCAAAAAGCACCTTTTCCGAGCACGTCTCTTGCCACTTTCAAGAGGAGGGCGCTGTCAATGCCTCCAGAGAACGCGATTAAAATATTTTTCTCTTTTGAGATCTTCTCTTTTAGCGCTTCGAGTTTATTTAAGTGATCCATTCTATTGACTCTCTCTCTCTCTTCTTTAATAATGCGCAATAATCCCTATAGTCATAAAATATACACGTTTCCAACAGATCGCTCGAGCAGCGAATCTAAATCGACCCTTCCTTCCTCTCTCAATACTTCTTTCAATTTTGCAGCGGTCGCAGGTTTCTTCGGAACTATCGTGCAACTCAAACTCGGCAAGATTGAAAGGTCATACGTGCCGATCCTTCTTGCAATATCCATAATCTCGATCTTATCCATGCCTATCAGTGGTCTTATCACCGGCATATCTATTGCTTGATCTATCACAGAAATATTTTGCAATGTCTGAGACGCGACCTGCCCGAGAGATTCTCCCGTGAGTATTCCATCGGCGCCCTCTTCCCAAGCGATCTTCTCCGCAATTCTAAGCATCATTCTTCTACAGAAGATACATTGAAACTTTCTTCTGCATTTATCTTTGAATGCAGCCAAATTTTTCCCGTTTGGCACTACATATGTCTTTATATCTCTAGCATAAGAATTTTCTAGGTGTTTTACTATCTTTAAAGATTTTTTAAGTTCTCTCTCATCGGTGAATGGGCAATTATCGAGATGAAGTGCGATCACCTCCACACCTCTCTTCATCATGAGATATGTTGCAACAGGCGAGTCTATGCCACCGGATATTAAAGATACGAGCTTTATTCTCGTATCAAATGCTCTCTTTCCACCACCGTTGAAAATCCCTATCTTCTCTGCGATCTTTTCTACTTTAAGGTCATCAAAGCCGATCAGTGGCTGATATACCGGTATCGAAGAACTAAATATTCTGATATTTGATCCGCACACGATTCCAAGAGCCCCGCATTCCCTCGCGACATCCTCCATCTTATCATCTCCCTCAAGAACCCTCAACCGGATATCTGGTTGAAAATCCTTCAAAATTTCCACGGCACCTATAGCCTTCTCAGAATCTTCATCAGAACAGACCGGTATAATCTCGCATCCCCTTTTCATCATCATCCAGCAGGAGATCACGGAAGTTATTTCTCTATATTCTCTAGATTCCCCGGATAAAAGACCCATAAGTTTCCCCTCAACCCCCGGGGGCAATCCTCTCATCCCCTCTATTATCTCATCAAATATATAACAGTCTTTCTCCCTGATCTCGATAAATATCTCTTTCTCAGGCTTACTCAGATCAACGGATAGATCTGGAAATCTCTCCAGGACCTCTGCCCCCAGATATCTCGCGACATCTTGAGAGGTAAAATCGTGTTCTCCAACCCGGTTGACCCTTAAAGCGAATGTTCTTTCTCCTTTTAGAGATCTTTCGGTGAATTTTATAAGGGATTCTTTCAGTTCATCGAGTCCACATCGTTCGCAGAGAGAGAAGGCGTGTATTCCCGGTATCTTTTTTAACTCAGAAGAGATCTCTCTCTCGATGTTAATCCACAATCTTCCCCTCTCCCTACTGATTTTACAACCCGCTATGCGTCTCCTTATACTCTCTATCAATGAGTTTTCCCATCTTCTTCTCACGTACTCGGATTTTAACGTGAGTTCGCCGTACCGTATCAAGTATAGTATGTTCTCACTTCCTTAAACACTGTGACCCTTTCGAGGGCATATTGTATTTTTTTCACTGTTTATAAACCATAACATACGGGATCTTATATATACCGCCGCAGCGTCTCAAAATCAAGTTTTATGTCCCCTTTATGAAAATGTTGCCCGTAATTTTTTCTCATCTCGTCTCGTGATGACATTTCTAAGCGACTACGAAGTAAACCTGGGACCTTTCATCGTACTCGCCTGCCTAAATGGACTATACGCGGTGGAGCTTCCAAACGTTAATTCTGCAGGAGAGTTCGTTAGGTGCTTCCAACTCATGTTCAAAAGATTTCTCCAAGGGTACACAGAAGGTGGGGCATCGGCGATTTGTGAGGCATTCGCGAGGTATGTTGCGAGGAAGGGTGGAGAAGTATTAACAAATGCTGAGGTTGCAAAGATCCTGGTCGAGAGCGGGAAAGTGAAAGGGGTTGAGCTCAAAGATGGGAGTAAATTCGAATCAGATTTGGTGATAAGCACTACAGGGGTAAAGGAAACTGTATTTAAGTTGGTTGGGAGAGATCACTTCCCCAAGGAATACGTGAAGAAGGTTGAAGAGATAAAACATTCATTGACCGCGGTCTGTTTGAGGATAGCACTCGACGAAAAGGTTACAGATCGTCCCCTTTTTTGGGGATTTCACCGGGGAACTTAAATCTGAAAGGGCTTGCCAAGATTGCAAAAGATCTAGGTTTGCTAAACATAACTCTAAAGATGTTCTTTGATATCACTAAAATCATGGGTATAGATTTAAAGGAACTGGTTGATGCGTTTGAAGCGATATACTTTTCTGGGGCATTATTGGACCTCATCCCTGGAGTGCTGCCGATCTATGCACCTGTAATATCGAACTACGATCCAAGCCTGGCCCCAGAAGGAAAACAATTGATTCAGAGTTCTACTGCAACAGCCCCAAAACCAGACGGGAAGCCTTGGGAAGATTGGATCAAAGCCGCCTATGGTGCAACCCGTAGTGTGATACCTGGCGTAAAAGAGCAGACGTTATGGTACGATTCGGCCACGCCTGAAGATTTAGAGAAATTCTTGGGCAAAGAGGGCGGATCTGCATTCTCAACGGCACAGATAGTTGGACAGACAGGTGAGAGAAGATTCAAGAACAAATCTCCAATCGATGGTCTATACTTTGCAGGAGATAATGCGGGTGGATGGGGGATAGGTGTCGAGCTCGCGGCAAAGAGTGCAATAGATTGTGTCTATTTGATAACGAAGGCAGATGAGATAGGAGTGACAACGTAATATTCGGGTGCTGATATTGGGGTGTAACTCTTAATTCTATTCACAAACGCTTCTTCAGTGCGTGTTCTGTCATATGCACCTTAAAAACCTTTAAATATAGGAAAAGACTTGACAATCATAGGTGAAAGAAAATGTCTGAAATTTGGGACCCCTCCGACAAACTTTCTGAAAAGGTGAAAGGACTTAGGGATGAGTACTTCTCATTTTATGATAGAGAATATTTTAGAAATGAGGTTATGCCTTTCACCACAGGTACTGACTGGGATGAGCTCTACTCATATCATGATTGGGGCGTTGTTCCTGATCTATTCACTTATCTTGCCAGTATAAGAGATTCCTTAAAATCGATGGCGATACCAATTGATCTCCCTGAAAAATTCTGGGAAAGATCACTGGTTGTGAGAAGAGCGATTTTCTTTGAGAGAATCATAGAAGAGTATTTGCCCGTTAAAATATTGGAAGGAGAGCTAATCGTAGGCTCGCACTTCAATACGGCCCTATCCAAATGTTTCACAAGAGAGGAGGCTAAAAAATGGTGGAAAGAAGAGTCGCAGTGGTTCAAGGAGATGCTGCGACTGAGGGACTTTGGGGTGATGAACTGCGGTTCGGTTCCTGGCCACATAATACCCAGTTATAAAAAAGTCCTTGAAATAGGCTTTAAAGGAATAAAGGAAGAAATTGAGGGGCGCATAAAAGGGCACACTGAAAAAGAGAAGATAGAGTGCTGCAGAGCTATGATAATATCCATAGAAGGGACAAAGAGATTCACAGAAAGGTACGCCGAGGAAGCTGAGAGACTTGCCAAGAGCGAAAAGAACGAAAAGAGGAGAAAAGAGCTTCTGGATATGGCGAGGATCTGCAGGAAAGTGCCATGGGAACCTGCAGAAACCTTCTATGAGGCGCTACAATCCGTCTGGTTTACCCACATGCTGGTCATGGCAGCTGAATCATATCCCGGACCGGGTTTGTCTCATGGGAGATTTGACCAGTATATGTACCCCTACTATAAAAGGGACATAGAAGAAAGAAAAATAACGAAGGAATTTGCAAAAGAACTTCTTGAATGTTTTTGGATCAAGCACAACTACGCCTACGATTATATGGGATTTGTGGGTGTAAAGCAGGGAATAAATTCTGGCTTTGGGCAATTGATGACGCTAGGCGGAATCACTCCTGATGGAAAAGATGCTGTAAACGAGCTAACATGGCTTTTGCTCGACGTTATCGATGACATGAATATGCTGGAACCAAAGCGCAACATAAGGATAAGCGATAAAACTTCAGACGAGTTCTTGATGAGGGTCTGCGAGTCGATAAGAAAAACCCAAGGTTCCGCCTTCCTTTTGAACTTTGACGAGAATGTAATAAGGGCCCTGCTCTGGGAAGGCCTTAGCAATGAAGACGCGATAGATTATGGGGTCGTGGGATGTTTGGAGAATACTGCCCAAGGGAAGGATCGCAGTGGAACGGTGGACGTTAACATAAATCTTGCAAAGCCCATTGAATTAGTCTTAAGCGATGGAAGGGATATGCTCACGAAAAAGAGGATCAACTCTAAAACGGGCAATTCAGAGAAATTCAGTTCATACGAAGAGTTTGAAAAAGCCTATCTTGAGCAACTTGACCAAACCATCGAGAAAACCTTAAAAATTGCCAGCAAGGCCGATGAAATAAGGGCCAAATATGAGCCAACTCCGTATTTATCGGCGCTGGTTGAGGGATGCGCTGAAAAGGGCAAGGATGTGAGAAATGGTGGGCCTGTTTATAATTTCATCACCGTCGAAGGGGTCGGCCTAGCAACCGCCGCAGATTCACTGTCCGCTCTCAAAAAGCTCGTCTATGAAGATAAGAAAGTTTCGATGAGAGAAATTCTCGATGCGGTAAAAAACAACTTTGAGGGGAAAGAAGCTTTAAGGAGAATGTTAAGCACAAAAGCGCCAAAATATGGAAATGATGATGATTATGGGGATGACATAGCAAGAAAAGTATCGAACCACTGGACAGAAGAGGTGTTTAAATACAGGTCTCCTCACACGGGCAGAAGATTTAGAGGAGGATACCTCTCTTGGAATTATTTCATTGATTTCGCTCCAAACACAGCCGCTACACCGGATGGAAGGTTAAGGGGAACATTTCTAAGCAATGGAATCCAACCGGTACAGGGAATGGATAAGAAAGGGCCCACGGCGGTGATACGCTCTGCGGGAAAATTGGGGTTAGAAACCGCTCCAAACGGGGCAAGCCAGGTTATAGGCTTTAATTCCACATCACTAAGAGATGAAGAACATCTGAAGAAGTTCGCATCTCTTCTTCGTGCGTATGGTGAGGTTGGTGGTACATCGCTTCAGATAAACATAATCGACCCAGAAACTTTAAAGGACGCCCAGAAGAATCCGGAGGAGTACCAGAACCTTCTCGTGCGCGTGACAGGCTACAATGCCTACTTTGCTGGTCTGGGGAAAGAGATTCAGGATGAAATAATCGCCAGAGAATCTCATCGGGTGTGATTCATGTCCCTTATACAGGAAAAGATTGTGAGGGGCGAAGATTTAGATACAGAAGCCGTGATCTTCAATGTCCAGAGGTATTCTACGGAGGATGGGCCAGGGATAAGGACCACGGTTTTCATGAAGGGTTGCCCATTGAGGTGCCCATGGTGCCAAAACCCAGAAGGACTGAATAAAGAACCCAGCCTCGTATGGTATTCTATAAGGTGTATAGCCGCTTTAGAGTGTGTGAAAGCATGCAAAGAAGGGGCTTTGAATTTAACCAGTGATGGCATGTTGATAGATAGAAAGAAATGTACGAAATGTGGCAAATGCGTGGAGGCGTGTCCATCCGGTGCTCTCGAGCTTGTGGGAAAAACCTACACCATAGATGAGCTTCTGGATGAGATTCTGAAAGACAGGGTATTTTATGATAAATCAGGGGGGGGCGTGACCTTCGGAGGAGGCGAGCCAGTGATGCAAACAGGATTTCTTGAGAAAATTTTACCCGAGCTTAAATGTAAAGGAATTCACGTCGCAATAGATACCTGTGGTGCTCTTCCCTGGAAATATTTTAAGAGAATAATCAAATACGTCGATCTCTTCTTGTATGACCTGAAACTTTTAGATGAAGAGGGGTTTAAGAAACTTGGGGGAAGTCTTGGGTTAGTACTTGATAATGCAAAGCGAATCTCTCGCCATGAAATCCCAATGTGGGTAAGAACGCCCATAATACCGGGTTATACGGATAATGAAGAGAACATAAAGCATATCTCGGAGTTTATCTATAAAAATATCCCCACAGCGGAGAGATACGACCTTCTAGCATTCAATAATATGTGCAAGTCAAAATATGAGCGGTTAAACATGGAATGGAAATTAAAGGATTCGCATCTAGTTGAAACAGAAAAAATGGAGGGGCTTAAAATGGTTGCTGAGGACGTTGGGCTCGATAACGTGAGATGGTCTGGGCTGACCAAGGTGGAGGCTGATTAAATGTTGCCCCCAACGGCCATAGAGTGCTTTGATATATTGATGGCGGCTAAGTTCCTGGCAACACAGGATGAAACTGGAAAAGTAAACGTTGTGCCCATCGTTACTATGAAACCCTACGATGATAAAACCCTGATCTTTGGGAACTTGATGATGAGGAAGAGCCTTAGAAACTTGCAAGAGGATAACAGAGTCTCAGCATGCGTCATCACCTCTAATTTAAAGTGTTATGAAGTCACAGGGAAATTCAGGGGGTTTGAAAAGGCAGGAAAATACTTCGATACGATCTCAAACATATCTCTCATCAGGTACACTGCCTATGGGTCGGTGAGATCGGTAGGGATAATCGACGTAGAAAGTGTTTGTACCCCTCTAAAAAATCCGATAATAGGGTTAATCTCAGGGGTGGTGACCACCCCATCGCGAAAAAAATTGAAAGAAGGAAGAATGCATCCAAACGTAGTAGAGAAATTCGAGAGGTTGACCGCAGCCAAAGTAATCGCTACCAAAGAAGACGGGCATCCAAGGGTTATCCCGATTCTCGTTCTAAGAGCGACTGACCCAAACACTCTCGCATTTAGTTGTGGAAGCTCAACAAACGTCTCACTTCTCAAAGAGGGGGATTATGTAGCATCTTCTGTCCTTACTATGGATGCGATAGCCTATCAGGTGAAAGGAAGATTCGAGGGATTTAAGAGATCTAGGTTAGGAAAAATAGGACAAATTGACGTTAAGGAGGTCTATTCCGCTTCGCCACCCAGGCCAGGGGAGGCCCTAACGTAAAAACTCTAAAGTCCGAAAGATGAACAACACCTAAGCATATTTAAAAGAGGGCAATCCTTTTGTTTTTACGTGCGACTACATCAGTTTATAGGCTAGCTTTACAAGCCACCATCTTCTATTAATGCTCTTTGCATTCTTCTTTTTACCGAAGAGGAAGATCTTAGATTTTCGGATATATTTGTAGACCTTTGCGATGTGTTTGTACATATCGTTTTTATGGTACAAATCCAAGTAAGATCTTATATTTGCCTCCGACCACATTTCACGGCTTCGTGAGATAGACTTTTCTTTCATCAATGTTATCCAGAACTTAGCAATCGTCATATCCGCAATAAGACCTGAGGAACCAGACGCTTCAACGAATCCAACAGAGTCTCCCATTAAAATAAGCCCTGGCACAGGTATGGCTGGTTCCAACAATCCAGCAGACGGAATATTGGTTAGGTGTTCGTATACGATCTCAGATCCATCAAATATCTCAGAGAACTTGGGGTAGTATGCCTTGAGATTCTCCCATGCCCTCATGATTGTTTCATCATCCGGCATGGCAATGCCGATCTTCTTTGCCGCCTCAGTAAAGATCATAAGACCAACCTCTGCATTATCTTTGTCCCTCGGGAATATGTATGCCGAACCCGGTGGAAAACCGTCCATCTTCGGTACTGAGCCATGTGAGATGAAAAAGTATTCAAAATATTTGTTTTTATAATTGGCATGTTTGAGCAAACATTTTACCATTGGGCATACCGTGTTTTCATAGCCAAATCCAAATTGTCGGCCGAGTGTCGATGGGGCGCCATCGCATCCAAGTACGAGATTGGAGAATACCTTATTTATCTTACCTTCACCATTTCTATATGTCACGCCTTTACAGATCCCATCGTCAATGATGGCTTCAAGTACCTCTGAATTGGTTCTTATCTCAACGCCTTCTCTTTCTGCAACTTCGACGAGCCTGTCGATAAATTTGCGCCACTCGAATACGATGCTGGGCGATGAGCGCCCGATATAGAAATTCTTCTCACAGTTCGGGCTGTTGTAACACCTGCCCGCCGTCTCGTTGAGCGCGAGACTCTTCATAAATCCTTCTCCAAGCAATTCGGTACAGATCGGTTTCTCGTGAAGCGTCTCTCCACGCGGATCTGGGGCTGCCTGTTTGCCTTTCTCAACAACAAGTACCTTAAATCCAGCTCTTGCTGCAAAAATCGCGCTAGAAAGTCCTGATGGCCCCGCTCCAACGATAACGATGTCGTAGTTTGCTTCTCTGTTATTCTTAATCATTGTATTTGCCTTTCACTAATCTATTTTTCCCCTATACAAAAGAGTTCCTTAAATCTTTTTTGAGTGTTTCACGTAAATTTGGGATATGGGGGAGAAATGCTTTGCGAAAATACATGGGTCCAGATAATAAAAAAGAGGCATAAAAGCCCCTAAAAGAAGAAGTTAATGTGCCCAATCAAGACTTCTCTCGATTGCCCTCTTCCACCCATTGTAGAGTTTTTCTCTCTCCTCTTCTCCCATCTTCGGCTTAAACCTCTTATCCACTTTGCGATGTTTAAGTATGTCCTCCTCAGATTTCCAGTATCCAACCGCCAATCCGGCAAGGTACGCTGCGCCAATTGCAGTAGTTTCCAGATTGACAGGTCTTTCAACTTCAACATCCACGATGTCTGAGATGAATTGCAGAAGAAAGTCGTTCTCAGATGCTCCGCCATCCGCTTTTATTGAGCGTATTGGGAGATCTGTATCTTTTTTAATAGCTTCCACCGCATCCTTGCAACTATATCCGATCGACTCCAGAACCGCTCTAACGATCTGTTCTTTTTTAGCAGCTCTTGTTATCCCTACAATGGTTCCTCTTGCTCTGGCATCCCAGTACGGTGCACCAAGCCCTTCAAAAGCTGGGACAAAATAGATTCCCTGCGAATCTTTAGCTTCTTCAGCTACCGCTCCTGTCTCATCCGCAGTTTCAATAGCATTTAGATCGTCCCTTAACCATTGCACAGCAGAGCCTGTATTTGCGATGAGTCCTTCAAGCATGTATGTGGTTTCACCCCTTAATTTCCAAGCAACCAGAGGAGTGAGCTGATGGGTTGATGCCATCGGGACGTCTCCAGTATTCATATCCACGAATGTACCGGTCCCATTGGTACATTTTACATCGCCAGATGAAAAGCATGCTTCTCCAAAGAGGGCCGATTGCTGATCGGCGATCACGGCTGTGATAGGAATTGTGGTGCCAAAAAGGTCTGTCTTGCCAAAATCACCACTAGACTCTCTTATCTCAGGGAGTATTAGCTCTTTTGGTATATCAAATGGTTTTAATAACGTTTGGCTCCAGTCCATACTGAATGGATCGTACATTCCAGTAGAACTTATATTTGAGAAATCCGTCGCATGAACCTTGCCTTTCGTGTAGTTCCACACCACCCATGTATCGACCGTTCCAAAGAGCAGGTCGCCCTTCGCTAAAATTCCCCTCGCTTCTTTTACGTTGTCCAGGACCCATTTTATATGGGGTGGGCAAAAGGCAGGTGAAAATGCAAGGTGCGAAGCCTGAATAAGCAGCTTTACGGTATTATTCTTTTTTAAAGGCTTTATCACCTTTGATATTCCCGTTACCGCTTTGCCCAATCCGTGAATAAATTTAATGTTCCCTTTGTTTGCGACCTCTTCGCAGAGATCTACGGTTCTTCCGTCTTGCCAAGTAATCGCGTTGTAAACGGGTTTTCCAGTCTTTCTATCCCATAAAACGTTCGTACTCCTCTGAGTTACTATGCCCAATGCTGCGATATTTTTTGCATCTTTTGCATCTACATCGTCCAGAACTTTTTTGGTTACATTAACCGTTCTATCCCATATCTCTACGGGGTCTTGCTCACTCCATCCCGGCTTGGGGTGTATCTGAGTTATTTCCTCATATGCCCTGGATACTATGTTGTTCTCCTGATCTATAACAACAGCCCTTACCCCTGTGGTTCCCACATCATTTACCAGTATGTATTTGTCCATTTTTCACCTCGCTAAATTATATCTCCTCTCTTTGAAAATCCCTAAATAAATATTATATTGATTTCAGTATTTAAAATCTTTGCATACATCTTCCTACACCCAACTAACTTCAACGGTAGATAGATCTTTCATGCATTTTTTATTCCTTTAAGAATAACCTCAGATATGTCCAATACCTTAATTTTGTCATCCGCCTCTTTAAAGGCCTTTTCACAAGCAGGACAAGCCGAGACTATAGAATTACTATACTCTTTTAATTCAAGCACCCTATTTTTTGCTATCTCTGAAGAGAGTTTTTGATCTGTAACCCCAAGCATGCCTCCCGATCCACAGCACTTTGTATCTTTTTTGTTGAAATAGGTCTCTTTAAGCTTCAATTTTGAAATATTTTTCAATACTTCTCTGGGTTCCTCCGCTATCTCCAGTTTTCTTGAGAGAATACAGGGATCATGAAATACATATTCTTCATCCAATTCCATAGGACCAAGTTTGCCCTCCTCTATCAATTTTAAGAAAAACTGGGACGTGTGTTGCATCTCCACTTTTAGTCTGCTTTGTGGATACAATTCTTTAAATGTGTAGAGACATTCTGGACAGCTGAAAATTATGGTTTCACATTCAGTCTCCTTAATGGCATTTAGATTATGGTTCACAAATTTTTGAAAAGAGTCACGGAACCCCAAGACGTATAGGGGGGCACCACAGCACCACTCTTCAGATAATGTAGTATAATCTATCCCCGCTCTTTCTAGTATAGTTACTGTAGAATCAGCAACCTCTCTTCTTCCATTTAGAGTTGTGCACCCAGCAATGTATAAGACCTTTGCTTTTTTATTTTTGTCTAAACATAGAGATTTAATACCGCCTTCATAGATAGTATGGTTTTCTTCCAACTTTTCTTTAAATTGCACCAATCTCTCAGGCACAAGCCCTTTTTTTACTAAATCATTTCTTACACCAATTAAAAGCTCCCCTATTGAAAAACCAAAGGGGCACCATTGTTTGCATGCATCGCAATTAACATCCTTATACATCAAATCTATGGCACTCTCGGAGGGTTGTATCTTACCTGTCTCCAGAAAATAGGCGATCTTCATCTTTCCTGCTGGCGATGAAGATTCAGACTTTTCAGCCATCGATACTGGACAATCAAACCTGCACATGTTTGGGCAGAGCGCACATTTAAGCAGGCTATCGATGTTGGCATCTCTTTTCTCTTTTGGTATATACTTCTTCTTTGCCGTTAAAAAATTGGTCACTAACTGTTTCTTTGTAGTAAAATCGGTTTTGAGAAGAGCATCAATCATCCAAAACTGTTTCTTAATTTTTTCAAGCATCTATATCACATCCCCATCTTCCCAGGATTCATTATATTTTTTGGATCTATACTTCCTTTTATTCTTTTAAGAGCATCAAAACCTTCTTTTCCCAACTCTTCTTTTAGCCATTGCGAGCGTATAATACCTATACCATGGTGATGGCTTATCGAACCTCCAGCATCGATGCATGATTTCATTGCGGCATTCCACACAGACATGTAAAACTCCTCGGGTTTTACTCCTCCAGGTGCGGCTCCTCCAAACGTGAAGTAAAAGCATACCCCTTGGGGGTAAAAATGTGATGCATGAACAGAGGCAAACAACACCCCATTGACCGCTTTCATAGCTGAAATCATAGAGTTGCACAGATTTAAAGACTTATCCCAATTTACTGATACCTCAATAGTATCAAAGATTATGTCCAGAGGGGCAAAATCTGATGCCTCCTTGACATTAAATCTTGTCTCAAACCAGTGATTTACGGGTTCTTCTCTACAGGCTATACCTCTATAATCTTCGCAAATCTTTTTTGAGACCTTCTCTTCCAAATCAACCAGATCTTCATCCCCTTCCATCACCAAGATAAGCATACATCTTTTCTTTGCTTCGGGGGTTTGGTAAAAATGTCGGGAGGTTTCGATCTCATCATATAATCTAATAACTGCTGGGAATATCATCTTCCTCATAATCTTTCGAATAACTTCCAGGCCGTCTTCCAAATTTTCAAATGCATATGACATTAGCGTCTTCCTCTCAGGATAAGGCCAAATCTTCATGGTAGCCTCTGTAATGATTCCAAGTGTTCCTTCTGCGCCTATGAACAACCTTTCTATGCTAGGACCTGTCGAAGATTTTGGAACATTCTTTGATCTGATGATCTCTCCCGTTGGAAGAACACATTCCAAGGAGATTACCATATCGTCTATCTTCCCATATTTTGTAGAAAATTGTCCTGCTGCACGAGTGGAGATGTTACCCCCCAGAGCAGAGCAATAAATAGATTGTGGGCTGTGCCCCATTGTGTATCCTTCTTTATTCAGCATCCTTTCTAAATTCATAAGATTGATCCCAGGTTGAACCCTTACCTCCAAGTTTTTATCATTGATCTCTAAAATTTTATCCATCTTTTTTATATCAATTATAATGCCGCCTCTGGTAGGAATAGCACCTCCGACTACCCCCGAACCCTCGCCAAACGGTATAACCGGTATCTCTTCTATATTCGCAAGTTTAACAACGCCAGAAACCTGTTCTGTGTTCTCTGGCCAAACTATAAAGTCTGGAGTTGCTGGAGTTACCCCCTCAAGTATCCATCTCAAGGTTATTAGACAGTAATCCTTTGAGTAAGCTATTTTATCTATCTCTTCGTCTGAAACATTTTTTGAGGGCAAAACGTCACATAATTTCTCAAAGAGCTCTCTTTTTTTTTGCTGGGAGATCTCCTCTTTTTTTGAGTAATCAATTAACTTTGTCATTGCGATCACATAGAGCCTTAAATCTTTTTGATAATATTATCTTTATAATAGTATTTAACTATTGTGACAATCAAACCCCCCTCATCAGTCAATCCTCACCTCAAAACAGATAAGGTAAAATTAAAATAAGGATAAAATTAGATGAAGCAAAGGTGAAGATGAGACTTAAACCATGCATCAAAGGTTATAAAAAAAATACGCACCGTGCGGTCTCGCCGGAAGAGACGTTAGCTCGCATTGAGTCGAAGATGCCCCGTATAGGAATAACGGAGATTACGGAGATAACGAACCTCGACCGTATCGGGATACCCGTATTTTTGAGCAAGCGGACAGGCGTTGGGGCGGGTGCAGCCTCGATCTATAACGGAAAAGGGGCAACACCTACCGAAGCTAAGGTATCTGCAATGATGGAGGGGATCGAGCGATATTCTGCGGAGATCCACGATAGGTCGATGATGGTCGAGAGTTTCTCAAAGTTATCCAAGGTGGAGAACGCTCTGGATCCCAAGGAACTGATCCTACCAAAAGCCTTTGTGAATGTGGAAGATCTTCAAATCCCGTGGGTGGAAGGGTACGATCTGGTCGGGGAAGAGGAGATATTCGTGCCTGCAAATGCGGTATTTCATCCGTTATCCACAAAATACAAATTATTATTTCGTACGAACACCAACGGCCTAGCTTCCGGGAATGAGATTGAAGAGGCGATATTTCATGGGCTTGCAGAAGTTATCGAGCGGGATTCCTGGTCTCTGGTCGAGGTATCTCGAAACACCGGGCCAAACGTATCGATAAATGACGGGGTAATAACAGATCTTCTGGATAAATTTTCCGATGCGGGCGTTTTGGTACATATAAGAGATATAACGAGCGATATCGGAATACCGACGTTTGCCGCCGCATCCGACGACATATCGTCGAAAGATCCCACGCTCCTCGTTATTGGGATGGGAACACATACCAATGTTAATATTGCCTCGATAAGGGCGGTAACGGAGGTAGCACAGAGCAGACTGACGCAGATACACGGTGAAAAGGCAGATAAGATAGATACAATGATCAAAAAGCGGATCGGCTATGAAAGGACGAGAAGAATGAACGCATATTGGTTTGAGACATCTGAATCAAGGGATATCGGTGAGATCGCCTCTTCGGACAATGATGATTTCTTGGACGATATAAGATATACAATCGGGCGGTTGAAATCTGTTGGGGTGGATCATGTGATCGTCACAGATCTGACGAGGGATGAGATTGGGGTTCCAGTTGTGAGGGTGATCGTTCCTGGGCTGGAGGTCTATGCGATGGATCCCGATAGAATGGGGAGACGATGTATAAATGTTAGAAGTAATCATATTACTCGGGCATAAGTCTTAATCGGGTATCATC
>Ga0209121_10002158_pt1 | contig 20172 bp, 15 predicted proteins | sample Cruoilmetagenom3_FD_187292 | JGI IMG/M metagenome (GOLD analysis project Ga0209121, IMG submission 187292) | Oil polluted marine microbial communities from Coal Oil Point, Santa Barbara, California, USA - Sample 3 (SPAdes) (version 2) | ecosystem: Environmental > Aquatic > Marine > Oil seeps ...
AACCGTCCTGCGTTGATCGCGGTGCAGATCTCACACCGGTTGCAGGGACGCTCGTCTTCCGGCGCGAGGCAGTTGACGGCTTTGGCGATTAGTCGCGCGGTGGTGGTCTTTCCGGTGCCACGGGGGCCGGCTAGCAGGTACGCGTGATGGATATGCCCGGTCCGCAGGGCATAGCGCAGCGTCTGCACAATGTGTTCCTGTCCCACGACGTCGTCAAACGTCTGTGGGCGCCATTTGCGGTATAGAGCTTGCCCCATTCGTGCCTCCCACGGTCATGGGTAGTCTATCACGGATGCCATACCAGGCAAGCTTTGACGTCTCTGTGGGGAGACATCTGTCATATGCCGCAAAGCGGAAACGCTCTCTGACTTGAGAGTGTTTCCGCTTTGTGGCAAGGAAAAACCGGGGGTGTCTCAACAACCCCGGTTTTTCAGAAGGAGGAGAATCTTTGCACGGTCCCCGATTCCGTACAACCACAATATACCATTTTCATACTTTATGTACTTGACGTCAATCTGACGCTTACCTGACGATCAGGAGGACTGGTGGCCTATTCTGGCGCGCAGCTGGCCGCAGCCGGCCTGGATATCGCCGCCGCGGCGCAGCCGCAGCGTGTAGGGGATGTGCCGGCGATCCAGAATGTCGGTGAATGCCGCTACGCGTTCCTCGGATGAGGGTTGGCCCGGATAGCCGTCGGTTGGATTTAGCGGGATCAGGTTGACGTGAACCAGCATTCCGGCAATGCGGGCCGCGAGCGCCGTTGCCTGCTCCGGGGTGTCATTGACGCCATCAATCAGAGCCCACTCGAACGTCACTTGGCGATTGGTCCGGTTGATGTATTCCTGGACCGCTGCGAAGAGTGCATCCAGATCGTGGCGCCGGTCAACCGGCATCAATTCGGTGCGCAATTCGTCCGTTGCTGCGTGGAGCGACACGGCGAGATTGACCTGGAGTTTCTCCTTGGAGAAACGGCGGATGGCCGTGGATATGCCGACGGTGCTCAACGTCATACGCCGCTGGCCTATCTGCAAGCCGGCCGGGTCCATAAGTCGCTTGATGGCGGCAAGGGTGTTGTCGTAGTTCAGCAAAGGCTCACCCATTCCCATAAAGACGATGTTGGTCACTCGCCGTCCCTGGGCTCGGAGTCTGCGCTCAAAGTGCAAGACCTGCGCGACGATCTCGCCGCTGCTGAGATTGCGCTGGAACCCCATCTGCCCTGTCGCACAGAATTTGCATCCAATCGCGCAACCAACCTGGGTCGATACACAGACCGTGCGCCGTTCGATGTACCGCATCAGGACAACCTCGACCTGTTCGCCGTCGCGCATCTCCAACAGGTCCTTGCTTGTCTCGCCGGTCAGGGACTCCTGCGTGGCAAGTACCCTCGGCGTGTGGAGGACGGCCACCTCCTCGAGTTTGGTCCGCAGCGCTTTGGGGAGCGAGGTCATATCCTGGATTTCGGTGGCCAGCTGTTTGTACAGCCATTGCCAGATCTGGTCGGCACGATAACGTGGCTGTCCCACACTCTCAAGCAGCGACTCCAGCTCGCTATGATCAAGATCAAGAAGGTTTGGCTTTTCCTGTGGCATAGGTCTCCCTTTCTATTCTCGCACCGTGTGTGGCCGGCCTGATCGGCGGCAGGTCGTGCGCCACGTCTCCACCAACGTGGGAAGATCCTGGATGACGGCGGTGGGGCGGATGGGAGAGTGTTCGAGTTCGGGGGCTTGCGAGATGCCTGTCAACAGCAGCGCGGTCGGCATTCCAAGGCGAATACCTCCGAGGATATCCGTGTCCAGCCGATCACCGAGCACCAATGTGGTCTCCGGCGTCGTGTGCATGTGCTGCATAGCTTGTTGGTAGAGTGGCCCGGCGGGTTTTCCGGCCATGACAGGTTCGATGCCCGTTGCCGAGGTCAGAGCCGCAGTTTGGGCGCCATTGCCCGGTGCCAGTGCGTCTTCCAGGGGGAATGTTTTGTCGGGGTTGGTGCCGATGAAGATGGCGCCATTGAGGATCAGACGGGTCGCCGTGGCCAGTTTTTCCCACGTGAGATCCCGATCCCAGCCCACGACGACATAGTCGACTGCCTCTGTGTCGGCCTCGTTATGGAATTCCAGACCGTGCGTTACGGTGGCCTCCTTCACGCCGAGGCCGCCGATGGCGAAGACGCTTGCGCCCGGGTGCCTGTCAGCGATATGGCGCGCTGCTGCAATCGCAGAATTCAGAACGTGGTCGGTGGTCGTGCTGATACCCATCCCCGCCAGCTTCTGGACGTACTGGGCCGGTGTCCGGCTGGAGTTATTGGTGACCAGCATGTACTCCAGATCCAGGTCATGGATCAGCCGGAAGAAGCCCTTCAGTCCCGGCAATGCGGTCTGGCCTCGCCATAGCACGCCGTCCATATCGCAGACCAGGCCGCGAATGCGGCTGAAGTCCAGCCTGCCGGAAGCTGGGCCGGTCGAGATCTGGAGCTGTTCATAGGCTGCGGGAGTGTCAACATCGGTCAGCCACGCTGAGTCTGAGATGGGCAGATAGGCAATGTCATCGCCGTGTTTGGCGAAGAGTGCGCGCCCGCCGACGTCGCCGGACAGGCCGGCCAACTCCCCGAAATATCGCTTTGCGAAGAGCACCGGTGTGCCACGCTGCCCCTCCGCGGTTTGCGGCACAAGTATGCCGGCGCTTGTCTCCTGCCGGCGGTGCACGTACATCTGTAGGAGCTGGGGCGTGATCAAGGGCTGGTCGATGGGCATAAAGATGGCGGCGTCAACATCCGGGGGGAGCGCTGCGATACCCACGTGGAGACTGCTGCTCATCCCCTCCTGCCAGCGATAGTTGCGGACGATGCGCACCGGCTTCGCCGCCAGCGTAGGGATCACGGTGTCGGCGTGGGCGCCAACGACGACGATAACCGGGTCCAGTCCGGCTGACCAGGCTACATCAGCGGCCTGTGCGATCAGGGGTTTGTCATTCCAGGTTAGTAGCTGCTTCGGTTGCCCGAAGCGTGTGGAGCCGCCGGCGGCAAGGATGACGGCAGCGATGTTGGGTTGGGTCTTGGTCAAGATGATACCTCGAGAACGTGATCTACGTGTTACTCAGATGCAGCCATTGTACTGGGTAATGGGGTGTCGACAAGGGATGCGATCCAGGACGGAAGCAGGTGCCCGACCAGGATACTACTGATCCAGACGTGAAAAACTAAACTGTCACCCCGAGTGAGTGTTGGCAGCCTGTCCTGCGCGTGGTCGAAGGAAATCGAGAAATCCCGCTCCAGAGACCCTTCGACTGCGCTCCGCTCAGGGTGACGCCTAGACGTTTGATCGAGTTTAGCTGCTTATGTCCGAATCAGTAAGCTCGATTGCCACTGCAAAGAACGCCATCCTGGATTGCATCCGCTTGCGGCAACAAAAACACCCTGTGAGTTACCTTAACTCACAGGGTGAGGAGGAGAGAGGGACCGGGATGGCTCTATGCCCTGGCTCTATAAGGGAAGAGATGCAGATCGTACCTGTCACCACGGTAGATGGCGTCGAGGAACTCGATTACCTGTCCCTGGCTGTCGTACGTCTCTCTTTGAAGCTGTAGCACAGCGGCTGGGGCTCTCAGCCCGAGCAACGGGAGATCATTGTCCTTCCCGAGGATGGCCCGGATCGTCCGGTTGACGTAGGCCAGTTGGATGGTAACTGCATCTTGAGAGAGGGGTAGAGCGACTGTCTCTCCAGATCGATGTCCAGCAAGGGTTCGCACAACGGGCATGGCAGATAGGCCGTGTCCAGCGCTGCCGGTGTGTCGCTAGACAGGCGCAGCCGGCGGATGCGGACCGTCTCCTCGCATTTCTCGATGCGCAAGTGGCTTGCCACTTCGCTGTTGGCCGGCACGACGCTGCAGCTCAGGACTCGGCTGGTGGGTGTTATGTCACGGCGGGTTGTGGTCGTGCTGAATTCCTCGACTGCCTAACTACGATAGCGCCGCGATGCGCTGTGGGCCACAAAGCAGCCTTTGCCCTGATACGCGCGGACGTAGCCTTCCTGTTTCAGAATGTCGAATGCCCTTCGGGCTGTGAGCCTGCTGATACCGTAGTCGGCAGCCAATTGTCTCTCTGAACGCAATCTCCGTCCTACCTCGAATTCGCCTTCCTCGATCGCCTGACGCAAGTGATGGTAGAGTTGTTTGTAGAGGGGAACCGGACTATTCGCGTGTAACATAGATCTCCTTCCACTGAGCCTAAGTGATGGGCATATTCATTAAAGCGTGTCCCATTAACAGATACCTAAGAAACCCCCACAATGCCCTAACGAAACCCTTCCAACCGTGAAAAGCAAGAATATATGGCGTGGCGATGATCTGAGCGAGTTTGCATGCTACCCAAGATGATGGGCGTATTGTCAGGGTGTACGCATCTCAGCCTGCAGGCACAGTTACGGTCATCCCGAGCGAGCGGGTCAACCGGACACCCACAGGGGAAAGCGTGACAGTCGAGGGATCTAGGGCTTCGCAGCGATGTGTGCCATTGAGGAGGAGAGATCCCTCGACTGCGCTCAGGATGACAGCTCTTGCCCAGGAGTTGGCCAGATGTGTACGCCCTGGCATTGTGGATGCCCGATGTGAGTGTTATACTACTGTGTAGGCGGCGAGGATGATCATTGCTGGGTGTCGCCGGCTTCCTCCGGCACGGGGGATACGCGCCCACAGAACAGAGGTCAAGATGGCGAAGACAGAGACGAAAGAGACAACGGCGAAGCAGCACTTCCTCAATCAGCGGATCTCCTGGCTGCTCTGGGGAGGATTGGCAGCTCTGGTGATCTTGATGGGGTCGGCTTTCTCGGGGGCTTGGCGGACTAATCAGGCGTTGAAAGCAGAACTTGCGACGCTGGAGCCGATGGTTACTCTGGCGCAGATGGAACAGGATACGCTGAGGGCTCAGATGGCCTACGTTCAGAGCGACGAGTATGTTGGGGCTTGGTCCCAAACCCGTGCCAAGATGGCGTTGCCGGGCGAGGTTCTGATTGTCTCGGTATCGGTGACCCCCACGCCGACCGTCTATGTCCCGGTTGCCGGGACGCCAACACCCGAGCCTACCGCAGAGCCCTTCTGGTCTGCGCTGTGGCATCAGATCACAGGAGATTAAGCTTGCCTGGGTTTCTCGCCGCGATACCGTCCACGACGCTCGAAACCGTCATCGACATCGCGCACGAAGCTGGTGCTCTGATTCGCAAGAACTACGGTGCTGCAGGATCGGTAGACTACAAAGGAGCTGTCAATCCGGTCACGGAGACCGATCGGGCCGTTGAGGCCATCATCGTATCGCGACTTCGGGAGGCCTTTCCCCAACATCGGATCCATGGAGAAGAGTCCGGTGGCACCCACGGTCACGCTGAGCGACTGGCTATTCCCGAGCCGATCTGGCTGGTTGACCCGCTGGATGGCACCAACAATTTCGCCCACGGATTTCCGCACTTCAGTGTCTCGATCGGGCTGTTGGCCGGCGGTCTGATCTAGGTCGGCGTGGTCTACGACCCGCTCCGCGATGAGACGTTCTGGGCCCGCCGTGGGGAGGGTGCGATCTGTAACGGTGCCGAGATCCACGTATCGGCGGTTGAATCCCTGTCGGCCGCATTTCTGGCGACCGGTTTCCCCTATTCGCGGCGGGTGGTCGCGGACAACAACAGCCGTGTGCTGGACAATTTCCTGCGTCGTTCTCAGGGCGTTCGGCGAGCGGGGTCGGCGGCCCTGGATCTGGCCTATGTGGCCTGCGGCCGCTTTGATGGGTATTGGGAACCGGGACTGAGCCCGTGGGACGTGACGGCCGGGTTGCTGCTGGTGGAGGAGGCCGGTGGTCGGTTCTCTAACTTCACCGGTGGCTACGATCGCGTCATCACGGAGGGTGAGGTTGTGGTCAGCAACGGCAAGATCCACGATGAGATGCTGGTGGTGCTGCGGGAGGGGCCGTCGGCGCCACACCCCGATTTCCGTGAGCTTGGACCTTAGAGGTTCCCGCGACGCCGCCTCACAGCCATGGCCGCAGCTATCGCATATGCTGAGATGTCAGTCGCCTTGCCGCTGGGCTGCCTCAAGCCATGCTTCCAGAGCTCCCGCGATCTTGCGGTCGGTGACCGCCATAGGCAGTGCCTGCACCTCGGCCAGGGACGCCCACTTGAAATCCTGGCACTCAATGCACCGCGGATCGCCGTTCTTGAGCGTGCAGATGAAGGCGTATAGGGTGATGCGGAAATGGGTGTAGGCGTGCTTGACGGTCGTCAACGGCTCGCCGACCTCAATCTCGATGTCCATCTCCTCGCATAATTCCCGGTACAGAGCCTGGGGCAGCGACTCTGCCGCTTCGCGCTTGCCGCCTGGAAACTCCCATAGTCCTCCGAGCATATCGTCCTGGCGTCGTTGTGCGACCAAGACCTCTGTGCCGGCAGCAGTGGGCGTATCTCGCAGTGTGACGGCGGCTGCCACATCGTAGTGGGGGATGGCCTTACGGGGCTTGGGTGCCGGGTACGCTTCCTGCCGCCCAAGCTCCCGTGCGCGGCACAAGGCTTGCCACGGGCAGAGCAGACACTTCGGCGACCGCGGCGAGCAGACCGTGGCGCCAAGTTCCATCAGTGCCTCGGTGAAAGGGCCCGCAGCATCCTCCGGCATCCATGTGCCAACCGCATCCTCCAGTACTGCCCGGCTTGGTGCAGGTATAGCGAGTATCCGGGCCATCACCCGCCGGACGTTGCCGTCCACAGCCGGGGTCGGTATGCCGAACGCGATGCCGGCAATGGCGCCGGCGGTGTAGGGGCCAATGCCCGGCAGGCATCGCAGTGCTGTGACGTTGGCCGGCAGCTCGCCGTGGTGCGTATCGACGACAACTTGGGCCGCCTTGTGAAGTGAGCGTGCCCGGCTGTAGTAGCCCAGTCCCTCCCAGAGCTTCAGTACGTCCTCTTGCGAGGCTGCGGCGAGCGCCTTCAGCGTGGGAAAGCGATCCAGAAAGCGCCGGTAGTAGCTGCGTACCGTCTCCACCTGCGTCTGCTGCAGCATCACTTCGGAGATCCAAACCTGGTAGGGTGTGGGGTTGTCGCGCCAGGGAAGCTCTCTGGCGTAGCGTTCAAACCACGTGAGGAGACGCGTCTGCGCCTCCTCACTATTGTCTGTCAGATAGTGTCGTGTCCTGCTATCCAGCGTCACTGTGAGGCCACGACATTGGGGGTCGGCGGGGTCATGTGGACAAAGACCCAAGTGCCCATGTCGCTCTTCTTGCTGTACACGATCTTGTTGTCAACCGGGGCGTACGGCGATGTCCACCGGTACAGCCACTTGGCATCCGCAATGGGCAGGTTGACGCAGCCGTGGCTTCGGGTGAAGCCAAAGCTATTGTGCCAATAGGCGGCGTGGAGCGCGTAGGCGCTGTTGAAGTACTGGGTCCACTCGACATCCTCAAGGTAGTACCAGAGCGGGCTGTCATTGGTGACATCGCGGTTGATCATAGGGGTGGTGGGGAGCTTGCCCCAAATACGGGTCAGGCCGTTGGGCGTCCAAGTTCCGGGGCGCCCGGTCGAGACCAGGGTGGCAAAGACCATACGGTCACCCTCATAGGCGGCCAGGGTCTGCTCAAAGGTGTTGATCTCCAGCCACTTCTCGCCGGCACCCACACCCTCGGGCGGGGTATTGACGTCCACGCGGGCGGTGGCGGACTGCTCCACCCACTGGTCAGGACCGACCATATACCACAGCTGACCCCCAACTGCTTCCTGCGCGAAGAGCGAGACCCGATCATAGCGGCGCAGGAGCACATCTTCACGTGGCGCGCCTGCCGGTGTCACTACCGGATGGAAGTCGCGGTTGAGCCAGGCGAAGGCATACTGCGGCTGTTCGCTCAATATGACGCCGCTGAAGTGAGAGGGTGTGGTGAAGACGATGTGACCGGCGCGGATGAACTCGCCGGTGTTGATCTCATACCACGTCTCGCCATTGTACTCAACGGCACCTATCACGCTTACCCAGTTGTCACCTGCCAGAAACTCCCGCAGCGGGGGAAGTCCGGCGGCGGCTTCCTCAGGGTGTCCATAGGCAGCCGCGGGCAAGGGCCGGACATAGGCGAAGTTGTATGCTGTGATCGCGTCATCGGGCGTCTCGATTTCTTCGATGGCCAATTCAGGGAGCGGATAGGGAAGCCGCGCGCGGAGATAATCCAGCCGCACCTTCCGCGCCCCAGGCCCGTAGGGCGGACAGTGCGAGGGATCACGCCGCATCATCCGCTCAGGACAGATGTACTTGTCCTCAACCTCATCCGAGAAGAGCTGCAGCCCGGCATTGTCCAGAGCGGAGCTGCTTCCCGGCGCTGCCAGTACCGGGGCCGGCCTCCCGAACCCGAGGGCGAGGCTGAGCCCAAGCGCGAGACCGAGGCCAACAGCGAGACCGAGGCCAAGAGAGATCAAGTGGATGAGGCTTGCTGTGGTTCTGTGTTCGGAACTGTGGGGGCGGTGATCATGCTTTGTGTGTGTGGCGATTTTGAGCATCACAGTATTGGCGTATCCTATATATTATGCGCTCCAGAGCGTTCTGCTGCAATCGGAAGTTCCCTGGTCGGAGAACCAGTTCGCATTATACCATGACTTCCCTATACTGTAACGCCCTTGTCACCAGCTTCCTTGTATCCTATAATCACACATGAAATTCAAGGTGGGCGCATGCGAATCCTCAACGAAGCTATTCAAGTGATTACACAACCGCCAGGGGACCTCGTCTACTTCCTGGTCGCACTCTTCGCGCTGCAGCAGGCCTTGGTCTCTGCATTATCGGTGCGTCTTGGCACGTCGAAAGCCTCACTGGCCCAGCGTTGGGTGTGGGCCTCCGGCGGTATGCTACTGGCCCGCGCTATTCTGGTGGTCCTGGGACTCGCCGGCGTGGCGGGACTTGTGGTGCCCTCCAATATTCTCCCCCCTTTGGAGCGGTGGTCACTTTTTGCGAGTGTGGTGGGGCTCATATGGGTGGGGATCCTCGATAGTAGATTCGACCACTGGCGCACACCGTTCGTCCGTGGGCTGCTCTTCGGACTGCTGGCCATAACCCTGTGTCTCTACGGTTACCATGCCATTGCACCCACGGCCGCGGGGACATTCTTCGGGGTCACCGGGGGTGCGGTGTTGGCCGAGATGGTGGCAGTCCTGCTGGTCTTGATGCTGGCGTTAGGATTGGCTCTCTATATCCGTCCGCCCGAGTGGGAATGGGGATTCGGGGTCGCGTTGTTTTGGTTTGTGGGTACGGTAGCGCAGATTGGCCGGCCGGATCCCTCGACGGTTATCGACGGCTGGTTGCGGTTGTTTTCTCTGGTATCTTTGCCGCTGCTCTCGATCTGGGTTCACAGGCAGCTGCTGCCCGACCCGACCCCTGTAGCACCTCCCGGACGGCTCTCTGAGGCGCGCCCCCTGATCGAACTGCTTCAGAACGTGGGGGCTTCGCGAAATCTGGAGTCCTCCCTGATCGTGGCTTCCTCACGGTTGGCGGCCCTGTTGCAGGTCGACATCTGCGCTGTGGCTCTGACTGCCAAGGACGCCGAAGGGGCGGTCCAGATCATAGCGATTCATCCCCCGACGGCGGCGCAGGTTGCGCCGCCCCAGCTGCCCTTGGCGGCGTATGCAGGACTGCAGCGGGCTTTCGAGGGACGCCAGGTCGTTGTTGCTTCGTCGCCTGACGAGGATGGCTGGCTTACGCCCCTGTACAAGGCCCTCGGTTTCGAGACTGTTCTGCCTTTGGTCGTGTTGCCGCTGTATCACGCGGGGAGGGTGTTGGGTCTGCTATTGCTGGGCGGGCCGCAAGCGATGTCCGTATGGCGCAGTAGCGATTTCACCACGCCGGTGTTTGTCAGCGATCAGTTGGCGGGCGCGATCGCTTCCGCGCAGAGCGTGGCTGTGGCGTTGGTCGGCAGTGGTGGAGGTGAAGCCCGCGAGGCCGCTGCCGCAGGTGAACCGCACGGTGAGATTGGCAAAGATCGCCAGAGGTTGGTCGAGGCGCTTGAGCAGGCGAAGGTCCAGTTCCAGGCGCTTAACAGCCGAATCCGCAGCTTGATGCAGGAAATCAAGTCGCGCGATGAGGAGATCCTGACGCTCAACAAAGAGCTGGACACGCGAAGCCACGGCATCTCTGAGACGGAGCTGTCGATCTGGCAGGGCGAGGTCCGTCAATTGGCCCAAGAGCGCGAGGGGCTGGACCTCACCATCAAGGAGCTGACCGAGGAGCGGGACCTGCTTCTCGGTGAGCGCACGCGTCTGAGTGATGCTTTGTCAGAAGACAAGCTGACCCTTGAGCAGATCGAGGAACACCGGGAGCGTCTTGAGGAGGAGGTTCTCAGCCTCCCGGCACGCCTCGAAACGGCGAAGACTGAGCCAACGATCTCGGTGCCAGCGGTGGTGGATCATCCGTCCGCTCAGGATACCGGAGCGTGGCACGCGGGTGCGTTGGGGCTGGTGATTGTGGATGAGGATGGTCAGATCACGATGGCCGATACGCTGGCCCGCCGGATGTTGCGGCTGCCGGAGGGCGATGTGTCGGGCCTGCCGGTTGACGGTGCCTTTGCCGATCCCCAATGGTCCAGCGCTATCGATGATCTGCTGGCCCGACCGGATGTCGGCGGTTTGGACCGTCTCCATCTCACGCTCTCTCCCGATGACGACACTGTGATCGAGGCGGATCTGGCCTCGCTCCGGGGGCGGGATGGCGACGTGGACGGATTGGTGATCACCTTGCGGTCCTCGGAGAGCGAGGCCGAGCGGCATGAGGCGATGGTGAGCCTGGCCAGTGACTTCCGCACGCCGATGACGGCGATTACCGGCTACACGGATCTCCTGCTCGGAGAGCAAGGCGGCATCCTCACCGAGATGCAACAGCAGTTCTTGGAGCGCGTCAAGGCCAACGTAGAGCAGTTGACCTATCTGCTGAATGATCTTATCCGGATCGCTTCACCGGACAGCCGTCTGCTGGAGCTCTCGCCGCAGCCGATCAACCTCATCGAGATCATCGAGGAGGCGATTATGGGCTTGGCGGCGCGTTTCCGGGAACGCCGGCTTGCAGTGCAGATGGATCTGCCGCCCGAGCTGGTGCTTGTCAGAGCGAATCGCGACAGCCTCTACCAGATCATGTTGAGATTGCTCTCCAATGCCGTCCTGTGTTCTGAGGAAGGGACTCAGATCGTGGTCAGTGCGCACCAGGTGAGCAACTCTGAGGACGGGTGCCACTTGCAGATTTCGGTGACCGACACCGGGCACGGGATTCTCCCTGAGGATTACCCGCGTGTCTTCCGCAAACTCTATCGCGCGAACCAGCCGTTGGTACAGGGGTTGGGGGAGACCGGTGTGGGGATGGCGATCGCCAAGACATTGGTTGAGGCCAATGGTGGCCGGATTTGGGTTGAGAGTGAGGAAGGGGCCGGCAGTACTCTGAGCTTCCTCCTTCCCTGTGAAACCGAAGTGCGGGCGCAGGGGGATTAGGTGAGCAGCGGCGTACGATTGCTCATGGTGGTTCTGGTTGGCTGCTTTGTCCTGGCTGCGGTGGTGGGCAGCTTCTGGCTGGCTCAGGCGGATGCGCTGATGACAGCGCAGGTGACGGGACCACGCTGGAGCCTGCCGACGCCAACGCTCTATCCGACAGAACCTCCGCCGGCCGTGGTCATCGCCAAGCCGACGCCTGTCCCTGCCGGAGGTAAACCCACCGCAGTGCCTGCTGCACAGACGGTGCTCCCGACGGCTACCCCCGAGAGCGTATGCGAGATTCGGTCGGGCTGGGTGGCGTATGTTGTCAGGGTGGGCGACACCTGGGAGAGTTTGGCCAAGAGATCACAGACCAATGCTCAGGATCTTCTCAGGGGCAACTGTCTGAGCACGGCTCTGGATCTCAGAGATGTGCCGCTGCTTTACTTGCCCTCTGTTGCGTCCGTGATGCTCACGCCCACGGTGGTGGTGATGCCGTGCAGGAGACCTCCTGCCGGCTGGCAGACAATCATCGTCGCGCGCGGAGACACCTTGTGGGCGTTGTCGCAGCGCTATGGTACGACCCCTGGGGTTCTGATGGAGTACAATTGCCTGCCCAATGACAGTATCCAGGCCGGCAGCCGTCTTCGCGTGCCGCCTACGCAGGTCAAGCCGCCTACGCCGCTTCCTACCCCGACGTGGCTGCCGACCCTCACCGCAACGCCGACGCCGACATCGTTGCCGACGGCCACGCCGACGCTGATCCCGACCGCTACGCCGTTACCGTCCCCGACGCCGACGATCACGCCCACGCCGACAGAGACGCCCGTGTTGGTGCCCACGTGGACGCCGGTGCCCTGGCCGTGGCCGACCGCGGGCCCGACGGAGACAGCGGTGCCCACGGCGACTGCGCCTGTGGGCACACCGACCGGTACCACAGTGCCGGGGACCGCGACTCCGGTGCCTACTACCACCCCGGCGGCGACGCCGACCACTGTGCCGACGACCTCACCGCCGACTGCGACCGCGACTCCGCTGCCCTCTCCGACCCCAGCAGCGACGCCGACCACCGCGCCGACCGCGACGCCGGTGCCGCCGACCGCTACGCCGGTGCCATAGTCGACGTCGACAACGGCCCTCTGGTTGGATGGGGAAGGGCGGTGGCCGCTTTCGAAGAAGGCCCTATGTGCTACCGCACACTACGCAGCATGAAAATGGGACGCGAAGAAGGCCCTAAGGCCCGCAGCCAGGCCCTTAGGCCCGAGAGTTGATCGTAGGTGGCTATTTTCGAAGTAGCACCTCCGGTTCCCTCTCCCACCTCCGGCTGCGGAGGCGCCGTCCGCGGAGTATGGGAGAGGGAGCGGGCTCAGAAGCCCGTGGGTGAGGGCTCTGCCGGGCCATTTTCGAAGCATGTAAACAACACCGGCCCGAACCTGTTCACCACAGGCTCGGGCCGGTTGCGTGTTTGTTGCGGGTCCGGCGATTAGCGCTGTTCCCACTTCACGGCATCGAAGCCGATCAGGCGGGTGCGGTAGGACTCGTAGGTGACGTCTGCAAGTGAGACATAGTCGCTGCTGGTGCCGCGGAAACTGTAGGTGCCGAGGGAGACCCACTGGCCGCCGGTGATGGACTGGTTCACGATCCTCAGCGTGTAGCCGCCGGCGTGGCTGATCCAGTAGCGCGCCCGGCCCGTGGTCGTGTACAGGTCCGGGACGTAGACGAATACCTCATACCAGCCGCTCTGGAGTTGGGGATACCAACGTGCCCAGTTGTAGTTGTACCGGATGGAGTAGTTGTTATAGGTCCAGAGCATTGTGCCGTTGTAGCCGCCCGATACGGTGCGCCAACCGGCCGGAACACCTCCGGTCACAAAACCGCTGTCCGTGTTGTCGACGATGACCGTGCCGGTCACAGGTGGCAGCGGGGCCGGGGGTGTTGAACCTGTCGCCCACGAGAGCTGCGCCACGGCAGCCCCGCCCATCTCGAAGTACTGGAGCTCGATCGTGATGGGTCCGCCGGGCAGGTAGATCTCGTCGGTATAGGTGGTAGCGGCCTGCTGGTACCAGGCGTCGATGAGCAGGTGTCCATTGACCCACAGCCGCACGCCGTCGTCGGCGGTGAGCCAGAAGGTGTAGCTGCCTGCAGCAATGTCCGCGTTCTGCGTCCAGCGGGCCGAGAAGTTGTCGGCATTCACGACGCCGGTCTCCGGTGACCCACTGCCCCAATTGTAGTTGACCGATGCCTCGCTGCGCGACAGCACGGGTGTGCCGCTCAGGGTGAGGTTGTTGAAGTACTCGGCGTTCCAGTTGCCCGCTGGAGGCGGCGTCGGCTCAGGCGTCGGCTGTAGCCCCTGCTCGTACCATTGTACGTTGGCCGAGGCCAGGCCGGTCTCCTCGAAGTACTCCACCTTGACAAGATGATGGCCGGAGCCCAGATACCGGTCGACTGTATAGGTCGTGGCCGGGTGAATGGTCCACTGGTCAATGAGCAGTTGGTTGTCGATCCAGAGGCGGATACCGTCGTCGCTGGTGACAGAGAAACGGTACGTGCCGGGGGTCACATCAATGTACTTGGTCCACCGCGCGGAGAAGTAATCCGCATTGACTTGCCAGTCCGGGGAGTTAATCCCCCAATCGTAGTTGATGTTGGTATCGGAGCGGATCAGGGCCGGATCTCCCGAGAGGCTGGTGTTGTTCCAGTAATAGGCCTGCCAGGCCGGGTCTGTGTGCTGCGGCGTGATCGGTCCCTGTGCGCCTGCGGGGGCAGCCAGGGTCAACAGCGCCACCAGTACGAGACTCAGAAATCCCAATTTTCGAGTCATCTATGTAGCCTCCTCGGTGTTCTCCGACGTGTCCGCCGGTCTATGTTTGGATATCGTTGTTGAACACACCACACCTTTAAGACGGTCACGCCCCGGCAAAGGTTCCGGGGGGAGTACTTCTATGATCGCTGAATACGTGTTGCGTGTGGGTTAAGAACGGGTGACGCTTGTGTATCATCTTTGGTGTGCTTGCGGTGGGGAGTGGCACTGTATTCTTTGCTACTTCGAAAATAGTCCCCTATCCGCTGGGGCCGGTGTCAACCTCAGTCCGGTGAGGCCCGCGCCCCTCTTTGCGTTGGGCGCGCGACACGAAGACGGGCGCGGTGAGACACCGGCCCGAGCAGAACGGTATCCGTGTTTTCATCGTGGATGGTGTGCGCGCGCACGCGCGAGAGCGAACATGAGGTCTCTTCAGGAGCTTGGTGATGACCGAATGCAAGGAGGGCGACATCACTGTCGCCCTCCTTGCGCCGGATCGCGCGCCCTACAGCGTTGTTACATGCGGTCTTCGATCAGGCGGTCGAAGTCCAGATCGATGTAGGGGACGTCCGCCTCAATCCGCTCGCGGCGCCCGGGCATGAACTTGGCAACCCAGAAGTCGTCTTCGCCAGGCGTAGTGATGGGGGCGAGCAGCGCGTAGTAGCTGATCTCCAGCAGCTTGAGGAAGTGGGGCAGCTGGGCGAACCAGAACGGATCGATGTCCCGTTGGGTCCGGTAGCCGCCAAGATAGTGCGTCAGAAAGTGCCGGGCGAAGCCCTCGCGGTCCGGGCCATCGTAGAGCACAAACACATCAAAGAGCTGGGTGGCTGTATCCATCACCATCCATCCGTACCCGCAGTCGTCGAAGTCGAAGACTGTCACGGCATAGCCGTCATCCGGGTCGACGAAGAAGTTGCCGAAGTGGAAGTCCCCGTGGATCATCCCGAAGTGCTCCGGCGGCTTGGGTAGCGCGTTGATAGTCTCCAGGACCGCCAGTTTGCGCGTTTTGATTGCCGGAGCCGCGTCTTGATCCGGCCCGAAGAGATCGCCAATGTTGAGGCACTCCGGGCGCCGGAGCGCCTGTGGCGGGGTGTAGCCCGCCGCCAGCGCATGGAGTCTGCCCGCGGCCCTGCCGATGCCGTGGAAGTAGGCGTCGGTCCATTGCGCTTGTGACAGCGTCTCGGCCAGGATGCCACGAGCCTTCTGCGAAGCCACCGCGGTGTAGGTCTGGCCTTTGTGCTCGACCACGACGATGTGGCGGCCGTCCTTGGCTGCCAGTGGGGCCGGCACCGGGGCGCCGTGTGCGGCCAGGTAGGCGATCCAGGCCTGGATGGCGCGCACATCCTCCGGCGTGGTATCGGCGCTCGGCGGGATGATCCGCAGAACGCATGCTTCGGCGCTCCGTGCGAACTCGTAGACTGCCGTGGCGTGGCCGCCCGACAGCGGCGTCAAAGCCGAAGGCACGGTGCCGAAGTGGTGTGCTGCTTGCGTGATGAGTGTGTCGTCCATAGGTGCGTGCAGACCTCCAGGAGCTAAGGGGTTACCAGCTTGAAGGAGGCCAGGATCTCGTCCATCTCGTTGCGGATTCCCACCGTCAGGTCGAGTTCATTCTCTGCGACCATGGTGGCATCCTGGCTGAGATCGACATTGATCAGCACTACGTCGTCTGTGTAGCTTACGAAGATGTGCGTGAGCCGCTCCTCGTCGACGACCACCAGCCGCGGCACCGAACGGTTCACAAACCACGCCGTGCCCGCCTTCATCAGCAGGCTGTCGGGGATATCAGTGGCGATCATCGTGGTCTCATCCGCGGTATCCTTGTATTGGACGCGCAGCACGTAGGTGTCGCGCTGGAGGAGTGCCATCGCTGTGGACGGGCCCGCCGGCGTCTCCGTCCCGGCCTGTGTCTCCGTCAGGGTCCAATCTGAGCGATAGCGGAAGGTGAGCGCAACCCCTGGGGCCACCTCGGAGCTGGTGTAAGTTGCCCAACCCGCGTAGGCATCCTGCTCCGTCTGTGTGCCGGTGCGCGTGAATGAGGCCAAGATCCGGTCGAACTCCGCATGCGTGGCTGCCGAGATCCCCGCAGCGGCGGACTCCCCCTCGCCGACATCGTCGACCAACTGGATGTAGACCTCGAGGTCCGGGTACCGGTCCCCCACGAAGATTGCCCTGTCTTTTCCCTCATCCACGAGCACGTGCTTGGGGAGCTCGCGCTCGAATAGGGTGATGCTGCCGCGCTCCTCCAGCGTGCCCGCCGGCAGGTTGCCTGGCCCCACCGCGGCGGCCTCGTCCGGGCGCTTGAACTCAATCAGAAGTTGTAATGTCTCTTGAGTGAGCAGCACCGCGCGGGCAGCCGGTGCACCGTCAATGGTCGGCCGGTCGGTTAGTAGCTCGATCGACCAGGTGGGCGGATAGCAGAACGCGAAACCATCGGCCTGACTGGCATACTTCGGCCAGTCCGCGATCGGATCCGGCGTGGCGGTGGGGGTATCCGTTGGGGCCGGTGGCTCGGCCGATGCTGCATCGGCCGATGCAGCATCGGGCGACGAGGCGTCCGCCGACGGGGCGTCGGGCGAGGAGGCTTCGGGCAGCGCCTCTGCGCAGCGCCAGTTAATCTCCACTGTCTCGTCGACGATGTTGATCACGCAGGCGGGTGCACATCCGGGCTGGTCGATGTCCAGATCGATCCACCACGTGCCGGTCGTACTGTTGCACGTACGGGTCTCCTTGAGCGAGCCCTGGTCAGTGCACAGGCCGGCCTCGGCGACGGTGACGGCCTCCTCGTACGTCATCTGAGTCCCGGTATCCTCATCCACGCAGACATCGGCCTGCTGGTCGACCGCGGGCTGAGGGGGTTCTGCCGGGCTGCAGGTGGCCAGTACCAGGGTGCCTAACAGGGCTACGGTTATGACGGAAAGCTTGACGCTCTTGCTACGCTGTGTGTTCATCACTTTGTCTCTTACGCGATCAAGGACAAGGCTATGATAGCGCCGGTACCACGATGTGCAACTCTGTCGCCGCTACGTGTGCACTTGAGCGCTGGGCGCTAAGTGTTACAATATCCGCTGATATGATTATGCTCAATGGGGAGTGACCGGCACCTGGGCTGAGGATGCTTCATGAATCCTGCGTACAGGTCTGCACGCAGGGCAAGGGTGCCGGTTTCACGTGCATTGGGGCATCCAACAGAGGTAGTAGCGTGAACAAACTTGATGGCGACGAGGAAACCTTTTCGGTAGATCTTGAACCCGTGGGCCGGCGGGCTGCGGTGACGGCAGGTATGACCTTATTGGGCGCGGCACAGAGTGCCGGCGTCGAGATTGCCGCGGTCTGCGGCGGGGCAGGGACCTGCGGCAAGTGCCGTGTGCAGTGTATTGAGGGCAAGCTCAGCGAACCGACCGCCGTCGAGCTGCGGTTCTTCAACGAGAGGGAGCTGGCAGCGGGCTATCGCCTGGCCTGCCAGGCCGTCCCGCTGGGCGACGTCAAGATCAATATCCCGCCCGGGTCGTTGAGCACGCCTCAGCGGCTGCAGATCGAGGGGCAGGAGACCGAGATCGCGCCGGACCCGGTGATTGAGATCCTGGACGTCGATCTGGTGCCGCCGACTCTGCACGATCTGCGCTCGGACACCCTGCGCCTGACCGGCGCTTTGGCGGACCAGGGCGTGGACCGGCCCTTCTTTGGCCAGCCTGTGCTGCGCTCGCTGTCGACGGTGCTGCGCGACCAGGAGTGGTCGCTGCGCCTGGCACTGCGGCGCCTGCCGACCGTATGCGGTCAGGAGCCCGGGGCCGCCCACTCCGAGGTCCAGCCGTTGCGTGAGGTCGTCGGCGCGATCCGGCGGGATCAGCCCGTGGTCGGCCTGGCCGTCGACATCGGCACGACCAAGATGGCGGGCTATCTGGTGGATCTGGTGACGGGCCACACGTTGGCGAAGGCCGGGCTGATGAACCCGCAGATCGCCTACGGCGAGGACGTCGTCAGCCGCATCGCCTACGCCAACGATCACGCGGACGGGCGGCGCGTCCTGCAGGAGCGCCTGATCGAGGGGCTCAATGACCTGGCAGGTACCCTGTGTGCTGAGGCCGGCATCGATCGCGAGCAAATCGTCGACGCCGTGGTTGTGGGCAACACCGTCATCCACCACCTCTTCACCGGGCTGCCGGTGGCCCAGCTGGGCGCCGCGCCCTATATCGCCTCGGTGAGTGAGGCGCTGGATATCGAGGCCGAGTACCTGGGGCTGAGGCTCGCGCCCGGCGCCAAGGTCTACCTCCCGCCCAACATCGCCGGCTACGTCGGCGCCGACCACATCGCGATGCTTCTGGCGACGGAGGCCTACAAGGTCACAGAGCCGACCATCGTGCTGGACATCGGCACCAATACCGAGATCAGCCTGGCGCTGGAGGGCGAGCTATTGAGCTGCTCCTGCGCCTCGGGCCCGGCCTTTGAGGGTGCGCACATCCACGCCGGGATGCGCGCGGCCCCCGGCGCCGTCGAGTACGTGCAGATCGGCACCGATGGCGTCTACGTCCAGACCATCGGCAACCGCCCCGCCGTGGGTATCTGCGGTTCGGGCATCCTCGACATCGTCGCCGAACTGCGCAACGCCGAGGTCGTGGGGCACACCGGCCGTATGGATAAAAACCATCCGCGCGTGATTCCGTGGGACGGTGGTGGCGCTTTTGTGCTGGTGGACAAGGACGGCACACATAACGGGCACGACCTGCTCGTCACGCGGCGGGACGTCAACGAGATCCAGCTGGCCAAGGGCGCCATCCGCGCCGGGGTCGATGTGCTGTTGGCCGAAGCCGGCCTGACGCACGATGACCTGGGCGCCTTCATCGTCGCCGGCGCCTTCGGCACCTACCTGGACCTGAAGAGCGCCACGCGCATCGGTATGTTCCCGCCCATCCCGCTCGACCGCTTCAAGCAGGTCGGCAACGCCGCCGGCTCCGGTGCCCGGCAGATGCTGATCTCCCAGGCGCAACGCCGCCTGGCCGAGTCGATGGTGGAGAAGATCACCTACGTCGAACTCACCGTGCATCCCAGCTTCACCGATATCTATATGGATGCGATGGTGTTGTAATATCTGGCCCTCACCCAGGGCCCGCGGACGTGCCCGTCCCTCTCCCGTCGGAACAGGAGAGGGAGCAGAAGAGGCCGGCTCGGGAAATGTGTTCCCTCCCCCTCTCCCACGTCTTTTCTGTGGGAGAGGGGGAGGGCTGGGGTGGGGGTGAGGGCGTTCACTCCGCTTTTCGCATGATTCACCTTAGGAGATGACTATGACTAAGGAATTCACTCTGCAGCCACGCACGCTGTCCCTTGACGATAGTTGGGATGTGATCGTCGTGGGGGGCGGGCCGGCGGGCTGTACTGCGGCAGCCGCCGCTGCGCGGGAGGGTGCAAGGACGCTACTGATTGAGGCGACGGGCGCCTTGGGCGGGATGGGGACACAGGGCCTGATACCGGCCTGGTGTCCGTTCACCGACAAGGAACGCATCATCTATGGCGGCATGGCCGAACGCGTGCTGCGCGAGACCATGGCCGGGATGCCGCACGTGGCGCCGGATTGGCTCGATTGGACGCCCATCGATCCTGAACGTCTCAAGCGTGTGTACGATGATCTGGTTACCGAAGCCGGCGTGACGGTCTTGTTCAACACCTTTATGACGTCGGTCGATGCGACGGCGGACGCGTCCACGGATGGCGAGGTCCGAACGCTGATTGTCGCCAACAAATCGGGACTCACTGCCTACCGGGCCAAGGTCTATGTGGATGGCACTGGGGATGCTGATCTGGCCGTGTGGGCCGGTGCGGCCTATGAAAAGGGCGACCCCGAGACCGGGGAGTTGCAGCCTGCGACGCACTGCTTCACGATCTCAAATGTCGATATGTATGGTTACCTCTATAGGGGATCGATTCGGTTCG
>Ga0209121_10002159_pt1 | contig 20160 bp, 17 predicted proteins | sample Cruoilmetagenom3_FD_187292 | JGI IMG/M metagenome (GOLD analysis project Ga0209121, IMG submission 187292) | Oil polluted marine microbial communities from Coal Oil Point, Santa Barbara, California, USA - Sample 3 (SPAdes) (version 2) | ecosystem: Environmental > Aquatic > Marine > Oil seeps ...
GGTCGATATTCAGACCGACGCCATTGAAAGCCACCCCTGTGAAGTGATGATTGCCAAGCAGGTGAACATTACCGATCAAGGCCGGCCAGCCGACAAATGGCTGTCGGAAGTCGTTCGATGGACCTGGAAAATAAAACTCCACTTACACATTGAAACTGATTTGCTCGCCGAACTCCGCAGCCGGGCTGAAACTGAAGCCATCGCGGTATTTGCCACTAATCTAAAAGATTTACTCCTCGCGGCGCCCGCTGGTCAGAAGAACACCATTGGACTCGACCCGGGCTTACGTACCGGTGTCAAATTGGCCGTCGTGGACGACACCGGTAAAGTGTTAGACCACGGAGCCATTTTCCCCACGCCACCACAAAACAAATTCCAAGAGGCCGAAGCGACGCTAGTACATCTGTGCAAAAAGCACGATGTAGCGTTAATCGCTATCGGCAATGGTACCGCCAGCCGTGAAACTGAACGCTTCGTTAAAGAAGTATTAAAAACCCACCCTACGCTCATCGCTCAGCCGGTAATCGTCAATGAATCCGGGGCGTCGATCTATTCCGCTTCAGAGTTTGCCGCCAGAGAATACCCGGATCTGGACGTCACAATAAGAGGCGCCATTTCAATCGCTCACCGACTTCAAGACCCCCTGGCTGAACTGGTTAAAATCGATCCAAAATCCATTGGGGTCGGCCAATATCAGCATGATGTCAGCCAGCTCGAACTCTCTCGAAGTCTGAATAGTGTCGTAGAGGATTGCGTAAACGCCGTGGGTGTAGAGGTCAATACGGCCTCGGCAGCCCTATTAAATCGCGTGGCCGGGCTAAACCAAACCATCGCCGAAAATATTGTGGCGTTTCGCAATGAAAATGGTCCCTTTCGACAACGCAAAGAGCTGAAGAAGGTCGCTCGACTCGGGGATAAAACTTTCGAACAAGCCGCAGGCTTCTTACGCATTACTAATGGCGATAATCCACTGGATGCTTCCGCCGTTCACCCTGAAAGTTATTCTGTAGTGTCTAAAATTGCCGACGATATAGCCAAGCCGGTCACCTCGCTACTGGGTGACAGCGCTTTACTTGGCAGCATCAACCCAAAAGATTATGTAGATGACAAGTTTGGCCTGCCAACGATTACCGATATTCTCAGAGAGCTGGACAAACCTGGTCGCGACCCACGCCCTGAATTTAAAACAGCTACATTCAAGGAGGGTGTCGAGACACTCAAGGATCTTGAACCGGGCATGGTACTGGAAGGGACCATAACCAACGTAACCAACTTTGGGGCTTTCGTCGATATCGGGGTTCATCAGGACGGCTTAGTGCATATTTCGGCATTGGCGGACCGCTACATCAAAGACCCTCACGAGGTGGTAAAGGCTGGCGATATCGTTCAGGTCAAAGTGATGCAAGTGGACATACCTCGCAAGCGTATTGGTCTGTCGATGAGACTGACAGATGAACCGGGAACCGCAGCAAAAGATAGCGAGCGCCCAAAACAAAAATCGGAGCACTCTCGCAAAACCAGCACAGCTAAAAATGACAAGTCGGCTAACAGAACAAACCCAGGACAACAAAAGGTAGGCACATTAGGCGCACTATTTACTCAAGCACTGAAAAAACACTAGCTTTAGCAAGCCCCCCTTTGAAAGGCAGAGAAGGGGGGCATAATGGCCGCACAAACGAAGCTTGTGATGCAAACGCTTAAAACCACCAGCCACCCTACTGGCCAGCTCAAAAAATTCATCCCCTTTCAAAATCTCTACTAGTATCTATTAAAACAAGAATAAACATTATTCCGACACCAGGAATAGGATGGAGGAGAATTAGCATGATGCTTACCATTGTTTTTATTGTTTTCGTGGCATTCTTATTTTTTAAATGGCCAGCTTTCTCTGGAGGAGCCCAAAGAGCCCAAAGTAGAGCGTCACTCAAGGCAAAACCCCGTGCTTCCACTCAAGGTGAAAAACCCCATCATGCTGTATCTATTGAGTTTGGCTTGGATGCCTGCCCATCAATACAGGCATTAGAAAACAACTACTTTCTCGCTAAAGATGCACCACATCTACCGCTACAAGAATGCAGCGCCGAATCCTGCCAATGCAAATACGCCCACCACAAGGGTCGACGACATAGCCTCCGGCGAAATCAATCTGCCTTAAGCACCGAATCATACAGCTCAAAAGGAAAGGTAGAACGCAGAGAACAACGGGGACGTCGAGCGACAGATTAACCACGGTGATTTAATCATCACGACAACCGGCCAAAACATGAAGCAAAAAACCATGGAAAGCCAGCCTATCTCAAAGCGTTACTAGGCGTTTCAGGTATTGCATACCGCAATTTTTCACTTTAATTGTCCTGAAAACACGCCCGCAAAAGGACCTGCATTTTTTCTGCCCCCCGACTGTCCATCAGCGCGATATTACGCTCGGGAATCCCTGCCGGATCGGGGTGGCTGGCAACGGCCTTTTCCATACTTTCCTCTCGGATCAGGTGCAAGATGGGATACGGCGAGCGATTAGTATAATTCTCGGCATCGTCGGGTTCGGTGCCACCAAACTGATAATCGGGGTGAAAACTGGCTACCTGATAGATACCAGCCAAATTCAGCGCCACAAGCAGCCCATCGACATAGTCCAAAAACTGATTGAAATCATAAAAATCCTGAAGCACCCCAGGAACAATCAACAACGTGGTTTCAATGCCAGGATCATACTCAAGCAGCTCCAACTCCGCTTGAAGATCCGTTAAAAGTTGTTCTTCTGTCTCTCCCTCCGACACAGTAAAACGCACTTTACCTGCCAACACTTCGCGCTTGGCAAAGGGGCAAAGGTTTAACCCAACAACAAGTGTTTCCACCCACTTTTTGACCGGCTTAATGATATGTTCGTGTTTCAACCACCAAACCCTCTGAATACTAGACCTTGAAAAAACGGTGAACACATAAAGCTAATCAATGCCAACAATTTTGGCACCGCCAACAATCGCGCCTGAAGTTAACACGTCCGCTCGCAATCCGCCGCGCCGATGAAATCGTTCCACCACATTTTTTGGTGGCAGACTTGAGCTGGAAAGCGCATTACCCAGACTGCTACAGGGCTCACATAACTCAACCCCTCTCAACCTGACCTCTCCAACCATAAATTCTTTTCCCACAAGGTCATTTAACCGCACACCTCTGGTGATGATATTTCGGCGCGTTATCGACAGATCGTATTTCAAATTTTGCTCTTGAATAAATGCTTCGATCTCTTCTGCTTCAATCAGCGTCAGATTTTGCCCCGGCCATTTCGATAAACCATAATTTCTGTCACCGATAATTCCCTGACCCGCCACGAGTTCAATTTTTTCCCGAAGTACCTGATCTGCACTAGGTTCCGGGCAAATATAGATGCATTCAATATTCACGGATGGCTCGCCTCCAGACGGTATTTAAACTTAACTATTTCTTTCGTAACACCTCAAAGCCATCGCCACCACCAGACTCTATTTTATTTTTCATTGGCGTTCTCGACTTCTTTGGGCGGGACTGAGTTGACGCAGATTTAGCTGACTTTGACTTTGCTGATTTATTTTTTTTGGGGTCGGCCTTTTTCTTTTTAGCACCACTGGCCTTACCGGACTTTTTAACCTTTTTAGGGCCGGTATAATTTGCCTTAAGCCCCGCAACAACTCTGCGTTCAAAACGAATTTTCAGGTAACGTTCAATGCTGGACATCTGATTCCACTCATTGGAATCAATCAGGGTAATCGCTTTACCTTCCTGTCCAGCGCGGCCAGTACGGCCGACTCTATGCACGTGATCATCGCCCGACTGGGCAATGCTGAAATTGATCACCAGATCCACATCCTCTACATCCAGGCCTCGAGCAGCAAGATCGGTAGCCACTAGAACCTCAAGTTGACCGCTCCGGAATTGGTTCATTATCTGCTTGCGTTCACTTTGAGGAATTTCACCATGAATACAGTTTGCTTTTAATTTCTTGTAACGCAACACATGACTTAACTGCTGGCACTGGATGCGAGTTTTACAAAATATAAAAACCTTTCTCGCCTGCTCTTCTGCTAACAACGCAACGACCAAGTTTTCTTTGTGCTTTAAATCATCGGCCAAAATCAACTGCTGGGTTATCTGACGGTGTTGCTGCCGATGCGAGTCCACCTCAATATATTTTGGATCATTAAAGGTGGCGCTAATACGGCCAAGCTCTTTGTGTTTTAACGTCGCTGAAAACAGCAAATTTTGCCGCTGCTTATTACAGCTGCTGGCAATGGTATTCATATCAATCGCAAAGCCCATATCAAGCATTCGATCGGCTTCATCCAACACTAACACTTCGAGGTCTTTTAAGTCGGGCGTACCTTTTTCAATATGCTCAACCAGCCGCCCAGGTGTCGCGATTAATACTTCGGGATTTTTTCGCAGCGTTGCAACCTGGTGTTTGAATGCTTCACCGCCAATAATCAAACCACACTTGATCGGGGTAAAGCCCGCCAATTGCTCAAAGTGCTTTTGGGTTTGCAGTGCCAGCTCTCGCGTTGGTAAAAGTATCAATGCCCTGGTGCCCGTATTGGGCGCTTTATCTACCATCATCCGGTGCAATACAGGCAATAGGAATGCGGCCGTTTTACCGCTGCCCGTTTGCGCAGACACCATCAGATCCTTGCCATCCAGCACAGCAGGTATAGCTTGCTCCTGCACTCCTGTTGCTTCAGTAAACGCCAGCTTTTCAAGGGCTCTTAACAGTTGTTTGTGTATGGGTAGGGCTTGCAACAGTGACAAAAGGATATTCCTGATCAAGGTAAAGAGGAGCGTCACTTTAACAGAATCATCCAGCGCGCTCCGCAATAAACTACATGGCGATGAGCAAGCTTGAAAGAAACTGAATAACGAAGCGAACAGGTAGGTTGGCCCGGCTAACGGGTCAAATAAAAATAAAACGTCGAGGGAAAGAGAAAATGGGGTGGCTGACGGGGATCGAACCCGCGACAACAGGAATCACAATCCTGCACTCTACCAACTGAGCTACAGCCACCATAGATTGCACTGTTTCTTTGCCGGATGGCGCGCCCGGCAGGATTCGAACCTGCGACCCACGGCTTAGAAGGCCGTTGCTCTATCCAGCTGAGCTACGGGCGCTCAACAAGTGCCTCTCGGTGAATGAGTGGTCGGGGATGAGGGATTCGAACCCCCGACATCCTGCTCCCAAAGCAGGCGCGCTACCAGACTGCGCTAATCCCCGATGTCTTAACGACCCTCATTTCGAGAGGTGCGCATGATACTGTCGCTAATCCGCTTCGTCAATCAAAAAGCGCGTCTAAGTAACGATAGATTCACTTCACAGGAACTATACGAAGTGAGAAAATGCCGCCTTCAAACCTAATACCCCGGAGCCCCATTACCATGCCAACTATAATTCTCGATGGCAAAGCTGTTGCCCAACAAACAGAAGCAGAACTGACAGAGCGCGTTGCACAGCTAAAATCGAAGAGTGGCGGCCAAACCCCAATACTGGCAACTATTCTGGTGGGTGGTGATCCTGCATCTGCCACCTACGTGAGAATGAAGCAGAATGCTTGTAAACGCGTGGGCATGGAATCCATTGCAGTTGAAATGCCGGAACAAACAACAACCGAAGAACTCTTGGCTAAAATTGAAGAGTTGAACAGCAACCCGAATTGCCAGGGCATTTTGTTACAACACCCCGTCCCGCCACAAATAGAAGAGCGCGACTGCTTTGACAGCATCGCGCTGGAAAAAGATGTCGATGGCGTTACCTGCCTGGGCTTTGGCCGGATGGCTATGGGTGAAGAAGCCTACGGCTCTGCCACGCCCCAGGGCATCATGCGCCTGTTGGCCGCCTACGACATTCCCCTGGAAGGTAAACATGCTGTGGTTGTGGGTCGCAGCCCGATACTCGGCAAACCCATGGCAATGATGCTCCTTAATGCCAATGCGACAGTCACTATCTGCCACTCCCGGACTAAAAATCTGGCTGAACTTGTTGGCGATGCCGACATTGTTGTTGGCGCCGTAGGCAAACCCGAATTCATCAAAGCAGCCTGGATCAAAGATGGCGCTGTAGTGGTAGATGCCGGTTATCACCCTGGCGGTGTGGGCGATATTGAGCTGGAGCCGCTCCACGGCCGTGTGGCCGCCCTTACCCCCGTCCCCGGCGGTGTAGGCCCGATGACGATAAACACCTTAATTCTGCAATCTGTAGATGCTGGCGAGAAAAAATTAGCCTAGGCATTTACCATCAATAATTTGTCTATTTAATAGATTAAGCAGTTGTTGAGTGGCCCATATCGGGTCTAGGATAAAGGGACATTCAACAACTGGTATTAATCCATGCTAACGGATCGTCTCGTTGGACACAGAGGTTACCCAAAACACTACCCCGAAAACACCCTGCTAGGCATAAGCAAGGCTATTGATGCCGGTGCACACTTTGTTGAAACCGACATTCTGTTTAGTGCAGACCACCAACCGGTTCTATACCACGACACACTGATGAACCGCATCTCGGGTATAGATAACGCCGCGCATCTACTAGATTTATCAGAACTTATTCTCCTCCCAGCCTCAGAGCCGGACCGATTTGGCGATCAATTTAAGAGCCAAACGATCACCCCCCTGTCAGAACTGGCCGAGCTTCTTAGCAAACACCCTGAAGTTACTGCCTTTATTGAGCTCAAACGCACCGGGCTGCATATTGAAGGGAATGAACAGGCCTATGAGACTATCGTTGAAACACTAAAACCATCGCTGTCTCAATGTGTATTAATCAGCTTTAGCGACGAGTTTATTCACTATGCCTGGGAGCGTGGCTACCCTCGATTAGGGTTGGTACTAAAACAATGGGATGAACTTGAGAGTCCATTAATGACCAGTATTCAACCCGAGTTTATCTTCTGTGATGCCGAAATGATTCCAGATGACGTTACTCTGGATAGCATTGAGAGCACCGTAGTTATTTACGAAATTACAGATCCAAACTCGGCGATAGACTGGTTTAACCGGGGAGCCGATATGATAGAAACCTTTGATGTTGGGGGAATGATTGAAAACCTGGCACATCGAGCGCTTTAATGAGAGGCACAAGTAAGTTGACTGGCAGATAAAAGGCCGTACGAACCATGAACAATAATAATAACGCCACCTACGATGTCATTGTGATTGGCGGAGGGATACAGGGCGCAGGTGTTGCACAGGCATCTCAAGCTGCTGGCTACTCCACGTTAATTTTAGAAAAAACTGGCTGGGCAGCAGGCACCTCCAGCAAATCCAGCAAACTTGTTCACGGTGGGCTCCGCTACTTACAAGGTGGAGAGCTATCATTGGTACAAGAAGGTCTGAGAGAAAGAGCCTTGCTACTGAAAAATGCGCCAGAGCTGGTACACACCAACTGGTTTTACCTGCCCATCTACAAACACTCCAATTACCACACCTGGCAGATTCATTCCGGGCTAACCCTGTACTGGTTACTGTCTGGCTGCCGTGAGGAGTCCCAGTTTGAGGTTGTCCCACCATCGCAGTGGGACAACTTACAAGGTCTTAAAACCGACGGCCTGCAAAAAGTCTATCGATACCATGACGCCCAAACCGATGACGCCAAACTCACCGCTGCGGTCATCCAGTCTGCCATCGCACTGGGAGCAGAAGCGTGCTGCCCGGCAAACTTCACCCACGCAGAACAAACTGAAGATGGGTATTGTGTGCATTACGAGAACGATGGTCGCGATGAAACGGTCAACTGCCGGTTTCTAATCAACGCGGGTGGCCCCTGGATAAACCAGCTCGCCAGCTCGATCTCGCCGCCCCCTCGCACCATTCCGGTGGATTTAGTTCAGGGGACACACTTAATCCTCGACAAAAAGATTAGCGACGAATGTTACTATCTAGAATCGCCAACCGATGGGAGAGCCGTATTTGTATTACCCTGGTACGACAAGACACTCTTGGGCACCACAGAGACCCTGTTTGAAGGCAATCCGGAACAGGCTGAACCCACCGAGCAAGAACGCCAGTACCTGCTTGAAGTCCTAACCACTCACTTTCCAGACTACGACGGCAAAGTCTGCGGAGAAATGGCGGGATTAAGGGTGCTGCCCAGCGGAAGACAAAAACACTACCAGCGCAGCCGAGAAGTTCGGCTCATCACGGACCAGCCGAAAGAACCTCACTATCTGGGCATCTATGGTGGCAAACTCACCAGCTACCGAGCCACTGCCGAAAAAGCCGTAAAAGTGATTGGCTCCACACTGGGAATACCAGAAAACTGGATCGACACCAAAGCCCTGCCTCTACCCTCCCCCACCACGTAATACTGGAGCCAAAACTTTTTTCTGGCCCCAAACCTACGGATGAAAGTGATGCATATTCGAGTGGCAACAGCGTTAGATATTGAAGCCATTCGCAATGTCCATCTCTGTGCCTTTCCCGATGAGGAAAAACACCAAGTTGCCAAACTGGCAACCGACTTACTGGACGAACACACACAACCAGAAGCCATCTCCCTGGTTGCTGAAGCCAATGGTGAAATCGTTGGTCATATCGCGTTTAGCCCTATAACCATTACCAACCATACCAGCTGGATCGGCTACATCCTCGCGCCACTGGGTATCAAACCCGACTATCAACAGTGCAAGATTGGCACACAACTGATTGAAACAGGCATAAAGCGATTATCTGAAATGGGAGTGAATGTCGTTTTTGTGTATGGCGATCCGAAATATTACGGCAGGTTCGGGTTCAACGCCGACGATGCCTCAAGATACTCCCCACCCTATCCACTTCAGTATCCTTTTGGCTGGCAGGCTATCAACCTAGCTAGAGAAAAGGTTGGCTATCCTGTGGTTCAAATAACTTGTGTAGAACCGCTGAACAATCCAGCGTTGTGGTAACGCCCTAATAACTGGCGCGTAGATTGGCTTTGTTTTTGCTATGTCTTTCTTTAGCAAAAACAATGACAACCGTAATGCGTCCAGTTGATTAGCTTGTTAAATGCTGTGAGAACATATTTACAGCTGTTTTTAAAAGCTAAAAGAAACTTTATTGAACATTTTCATAAAAACTAAAAGAACAAAAAAAGTTGTAATTATATTGATTAGCATTGTGAAAATAACAGACCCATTCGAGTCAATTTTTTTAAGCATAATATATTGAGAAATGAGTGCCACGATGCCACCAATAGAAGGAATTAAACTCACCACAAATGTAATTACTGTCACAACAGCCAACGACGCAGCCGTAGCATGCAAACTTGTCAGTTCACAAGCAAGTAAAAGACCCAAATAGAAAAGCACTAGCATTATTAATGAATATGTAAAACCAAGATCTATTATCACTTTAATTCCCTTTAAAATAGAGCTATAAACAAAGTTATCCAACACTTTATTAAACTAGGTGCATAATCATGTCGCTCAATTAAACACTGCAATAAATTAAAATAGATCATACTGGAAAATTAAATAGAAAAATATTACACGTTATTACAACATTCTGCTTAAGGACATTTAACAGCTAATTATAAAGACTCGGGCACTATAACACTTTGGCCCCTTGTTCCTGGGCCATGAGAAATAGATACTTAATTTTTTATACATAAAACAGTGGGTTGGGGTTTAAAGGGTTTTTTCTTAGCGGACATAACGAGACTCCCTTTAGTTTTTTCTTTCATTCCTTTGGCCCCTTGATAATATCTTTGCATCGTTAAAAATCAAGAAGTTATGGTGTTTCAAAAAGTGTTATAAAGACTCTGGCCGCTGTTCACAGAAAAACAAGCATCTCCAATCGGTGCTCCGCCTCAAAAAGAAAAGACTAAAGCCCCCGCAGCCACTTCTGTCGCAGATAAATACGGTCGGGATTATGAATCGCGGTTCGTACCTGAGTTAACAACCGGTCTTTATCTCGGGATAGCGTGCCCTTTAATACCAGATAGCTTGACGCGTGATACTGCGAAAAACTGTTTTCTCAAGCTTCAAAGTACCTACGTTTGCACCTTAAAGGTATCTATCGATTTGCTATGAAACAATATCCGAGCCATTAAAAAGCCCCCCCTATTTTAATAGGGGGGGCTCTCGATCAAATTCAATCAATTTGACAGGTCTAGGGATCAGCCAACAAGCCTTACAGGCTGGGCAGAAGGCTCTGTGCTAAGCTCGACTGCAGGTGGCTCGAAATCAGTAAGGTGAATACCGTCAACAGCATTTTTATACTCTTCGAGCGTTGGGAAACGACCAAGAACAGCCGAAAGAACAACAAGAGGCGTTGAACCTAGCAAAGACTCACCTTTCTTGTCTGCAGAGTCACCAACTACACGGCCTTGGAAAAGACGTGTTGAGGTAGCGATAACGGTATCGCCTGGTTCTGCTTTTTCTTGGTTACCCATACACAGGTTACAGCCTGGGCGTTCTAGATAAAGAATATTCTCGTACTTAGTACGCGCTTCGCCTTTCGGATTGTTATCGTCAAAAACAAAGCCAGAATATTTCTCAAGAATCTCCCAGTCGCCTTCAGCTTTTAACTCATCGACAATGTTGTAAGTCGGTGGAGCAACGACAAGAGGTGCCTTAAATTCTACCGAACCCTGTTGCTTTTCAATGTTTCGCAACATCTGCGCGATGATTTGCATATCGCCTTTGTGAACCATACAAGAGCCAACAAAAGCCAAGTCCACAGGTTTGTCGTTGTAGAAAGACACTGGGCGGATAACATCGTGAGTATAACGCTTGGAGATATCATCGTTATTCACATCAGGGTCAGCGATCATAGGCTCTTCGATTGCATCTAGATCAACAACAACCTCAGCAAAGTACTTAGCGTTATTGTCGGGTGCCAAAGCAGGTACTTCGCCAGACTTGATTTCTTCGATACGCTTGTCAGCTAGCTTGATCAAACCAGCAAGCGTCTGTGCTTTGTTGTCCATGCCCTTGTCGATCATAATCTGGATACGGCTCTTCGCCAGTTCCAATGATCCGATCAAGGTCTCATCTTCAGAAATACAGATAGAAGCCTTCGCTTTCATTTCTGCAGTCCAGTCGGTGAAGGTGAAGGCCTGGTCAGCAAGCAAGGTACCGATGTGAACTTCAATAACACGGCCCTGGAAAACATTGTCGCCGCCGAACTTTTCCAGCATCTGCATTTGTGTTGCATGCACGATGTCGCGGAAGTCCATATGGCTTTTCATGTGGCCCTTGAAAGTCACTTTAACCGACTCAGGAATCACCATAGTCGCTTCACCAGTAGCTAGCGCTAATCCAACGGTACCGGAGTCCGCACCAAAAGCGACGCCTTTAGACATACGCGTGTGCGAGTCACCGCCGATGATAATGGCGCGGTCATCTACAGTAATGTCGTTCAGTACCTTATGAATAACGTCAGTCATTGCTGGATACACGCCTTTAGGGTCGCGTGCAGTGATCAGTCCGAAGTCATTCATGAACTTCATGAGACGCGGAATGTTCGCCTGAGCTTTCTTATCCCACACGGAAGCAGTGTGGCAGCCAGACTGATAAGCACCGTCAACACTTGGAGAGATAACGGTAGCAGCCATCGACTCAAGCTCTTGTGAGGTCATCAGGCCAGTGGTGTCCTGTGAACCAACAATGTTCACCTTAACGCGTACGTTTGAACCGGAGAGTAGTGATTCGTTAGTAGACACACCAACCGCGTTGCGGTTAAAGATTTTTTCAACAGCAGTAAGCCCTTGGCCTTCAGCAAGAATCTCTTGAGATGGCGCGTAAACCTGAGGAGCCTCAACACCTAGAATTTCAGCTGCGCATGTTTGAAGTTTCTTACCAAATACAACCGCGTAAGAACCACCGGCTTTCATGAACTCCACTTTTTGTGGCGTGAAAGCATCAGACACATCAGCCAACTCTTGACCATCGCTGTAGAGCTTTTTCTCTTTGGAATTGATGGTTAACACTGTGCCAGTCGCAACAGAGTAGGCTTCCTCAAGTACAGTATCACCATTTTCGTCAACCACTGTATTACCATCGGCATCAACTTTCTTCACCCAGTTTTTAAGGTCAAGACCGATACCGCCAGTTACGCCCACCGTTGTTAAGAAGATGGGTGCGATACCGTTGGTGCCAGCAACAACAGGTGCGATGTTCACAAATGGAATGTATGGGCTTGCTTGTTTACCAGCCCATAAAGCTACGTTATTCACACCAGACATACGCGAAGAACCCACACCCATGGTGCCTTTCTCAGCGATAAGCATAACTTTCTTATCTGGGTGCTGTGCTTGTAAGTCGCGAATTTCTTGCTGCGCTTCAGGTGTGATCATGCACTGGCCATGTAGCTCACGGTCAGAGCGAGAGTGCGCCTGGTTGCCAGGAGAAAGCAAGTCAGTAGAGATATCACCCACGCCCGCAATATAAGTAACAACTTTAATTTCTTCGTCGATATCTGGTAGCTGGGTAAAGAACTCAGCGTTGGCATAGCTTTCAAGAATGTCTTTAGCAAGCTCGTTACCAGCTTTGTAGGCTGCTTCCAGGCGATCGGTGTCGGCTTCGTAAAGGAAAACCTGAGTCTTTAAAATATCTGCTGCAGGCTTTGCTACTTCTAGATTACCACCAAGAACCAAGTCGAGCAGTACTTCAACAGAAGGGCCACCCTTCATGTGTGAAAGTAGTTCCAAAGCAAACTCAGGCGTAATTTCTTCGACGGATTCTTCGCCAAGGATGATTTGCTTGAGGAATTTAGCCTTCACGCCAGCCGCACTCGTGGTGCCCGGCAGGGTGTTGTAGATAAAAAACTTTAGCGAGTCTGCACGATGCTCATGAGCAGTGTCTTTAATTTGCTCAATGATTTCGGCCAGCAGATCGGCGCTATCGATGGGTTTGGGGTGCAAGCCGAGCTCTTTCTCTCGAAGCTCAATTTCTTTTAAATAGTCCGTATATAAACTCATTTTACTCACAAAACCTCTCTATTATCGTGACGGTCTAACCTGCCGGTTCACAGGGAAAAACGCGCGCATTTTACCTGATTTCGGCCTCCGCAGCAGTACTTTGAAGCGAAAGAGGGGCGATTCCGACTATAAATCAAATCTATGGAACTGCGAAGCATAGCATGTTGGGCCGAGAGCCTTTCCTGCCCAAACCCCGTCATAGCGTACCAATCATGGAATGAAGCCGAAAAAGGTTGTAGCGAACATCAGTGGAACACAGACCCCAAAAACCGATTGGGCAGCCACCGATTTCGCGCTATACGAGGATGGGGAACCTAAGCACAATCTCGACTAAAGCCCCCGCTGCCACTCCTGGCGTAGATGAATACGGTCGGGATTATGAATAGCGGTCTGAACCTGATCTAACAATCGCTCTTTGTCTCGAGACAGCGTGCCCTTCAACACTAGATAGTTGGAGGCATGATCACTGCGGAAGACGGTTTTATCCAGCCTGAGGGATTGCAATAGAATCTCCATTTCACGGAATAAATCCATTTGCTGCAGCGGCTCAAAGTCGCCGCCAAATCCCGCCTGAAAACGCTCGACACCCGCTGGAAAACTCACCACCAGAGTAGAGAGATATTCCGGTTGGGCCTCATTCATTAACAACGCAGAATTTACCGCATGCTGTTCGGAATAGCGCTGACCACCCAAACCGTTCAAAATCATCACTGAACTTCTCATTCCCGCCAGCTTAATCTTGGTCAATGCACTCAGAGAGGATTGATAGCTTTCACCCTTGGAGACCTTTTCCAGCACCAGGTCATCACCGGATTCACAGCCCACGTACATCAGCGTCAGGCCAAGCTGTTCAAGCTCTGCCAACTCTTCTACCGTTTTATTTTTTAAATTACGAGGGAGACAGTAAGAGGAGACTCGCTGAACATCGGGAAGATATTGACGTATTGCTAACAGCAGTTCTTTTAACCGACGAAACGATAGCGTCATCGCATCGCCATCGGCCAGAAAAACCCGGCGTACGGGAATCCCCGAACCAGCGATCTGCTGAAGCTCTTTAATGAATTGCTCGGTGGGCTTTACGCTGAACTTCTTTTGCGACGCCGTGTACATTTCACAAAATGTACACTGATTCCACGAGCAGCCATTGGTCACCTGTAAAATCAGTGACCGGGCTTCACTGGGGGGACGAAAAACAGGTTCTATATAATTGAGCAAAATCGGTTAATCCCGTCGCCAGGTTGTTCCTTCACGGGAATCTTCCAGCACCACGCCTTGAGACAGCAACTCCTCGCGGATGCCATCGGCACGAGCAAAATCACGATTCTTCTTAGCCGCGGCACGCTCTTCAATCATTGCCTCGATACGTTCAGCACTGAGGTCCGCAGAACTGCCAACCAGGCCGCCGCCCTGCAAAAAGGTCTCGGCATCGGCACCCAGAATACCAAACACTGCACCCAGTGCCTTTAGCTCAGCAACCAGAGATCGCGCCTTTTCGATATCCGTCTTGGCTACGGTATTAATATCGCGCACCAGATCATACATCGCAGCCAACGCTTCGCGACTATTGAAATCATCGTTCATGGAATCCACAAAACGCTGATAATACTCACTGCCTTTCAATTCAGATAACGGAGCCGCATGGACATCGGCAAAAGGCCTCAGCGCGGTATAAAAACGCTCCAGACCACCCTTGGCTTCCAGAAGATTATCTTCTGAATAGTTGATGGGACTACGGTAGTGACTCGAGAGCAGGAAGTAGCGCACGACTTCCGGATGGTATTTTTTTAATACTTCACGAATGGTAAAAAAGTTGCCCAGCGACTTGGACATTTTTTCGTTATCCACCCGAACAGCACCCGCGTGCATCCAGTAATTTACATATTTTTTACCGGTTGCCGCCTCACTCTGAGCAATTTCGTTTTCATGATGCGGAAAAGGCAGGTCGGGACCACCGCCGTGAATATCAAAGGTGTCACCGAGACAGCACGTGGACATGGCAGAGCATTCAATATGCCAGCCAGGGCGCCCCGGCCCCCAGGGTGAATCCCAGCTAACCTCTCCGGGTTTGGCCCCTTTCCACAAGGCAAAGTCCCGCGGGTCTTCCTTAATGTCACCGACTTCAACCCGGGCACCGGCCAACAGGTCATCGGGATTGCGGTTACTGAGTTTGCCGTATTCGGGAAAACGGCTGACGCGATAGTAAACATCGCCATTATCCACGGCATAGGCGTAGTGGTTATCCACCAAAATTTGCACCATGGCCAAAATGTCATCCATATGTGCCGTCGCTCTGGGTTCAGCATCTGGCGGCATGATACCCAGCGCTTGCTCGTCTTCGTGCATGGCTTCGATCATTCGATCAGTCAAATCTGAAAAAAGCTCATCATTTTCTTTGGCACGATTCAGAATTTTGTCGTCGATATCGGTGATATTTCTTACATAATTGACATCCCACCCCTGGGAGCGCAAAAAGCGGGTAATTACGTCAAATGCCACCAGCACTCGGGCATGACCGATATGACAGAGGTCATAGACGGTAATGCCACAGACATACATGTTGATTTTTCCCGGCTCCAGAGGTTTGAACACTTCTTTCTGGCGCGTCAATGTATTGTATAGATGCAATGTCATAGTTTTATCTTTCTAATTACAGCTGTTCTGAATTTAAAACATCAATATCAAATAAAGTGTTCATCAAGCGTCGGCATCAGTCCACACGGACCTGAGCGCGATGGTCTGATTAAAGACCAGTTTGTCTGACGTACTATTTTTACTGTCTTTACAGAAATACCCTTCCCGCTCAAATTGATAAGGGTTTCCTGTTTCCGCTTCAGCCAAACTCGCCTCGGCCTTGCAACCGGTCAAAACCTGCAGCGAACTGGGGTTAATCGCGTCGAGGAAATTTTTATCGCCCGCATCGGGAAGCGGATCATTAAACAATCGATCATAGAGGTGTATTTCACAATCCACCGAATGCTGAGCCGATACCCAATGGACCACGCCCTTGGGTTTAATCTCGTCGGCCGGATCTTGCCCCAACGTATCGGGTATCAGGCTGGCATTGACCTGTACCACTGCCCCCGCATCATCTTTCACATAATCGTCAGCTTCAATCACATAACCATTGCGCAATCGGATACGTTTACCGGGTGCCAGCTTTTTCTTAAATTTCTTGCTGTACTCTTCCTTAAAGTCCTCTACATCGATATAGATTTCCCGAGTAAATGGCAGGGTTCGCTCACCCATATCCAGGTCGGGGTGCCGTGGAACCGTCAACTGCTCCAGATGATCCTCTGGCAAGTTGGTAATGACCACTTTCAATGGACGCAATACCGTCATCGCCCTGGGCGCATGCTTATTAAGCTCATCCCGAATAAAGTGTTCCAACTGAGACATGTCCACCATGCCGTCCGTTTTTGCCACCGCCAGACTATCGCAGAAATTGCGAATGGCGACAGCGGGCACGCCGCGACGACGCAGCCCTGAAATAGTGGGCATACGGGGATCATTCCAGCCATCCACATGGCCCTCGTCAACCAACTGCCTGAGCTTGCGTTTGCTGGTCACACTGTAGTTAAGATTTAAACGACCAAACTCATATTGATGCGGTGTTGATGGCACCGGCAGGTTTTCAATAAACCAATTGTACAGCGGTCGATTGGACGCAAACTCCAGAGTACAAATGGAGTGAGTGACGCCCTCAATGGCATCTTCCTGACCGTGGGCAAAGTCATAGGCGGGATAAATATTCCAGGCATCTCCGGTGCGGTGATGAGCGGCCTTTTTAACCCGATACATCACCGGATCGCGGAGGCTGACATTGGGAGAGGCCATATCAATTTTGGCGCGCAAGGTCATCTTGCCCTCATCAATCTCACCGTTTTTCATCTGCTCCAGAAGCGCCAGATTTTCTTCTACCGGGCGCTCGCGATAAGGGCTGTCTTTGCCCGGCTCGGTCAACGTGCCACGGTATTCCCGCATTTGCTCAGCATTTAATTCGCAGGCGTAGGCCTTTCCTTCACTTATGAGGTATTGCGCCCACTCATAGAGCTGACCGAAATAATCAGAGGCGTAACGCACCTCGCCACTCCACTGAAAGCCAAGCCACTTTACATCCTCGATAATCGCGTGAACATATTCGTCCTCTTCCTTTTCAGGATTCGTATCATCGAAGCGCAGATGACAGTCGCCGCCGTACTGTTGCGCCAAGCCAAAATTCACGCAAATGGATTTAGCGTGACCAATGTGCAAATAACCGTTAGGTTCCGGGGGGAAGCGGGTGACAACCTTATCGACGACCCCGGCCTCAAGGTCACTACTAATTGTCTGCTGAATAAAATTGAGCGGTTTGTTATCGTCTGCCATACTGCCGGCCCTACTGGGCGCTTCTCCATGAATAAGAAACAGGTTAATAAAAAGGAGCGGAATTATAGCCCTCAGGCTGTTGCGTATAAACCATTGATAGTTCAGATAAACAAGTTTCCGCCTGTCTACCCCTGATTCTTACCCATAAAACAAACGGAATACGAAAAAAGGCTTATGACCCAGCTTATCAAGCAGCCGAATGCGCGAGCCATTCTCTATTTACAGTTGAGCCTATTCTCTTTTCTGGTAGGAGACTCCCTGTTAAAACTGCTGTTTCAAAAGCTGCCCACCGGTCAGCTAATCTGCCTGCGAACCTTTGCCTCACTGCTGGTACTGCTGGTCTTTATGGCAGCCACGGGTCGGTTGCCATTATTGAAAGTCAGCAAGCCGCTTCATCACGTACTGCGCAGCCTGTTTTTTACCATCGTCAGCATGGGTTACTACCTGGCCGTCAAATTTTTTCCGCTCAGCGCCCTGGCAACCGCGCTGGCGGGGGCACCCATCATCATATCGGCCATATCACCACTAATACTTAAAGAGCACGCCAACAAAATTCAATGGATCGCCACCATCACGGGGTTTATCGGTGTTTGTCTGGTACTGAAACCCGACATCAATGAACTGAGCTGGACTTACCTGGCCCTGCTGAGCCTGCCCTTTTCCTACGCCACCATGATTTTATGGGGCAAGTATCTCTCCAAAACCGAGTCGGACTGGGCGTTAAATTTCTACCAGTTTATCCCGCTACTGATCATCAGCGCTGTTTGGCAGCAAGATCAGTGGATTATCCCAAGCGCCATGCAACTCGGCATCACCCTGTTGTCCGGTGCCGCCGCATCTGTGGGGTTCATGCTGTTAATCGTCGCCTTTCGAATCGGAAAACCCGTCATTATTGCCCCCTTTGAATACAGCTATATTTTGATGGCGTTAGTGGCAGACATCCTGTTCTGGCACTTTTATCCGGATATCTGGCTCTGGCTGGGCATTGGCCTGATTATAACTTGCGGCGTGGTGCAAGGGTGGCAGGCGCGCCTGGAACCACCAACCATCACCCCACACCTGCGACCAGAAGACACCCATAGCCCATAATCGACCCCGGCTCGCTCATCGGCATTGATAAACCCCCTCCGATCGGCAGAACAGTTCAAATTGGCCGCCGAAAAACGTAACATAGGCGCTTTCCATTTTCTGATAGTTACAGGATCACACTGAAATGATTACCCTGCACACCAACTTTGGCGACATTAACGTTGAGCTGGACTTTGAAAAAGCTCCAGTATCCGCTGCAAACTTCCTTCAATACTGCCGCGACGACTTCTACAACAATACAATTTTTCACCGTGTTATCGATGGCTTCATGATTCAGGGTGGTGGATTCACCGCCGACATGCAGCAAAAAGATGGCAACGACCCCATTGAAAATGAAGCCGACAACGGCCTCAGCAACGAGATTGGCACACTGGCCATGGCTCGCACGAATGAGCCCCACTCCGCCAGCTCTCAATTCTTTATCAACGTAGGCAACAACACGTTCCTCAACCACTCCGGCAAAAACGCACAAGGCTGGGGTTACGCCGTGTTCGGCAAAGTGGTCGATGGCATGGATGTGGTCAATAAAATCAAAGCGGTTCCAACCGGCAGCTCTGGCTACCACCAGGACGTACCACAAGAAACGGTTGAAATCCAAAATGTTACAATCAGCGATGCCTATTCTGATAAGTAACTGCGATAAATAACCGACCGTTAATAAACCGTGGGGCAATCACTATGTTACATACTCTTTGCCTCACGGGTTCTCGCTAACCCATGCCCACATTACTGATCTCTGACCTTCACCTATCTCCCGAGCGCCCCGCCGTTACCCAGGCTTTTTTTGAATTCCTCGAACACCAAGCCCGCGAAGCCAGTGCGCTGTATATTCTGGGCGACCTGTTTGAAGCCTGGATTGGTGACGACGACCCATCAGAGCTGGCTAGATCCGTCATCTCGGCCCTGAAAACCCTTTCAGACGGGGGCACTAAACTCTATTTTCTCCACGGCAATCGCGACTTTCTGGTCAACAAGCGTTTTGCCCGAGAAGCCGGCTGCACACTGTTGCCAGAGCATCATGTCGCCAGCCTTGAAGGCCACAAAATATTATTGCTGCACGGCGATACCCTGTGCATTGAAGATGTGGATTACCAGAAGTTTAGACGCAAGGCCAGACACCCTGCTTTTCGTTGGCTACTCAGCCACCTGCCACTTAAAAAACGGCAGCAAATAGCCCGAGACTGGCGCACTAAAAGCATGGCGGCCAACAGCAATAAATCAGACAACATTATGGATGTCACCGACTCGGAAGTTGAGCGACTGATGACAAAATATCAGGTTAACACCATGATTCACGGTCACACCCACAGGCCAAATTACCATCGACATAAAAATGGTGAAAGGCTGGTACTGGGGGACTGGCACCATAATGGCTGGTTTATTCGCGTAGCCAAAAATGCGGCGCCCGAACTGATTTCTTTTCCGATTAACCAATAACCCTCTGGTTCTCAGCACATTCCCTACGCCACAAAGCAAATACATTGCTGCCTCTACCCGCCCTGATCCCACCCAAAATTAACACTCAACCTTCCTGTTCAGCGGCCCGAGTCTCCATAACACTGACAAAAAATACATAACGCCTTGATTTATAACACTACAGAGATATGATCAAGGGACCAAGGGAATGCCATAAAAAATTAAGGAAAGTCGCACTATGCTTGCCGTGAAACAACCGTTTCAAGACCAACTCCCTGTTTTAATTATAAAAACTGAATCTCTGACATCACACAGCCCGGGAACAAGGGGCCAAAGTGATATAGCGCCCGAGTCTTTATAATTAGCTGTTA
>Ga0209121_10002160_pt1 | contig 20149 bp, 18 predicted proteins | sample Cruoilmetagenom3_FD_187292 | JGI IMG/M metagenome (GOLD analysis project Ga0209121, IMG submission 187292) | Oil polluted marine microbial communities from Coal Oil Point, Santa Barbara, California, USA - Sample 3 (SPAdes) (version 2) | ecosystem: Environmental > Aquatic > Marine > Oil seeps ...
TGCGAATGTTTGCCGGATTTAGCGTTGATTGGTGCCAGATGCCGCATGGCCCAACCGAGACAACCGGCTTTAGGTTCGAGGCGGATGGCAAATCCATAGCCTATGCGACCGATTACAGCGCGATCACCGATAAGATGCTCGATCTGTATGAGGATGTCGACATCTTGGTCAGTGATTGTTTGCGACGCGAACCACATCCAACGCATGCTCATCTTGAAATGGCGATGGAATTGGCCGAGCGGTGTTCTGCTGGGAAACTGGTTTTGAGCCATTTGGACAAGAGTATGGATTATCAGACATTGTGCGACGAAACGCCGGATAATGTTGTTGTTGGCTTTGACGGATTGGAATTGGTCGCATGAACGAACATTCAGTGGTTCAGATTGTTGCCTTGCTGGGTTGGTTGATTTTGTGTGGCGGTGCTTTGGCCTCGCATAAGCTCGATTGGAGCAAGGCCGTGAAGATGGTGCTGACCTGGATTGCCATTTTCGTGGGGGTTTTCCTTATTTTTGACTTTGTTCGAGGGGGATAGGTCGGAAACTTGTCAGATCTTCACCAAACTTATTTTAACATAATATATATTATCATTCTAATGTTAAGGTCGATATGAACGATCCAATATCCCGCCTTCTCTCCATTATGGCGACCCTGCGCGACAAGGACAAAGGCTGCAGTTGGGATCTGGCCCAAGACTTTGCCAGCATTGCTCCATATACCATTGAAGAAGCGTATGAAGTCGCTGACGCAATCGAACGTCAGGAGATGAACGAACTCAAAGAGGAATTGGGTGACCTTCTGTTTCAAGTCGTGTTCCATTCACGCATGGCTGAAGAAGCAGGCCATTTTGTATTCAACGATGTGGCCAATGCAATCTCTGAGAAAATGGAAAGCCGCCACCCGCATATCTTCGCTGATGCGCATGGTAAGATGGATGAAGGCCGCTGGGAGGCCCTCAAAGCCAAAGAGCGCGCCGATAAAGGCTCTACCAGCGCCTTGGAAGGCGTTGCCAAGGCACTTCCAGCGCTTTCTCGCTCTGACAAGCTGCAGAAACGCGCGGCTCGCGTGGGCTTTCAATGGCCTGATATTGCTGGCCCCATGGACAAGTTAAGTGAAGAGTTTGAGGAGCTTGCCGATGCAAAAACCGATGAAGAGCGCATCATGGAAGCCGGCGACGTATTGTTTGTCGTGGTGAATATACTGCGCCGATACGGCGTAGACCCAGAACAAGCGCTAAGAGCGTCGAATGGTAAGTTTGAGACTCGTTTCCAAGGGATGGAAGCATTAGCCGGTGGCTCCATCGATGGTTTGTCGCTCGAGCAACAAGAAGAATTATGGCAAAAGGTAAAGAAAACAGAAATTTAAATCACGGTCTTCGCAATCAATCTACAGAGTTTCATACTGGCCTAATTCCTTAGGGTTTAATCGCACCTTGAAGGCAATTTGAGGGCCCTGCTCCCCTTCTCCGGCATCGGTTTCTTCCAGAACATCACCATGTGCATGCAGCCAAGCAATCCGCTTACCATCGCTTGCTGGCAAGGTTAGGCTTACTTCTCGCGCTTCGCTGGTGAGCATAGTGCCAATTTTCTGCATAAGGGCATCAATACCAACGCCAGACGTTGCCGAAATGACCATAGCGTCATCGCGACTTTCAGCGACAGCCGCCAATTCTTCGGCTTCATCTTGGCTGAGTAAGTCGACCTTGTTCCAAACTTCCAGAATTGGGATTTGGCTTTCACCATTGTCACGGTCAACCAAGCCCAGATCTGCTAAGACGCTCAAGACTTGGGTTTTCTGTGCGACATTGGCCGAATTTGCCATGTCACGCACATGCAAAATAATGTCGGCCGCGGTCACTTCTTCCAATGTCGCGCGGAAAGCTGCTATCAATTGTGTTGGCAAGTCGGAGATGAAGCCAACTGTGTCCGATAGGATAGCTTTTTCCACGCCGGGCAGCCCAATTGCGCGCATAGTCGGGTCAAGAGTGGCAAATAGCAGATCCTCTGCCATCACCTCTGAACCGGTCAAATAGTTGAACAGGGTCGATTTTCCAGCATTGGTATAGCCCACCAGTGCCACAACGGGCCAAGGCGCCCTTCCCCGTCTTTGGCGATGCAGCGAACGAGTGCGGCGAACCTGCTCTAACTCTCGACGCAGCCGCCCCATCCGTTGGCGGATCATGCGGCGGTCAGCTTCAATCTGGGTTTCACCTGGACCGCCAAGAAAGCCAAAGCCACCGCGCTGCCTTTCCAAATGGGTCCAGCTGCGAACCAATCGGCTTTGTTGATAGTCGAGATGCGCTAGTTCAACTTGTAATCGTCCCTCAGCCGTCGCTGCACGCTCGCCAAAAATTTCGAGAATCAATCCTGTTCGGTCGATGACCTTATGCTTCAGCCTGTCTTCCAGATTGCGTTGCTGAATTGGGCTGAGCGCACCATCCACGATAACCAGTTCAGCTTCGTGGAGCTCGCAAGCGGCAGCAATATTGTCCACTTGGCCTGAACCAAACAGTGTGTTGGGACGCACATCGCGTACCGGAATAATGCTCGCATCAGCGATGACCACGCCAATAGCCAACGCCAAGCCGCACGCCTCTTCCAACCTTTCAGCTGCGTCGAGATCATATTTCTGTCTGCTGATATCAGGGCACAGCACTAACGCTCGCGCGCCGCGCGTTACTTCACCCAGCAGGTCATCATCAAAACTCAGTCGCTTTCGCCTTCCCATTCATCGGTCAAATCGACCGGCGAAGTTGGCTGAATGGTGGATGCAGCATGTTTGTATGCCAATTGCACAAATCCATCGCGCTCCAGCAGCATACAAAACAGATCATAGGCAGCGATCCGGCCTTGAAGCATGACGCCGTTCACTAGGAACATCGTCACCTCCACATTGGATTCGCTTACGCGCGATAAGAACACGTCCTGCAACAGGCGCTGCTTCTTATTGCCTTGCTGGCTGGTGAATTGTTCAGCATCGACCGGATGACCAGGCATGACTGTTGAAATCGCATGCTTATAGACGAGCTGTGATTGTCCATCGCGGCGCAATAGGATCGAAAAATTATCGAACCAGGTCACAATACCTTGTAACTTCACGCCTTTGACCAGAAACATAGTCACCGGAGTTTTGCTCTTGCGAAGATAGTTGAGGAATGCATCCTGCAAACTGACATGCTTGCCATCGTTAGCTGACTTGGCTGGTGCAGCTGGCTTTGGACGCGCAGAAAGGGTCCGTCCTTCAGTCATTGTATCTTCCTTTTATATTGGCGGCCGCTCTTGCAGTCCGCAATCTGGTCACCTGATTTCTCAAGTTTCCGTGTAACCGTCGTTCTAATGGCCCGAAACGCGGGCTCAAGCAATGCTATATTTGGGCATTTATTTGGATTGCAACGCCGAACTTTACTGGTGTCAGTCAGACTTTTCGATCGCTTTCCTTACGATCAGCCATACCCAGCAGTTTCAACTTACGATGCAATGCTGACCGCTCCATCCCGATAAATGTTGCTGTTTTTGAGATATTTCCAGAGAAACGTCGGATCTGGATGCTGAGGTACTCGCGTTCGAAACTCTCTCTGGCTTCGCGCAAAGGGGCCCCCATCATCGAGGCAAAGCCCGTGTCGCTGGTCTCCATCTTGCCGCCGGAAATTTCGCTTGGGAGCATGTCTGCTTCAACCATCCCTAGGCTTTCTCTGGGGGTCATGATTATCGTCCGTTCGACCACATTGCGGAGTTGGCGCACGTTGCCGGGCCAGTCATAGGCTTGCAGTGCGGCCATAGCTTCGTCGGAAATGGATGGTGAGGTGATGCCCTGCTCGCTGGAATAGCGGGTAAAGAAATGCTCCATCAAAGCAGGAATGTCATCTCGCCTCTCTGCCAATGATGGAATTGATACCGGCACCACGTTCAAGCGATAGAACAAATCTTCCCGAAACCGCTTTTCTTCAATCTCAGCAGTCAGATCGCGCGAAGTCGACGAAACCACCCGCACATCCACGCCAATTTGACGGGTCCCCCCTACCCTGACAAAACTTTGGTCGGTGAGCACGCGCAGAATTCGCGCTTGCGTGGAGAGCGGCATGTCCGCCACTTCATCCAGATAGAGCGTCCCTGCATCTGCCAATTCCAGCAGACCTGGCCTAACCAGTTTGCCGTCGCTTTCTTCGCCGAACAGTTCTTGCTCGAAACGATCCGAAGTTATGCGGGCAGAATTGACGATAACAAATGCCTTGTCAGCGCGTTGGCTCCAACTGTGAAGCAAACGCGCAGCGACTTCTTTGCCTGCACCTGCCGGGCCAGAAATTAAAACGCGACTTCCAGTGTTGGCCACGCGTTTCAAAGTGGCACGGACGCTGTTGATCTGGGTTGAGTTGCCGGTGAATTCCTCTCCCTTTGAGAAATCTTCACGCAATTGGGTGTTTTCCCGGCGAAGTCTTTCGGTTTCGGTCGCGCGTTCAACCAGCAGCATCAACCGCTCGGCCTCAAACGGCTTTTCGATGAAGTCCATTGCCCCGCGACTGACGGCAGAAACCGCCGTGTCGATATTTCCGTGTCCAGAGAAGATGATCACCGGCAATTCTGGCTCGCGAGTTTTGATCGCATCCAAAACCTCCAAGCCATCCAGCTCACTCCCGTGGAGCCACACATCCAGCAAGACCAAGCTGGGACGCCGCTCATCGATCGCGCTTAGGGCATCGGTGCTGTTCGCAGCAGTGCGGCATTCATAGCCTTCGTCGCTCAATACGCCAGCGACCAAGTCGCGAATATCGCGCTCATCATCGACGATCAAAATATCCAGAGCCATTACAGGTCTATCCTAACTTGGGGGAAGTTGCGTGGGTAAATTTGTGCTAATTGCGGGGGCATTATGAGGCAGCCTTGTCGTCTTGTTTTTCAACGGGGTGCCGCGCGAAGCGGAGCATCACCCGGGTTCCACCACTCTCGCTTGCAGAAAAGCTCATATCGCCACCATGTTCGTCGACGATCTTGTTCACGATAGCCAACCCAAGTCCGGTGCCTTTTGCTCGCGTGGTCATATAGGGTTCAGCGATCCTGTCGCGCTCTTGGGGTAAGCCAATTCCGTTGTCTTCAACCGCGACGCAAAGCATCTCGTCATCTGCGGTCATCTCGATGGAGATTTTGCCTCGATAGTCCGGTTCGGCACCGATTGCCTTACTTTCAACAGCTTCGACTGCATTCTTGAGAACATTGGTCATAGCTTGACCCAATTGGTGCTTGTCACAGCTCAATTCGCAACCATCCGGCGCATCTAACGAAAAAGAAAAATCGACGTGTGGATGCGCCACCTCTTGTAAAAACAGGGCCTGCTTGACCAAGTCTGCACCATCCTCGGTCCGGAAATTAGGCTTTGGTAGGCGCGCAAACGAGGAAAACTCATCCACCATCTGACGCAGCGCGCCGACCTGCCGAACGATGGTGTTGGTTAACTCATCAAACAACTCGCCATCGCTGTCGATCTGCTTGCGGTAACGCCGCTTTAGCCGCTCCGTTGCGAGTTGGATCGGGGTGAGCGGGTTTTTGATCTCATGCGCAATCCGGCGTGCCACATCGGACCAAGCTGCTTGACGTTGATCAAGCAATTGGCGGGTTATATCTTCAAAGGTAATAACATGTCCGCCCCTGGCAGGGGCCAATTTAACCGCCAATGTCAGCAATTCTTGCGCTTTTGACTGGGTCACGATCCCGCTGCTCTGGTCAGTTTCAATCAAATTCCCAATTTCTGGCGAGAGGTCAGACAAGTTAGCGCCGATCGCAGATGGTTCAGCCTCGCCTATGAGCAGATCTTGAGCAGAGCTGTTCATCAACAATATCTGGCCGTCCTTGTCGACCGAAACCACGCCTGCTGTAACCGATTCCAACACCGCTTCGGTGAAGGCCCGTCGGTCATCAATCTGTCTATTCGCATTGACCAGATCATCGGTTTGCTTTTCCAGTTGCACCGTCATTCGGTTGAACGCTCTGTTAAGCAGTCCAATTTCGTCGGCTCCGGTGCGGCCCTGAACGCGCAAGTCAAAATTGCCTGCCCCCACTTTGCGGGCTGCAGCAACCAAATCGGTGAGCGGTTCAACTTGGCGGTCTGCAAAGCGAAGCGCAAACCAAACGGAAACGCCAACCAAGCCTAGGCTGACCAAGAACAGCGCCAGGTTAAATCGTAGTTGGAGCGCTCTGGCTCGATGGATCAACACTTCATAGGCTGATGAAATGGACTTGGCCTGCTCCCAAGACTGAAATGATCGGGCCTCTGAATTGCGCGCGTTGTACAGGAACAATCCACTTTCCAAATCAATCGGTGCCAGTGCTTCGATCCTGATCGGATTGGCTGATATATAAACCGGCTCACCCTGCCCCAATGACGCCAGTGCAGGGCCTGCAATCATGGTTGGGTCATTACCCTCGGTCAGGTCATAGGACGCCGCGACGCGCAAATTTGCATCATCAATTCGCTGCAAGATTACAGTTTCGTTAAGCTCACGCCCCTGCATTTGGAATGTCACGAATTCAGCGAAATTCTCTTGCGCCAATTCGGTTGGCGTAATTACCTCGAGGCCAGAGAGATAAAAACGAACATCTCCCGCCATAGTGATGGTTTCGTCGCCAACATTACGTTGGTTTTCTTCGTAATAGCCTTGGGCCAGTTCATTGGCATTCTGCATCAATCCTCGAGAATTGTCCGAGAACCAAAAATCCACGCCCGATTGGAACAAGAACGCTGCAAAAGCTGCGACCAACAATGTTGGGACCGCAGCAACCAAGGAAAAGAAGAACACCAGCCGGACATGCAGCCTAGCTGTGCTGCCTGCGGCTCGTCGCAATGCCAGCCGCCTGCCGAGCAACACCAGCAATGTCATCGCCGGGATCAACGTGCTGATCAGCAACACCGCCACTTGTGCCGATGGCAGCAATTGTCCTCCCGGTGGGGCATTGGTGAAGGCAAACCATGTGCTCCAGACCGCCAGAGCAAATGCGATAGCAGAAGCGATCTCTAACCAGCGGAAGAAATTGGCTTTCCGCGTGGCGACCACAAAGCGACGCCACCATCGTGGAGACTTACGGTCTATTGTGGCCAAAGAGGAACTCATCGTTGCTAGATTACAACGCCAGTGTTGCAATCATGCAAGTGTTTTCTCCACAATTGCGTCAAAACGTGCGCGCAAAGCGATCAGGGTTGATGGCCAATTCACTCAATCGTTTGCGCAATGTGTTTCGGTTGATACCAAGCAATTGCGCAGCTCGGACTTGGTTGCCGCCCGTCTCCTCCAGCGCGTGCTCGAACAATGGCTTTTCAAATGCCGCCAAGGCTGAGTGATAGAGAGCGCCTGATTTAGGCTGATTGCCTGACAGCCAATGCTCCAAAGCAGGACCAAAACCCTGGTCTTGGGTCGGGCTTTTCGTAACCGCTTCATCGCCAATAATCTCTTGCAGGTCTTCGGCTTCGATCAGTTCCTTGCGCGCCATCAAAGCGATACGGTAAACCGCGTTGCGCAATTCACGCACATTGCCGCGCCACTTACGAGTTTCCAAAGCTGCGACGGCTTCTTTGGTAATGGCGCGACGGGGTAGGCCCTCCTCAGCTGCTTCGACAAGGAAATGCTTGGTCAAAACATCGATGTCTTGCGTGCGTTCTCGCAAAGGCGGCAGTTCTATCGGGACAACATTGAGCCGATAGAACAAATCTTCCCGGAAAGTCCCGGCTTCAATCATGGGCGCTAGATCGCGATTGGTCGCTGCGATAATGCGAACGTCAACTGCAATCTCCTGACGTCCGCCTACGCGCCGGATCCGACCAGACTGTAACGCGCGCAAGAGACGCGTTTGCGCTTCTGCTGGCATATCGCCGATTTCATCCAGAAACAGAGTGCCACCATTGGCTTGCTCAAATTTACCGATGGCTTGTCCTACAGCGCCTGTGAACGCGCCTTTTTCATGGCCGAACAATTCGCTCTCGATCAGATCGCCCGGAATGGCCGCAGCATTCACAGCAACCAATGGCCCCGATTTACGAGCGCCGAGTTGGTGTATTGCCTCTGCGACCAGCTCTTTGCCGGTGCCCGATTCTCCCGTAACTAGAACGGTAAGATCGTTGCGGAGGACACGCGTAATCATTCGGTACACGCTCTGCATGGCGGGGCTGCGTCCAACCAAAGGCATGCCATCGCCTTCAACCTCCGGCGCATTATCGACGCTGGAATTCTCGCCAACTGCTTGCCCCACAGCACGAACCAATTCGTCCAAGTCAAATGGCTTGGGGAAATACTCAAAGGCTTGTGTTTCGCTCGCCCTGACGGCCGTATCCAAAGTGTTCTGAGCCGACAGAATGATTAGCGGCATATTGGGTGCCGCAGATTTAGCTTCATCCAGCGACGTAATGCCATCGCCATCAACCAGCATCACATCGGTCAACATTACGGCATATGTATGATCAGCCAGCAAGCGGTTGCGGCCCGCGATGCTGTCTGAATGATGGACCACATAGCCTTCATCTTCCAACGCTGCAGTGACGACCGTCGCGATAGCCGCATCATCTTCAATCAATAGGATCTTGGCGCTCATCGGGCATCACTTTCGGGGGCTAGCGGCAAATTGATCCGGAAACTGGTTGTGCCGCGAGGTTCATCCCGGTCGTGGCTGATCCTGCCGCCCATTTCACGCATCAGTTTGCGGACTAAGGCCAAACCAAGGCCTTGTCCTGATTTCTTGGAGGTTACGAATGGTTCGAACACATGTTCGCGCAGTTTCGGATCGATGCCAGCGCCGTTATCGCTGACGGTAATTTCCATGGGAAGTCGCACTTTGCGCCCCAGACTGATCGCACTAAATGCCAATCCGCCGACAAATCTAGTCCTCACAGTAACGCATGGATTGTCAGAGCCAGACATGGCAGCGTCTCGCGCGTTGGAGATCAGATTGATCAACACCTGCTCTAGCGCCTCGCTGCTGGCCAACACATGCGGCAGTGAAGGATCAAACTCTTCAACGATTTTTATTTGGCTGTCACTAGCCGCACGAACGGTGCGAATTGCAGCTTGAGTGACAGCGTGAAGATTGCATGGCGCCACCGGATCTGGTGTGCTGCTGCCCAATTGTTGCATCCGATCGATCAACCGAGCAATGCGATCAACCTCATCGGTGATCATCGTCGCCAGCGATCGGTCTTTGGGTTGGAGTTTGCGTGCGACCAATTGTCCTGCCCCCCTGATCGCAGCCAAGGGATTTTTTATCTCATGCGCCAATATAGCCGGTGCGCCCAAGGTGGCGGCAGCATCGTCATCATCTTGGTTTGAAGCATTATCTCGTCCTGTGTCAGACATGGTTATGACACGCCATCCAGGATGGCTGGTTAGCGGAGACACAGTCATATTGATGCTGATTTCTTTGCCCGAAACCTTCAGCCCGACATCGCGGGCAACCAAGGCAGATTCGTCTGCCACAAGCTTGCTCGTCACGCGGTCACTGGTAAACGCCAAGGCATCAGCAATAGGTCTACCAAGCAGCCGTTTGGCACTGACGCCCAGCATATTTTCAGCCGCTTGATTGATCTCTACAATTTGTCCCTCGGCGTTGATTAGCATCATTGCAAAGATCAAGCCGCCAATCTGAGCCGCTGCATCTGGCCGCTCTTGGACCACCGTCACGCGGCTCGGCGATGCAAAAATGGAGCGTAAAAGCGCTCGACCTCACCCAACACCTCGTCAGCATCGTCGATAAAGTTGGCCCTATTGCGGAACTCTGCCGAGCCATGCATACCCTTTGTGTACCAGCCCAGATGTTTGCGCGCGATCTTGGTACCCACATCGCGACCATAATGGTCGAGCATGCGATTATAGTGTTCAACCAGAACGGCGTATTGCTCGTCAAAATTAGGTGTTTCCAGCATCTCTCCGGTTTTCCACCAATGCATGACCTGACCCAGCAGCCATGGTTTGCCATAGGCGCCCCGCCCGATCATCAAACCATCCGCATTTGATTGCTCCAGCGCGTTTGAAGCGTCTTGGATAGTGCAAATGTCACCATTTACGATCACCGGGATGGAAACGGCTTCTTTGACTGAGCGAACAAAGCTCCAGTCAGCATTGCCTTTGTACATTTGATTGCGGGTGCGGCCGTGAATGGTGATCATTTTGACGCCCAAATCCTCGGCAATGCGAGCCATTTCTGGCGCGTTTAGGCTGGCATGATCCCACCCCATCCGCATTTTCACCGTGACGGGTACATCGACCGCTTTGACGGTTGCTTGCATCAATTTGGTGGCCAAAGGCACTTCCCGCATCAAGGCTGAGCCGGCAAGTTGGCCCACAACCTTGCGCACGGGGCAGCCGAAATTGATGTCGATAATCGCTGCGCCATTGCCTTCTTGCAATTTGGCAGCCTCCCCCATGCTGACGGGATCGCAGCCAACCAATTGCATCGACACAGGCTCTTCGCTCGCATCCCACTCGGCCTTTTGCACCGACTGACGCGTTTCGCGGATGGCCGCCTCACTCGCAATCATCTCGGTCACATTGAGGCCCGACCCATAGCGACGCACCAATGTGCGGAACGGCATATCGGTTACCCCTGTCATTGGGGCGAGCAAAATCGGTTCAGCAATTTCGACATTGCCAATCTTGATCGGTTTCAGAGCAGGCGGAGCCGGAAGCTGTGTCATTTTTCATCAATGCCCAAAATTTGTGCAGCGCATAGTGGATTGCGCATTACCCGTCCAGACCCTAAGCGCGGCAAGCTTATGTCGCATGAAACCGCCAACACTCTCCTGCCCTTTGCTGCGATTATCGTGGCAGCGGGAAAAGGCGTTCGAGCTGGTGGCGAGCTACCCAAACAATTCGCCCCCTTTCGAGGTAAACCGCTGGTTCGCCATTCAGCTGAGGCCTTGTTGGCCGCAGGATGCGATTCACTTTTGGTCGTAATCCCGCCAGGCGCGGAATCGATGGCTCAGAAGGCCTTGGCAGGCCTGAGCGATGTTGAATTGGTGACAGGCGGCGCAACACGGCAGGAATCGGTCCGCAACGGACTGGAAGCTCTTAAGCAGGCCAATCCTCAGCGCGTGCTTATCCATGACGCTGCGCGGCCCGGCTTGGGCGATGCAGTGATAAACCGATTGTTGTTTGCCTTGGATAGCAATGCTGGGGCGATACCCGTCTTGCCAGTGGTAGATAGTCTGGCGCTGGACAAAGCCGGCATGATGGCAGGCACAGCAGACCGCGACAATTTGCGCCGAGTACAAACCCCGCAAGCGTTCCAATTTGCCGTAATCTTGCAGGCTCACCGGGTATGGCAAGGTGAGTTGAATGCTGGCGATGATGCGCAAGTTTTGACGGCAACAGGCCAGAAAGTTGCGCTTGTGAGCGGAGACGAGCGGTTGAAGAAGATCACCTTTGCGGAGGATTTTGTGAGCGAACACAAAGCAAGCAACCGGATCCCCATTCGGGTTGGATCGGGTTATGATGTCCACCGGCTCGTCGCTGGAGAGGAATTGTGGCTAAGCGGCCTGAAGATTGACCATGACAAAGGACTGTTGGGTCACAGCGATGCTGACGTTGCTTTGCATGCTGTGGTTGATGCCTTGTTGGGCGCAATCGGCAATGGCGACATTGGCACACATTTCCCGCCCAGTGATCCACTATGGAAGGGCGCGGCCTCCTCTATGTTCATAGAGCAAGCGGTCAAGTTGGTTGGTGAAGCAGGCTATGCCGTGGGCAATGTCGATCTGACGTTAATTTGCGAGGAACCCAAGATTGGCCCGCATCGGGACGCAATGCGGGAAAAGCTAGCCGAACTGCTTATGGTTGACTTAAATCAGATCAGCATAAAAGCGACAACGACAGAAAAACTTGGCTTCACGGGTCGCAGTGAAGGCATAGCAGCGCAGGCAAGTGTCAGCGTAATCGCGCGCTGAAGCAGGAGCAGAATGAATGGCTAACGATCAACTGCTACCGCAAGAGATCATTGATCTAGCTAGGCGGGTTGTCGAAGAAAACGCTAAGGCTGGGCGTACTGTTGCTGTTGCAGAAAGCTGCACAGGCGGTTTGGTTGCAGCTGCCTTGACCGAGATAGCGGGATCATCCGCAGTGCTGGATCGCGGCTTCGTGACATATTCCAACGAATCCAAGATGCAGACCTTGGGCGTTGCTAGCGACATTATTGAAACTTTTGGTGCGGTTTCGATCGCCTGCGTTTGGGCGATGGCCAACGGCGCACTGAACAATAGCAATGCCGATGTGGCGGTCTCCATCAGCGGGGTTGCTGGTCCAGGCGGTGGAACCAAGCTTAAACCGGTGGGAACGGTTGTTTTTGCCCGGGCCATTCGCGGGGCAGAAGGTGAACCCGAGGGCGAAATGAAGAATTTCGGCGAAGGCACCCGCGCCGAGATCAGGCATCAAGCGACTGTGTGCGCCTTGGAATTGTTGCTGCCATAAAGCACTTCTGCTCTCATTTCGAATGCTTCGACCATCTTGTGGAAGGCGCGGTCAAAATACTGACCTGCAATCGCCTCAAACACCTTATTCTTAAATGAAAAGTCGACACTGAAGAACAACTCGCATCCGCCCTCCGGCAATTGGGCAAATGTCCAATTGTTGTCGAGATCGCGCAATGGACCGTCGATGTAATGCACATCGATGGAATGCGGACGAGATTTACTCACTTTGGATGTAAATTTTTCGCGCAGTGATTTAAAACCGACCACCATGTCGGCAACCATCTCAGTCTCGCTATCTGATCGCACCCGCGTGGCAATCACCCACGGCAAAAATTCGCCATATCGGCCCACATCAGCCACCAGATCGAACATCTGCTCGGCGCTGTAAGGCAGAATTCTCGTCTCGCGATTACTCGGCATCGGTCGGCCTAAGCAGCACCCTGCTTGGCGTTCTGCTTAGCCAGTTTCTCAGCCCTTGCAGTTTTCATTTGAGCGAAGTCATCGCCAGCGTGGTAGCTCGAACGCGTAAGCGGGCTTGATGCGACCTGCAAGAAGCCTTTGGCGCGTGCAATTGAACCATAAGCGTCAAAGCCCTTGGGCGGCACGAATTCTTCGACAGAGGCATGTCGCGGGGTCGGTTGCAGATATTGGCCCATGGTGATGAAATCGACCTCGGCGCTGCGCATGTCATCCATCACTTGATGGACTTCCAGCCGTTGCTCGCCCAGCCCGAGCATGATGCCCGACTTGGTGAAGATCATTGGGTCATGCCGCTTCACCTCTTCCAGCAGGCGGAGCGATGCATAATAGCGAGCTCCGGGCCGGATCGTGGGATACAACCGCGGGACGGTTTCCAGATTGTGGTTATAAACGTCTGGTCCTGCTTCGCAGATTGCCTCAACAGCAGGACGCATCTTCCCTCGAAAATCTGGTGTTAGAATTTCAATCGTCGTTTTGGGTGTGTTGCGGCGCAATGCCTCGATTACCTTTACGAACTGCCCTGCACCGCCGTCTGGCAAATCATCACGATCAACACTGGTGATGACAATGTGCTCTAAGCCCATCTTGGCTGCAGCGATTGCGGTATGTTCTGGTTCAAGCGGATCAACCTGACGTGGCATGCCGGTTTTCACATTGCAGAACGCGCAAGCTCTTGTGCAGACATCGCCCAAGATCATCACCGTGGCGTGTTTTTTGGTCCAGCATTCGCCAATGTTGGGACATGCCGCTTCTTCGCAAACAGTGTTCAGATTCAAATCACGCATCAGCTTGCGCGTTTCCTGATAACCCTTGCTGACAGGAGCGCGCACGCGAATCCAATCTGGCTTGCGTTGGCGTGCTGGGCGGTCGGCAGATGCCGCTGGTGAAACCGGAGTAAGGTCGTTCATGAGGCCCATCTAGTGAATGGCGTTGATAGGCGCAATGGTGCTACTTGCCGTAGGGGTAATGCTGGTCTACCCGATTTTGATATGGGAACGGCTGCTCTCCAGACATTTACGTCTCCCGTCGTCCTTTTCTTCATGTTGGGACTTCTTGCCGCTTTTGCGCGATCAGACCTCGCAATACCCGAAGCCATTGCCAAAGGAATGTCGCTATATTTGATGGCAGCAATCGGGATGAAAGGGTTCGTAAAAGTGGATAGATTGAATGCGGGTGCCGTCGCCGCGAAGAACGCGTGATGGGCACAGACAAAGTGTTTGTGTTGACCATCGCGTCTGAAGAAAAAGCGGATGCATTGGCAGAGAAAATCTCACCTTTGCTTTCGTCACACGGGTTTCTGCTGTCGATGTGGGACGTGCAGGTGATCAGAGGGGAACGTTTTTAGTGCCTGAATTTGCTGAATTGGTGCGTGGTTATCGCCGGTTTCGACAACACACTTACCCCGAACAGCGCGCTCGGTTTGAAGAAACAATTCGAACCGGGCAGCGACCCAAAGTGATGGTTATCGGCTGTTCTGACAGTCGGGTTGGCCCAGAGCATATCTTTGACGTTGATCCTGGTGAGATCTTTGTGCTGCGCAATGTTGCGGCGCTGGTGCCACCATTTGAGCAAACGCCCGGACAGCACGGCGTTTCGGCGGCGATTGAGTTTGCCGTCCAGTTTCTTGAGGTCGCTCAGATCGTTGTTTTGGGTCACGGACGATGCGGTGGTTGTAAGGCTGCGCTCGACCAAAATTTGGCTGAAGCAGCGCCTGGGCAAGGTGGTTTCGTCGCTGGCTGGATAAAATTATTAGACGATGCACGAGAACAAGTTGTTGCGCAGCATGGTATCGAAACACGCGAAGCCGAATTGGCTATGGAATATGCCGCCATCCAGCAAAGCATCAAGAATTTGCGGACCTTCCCTTGGATCAAGCAAAAGGAAGAAGCTGGCAAGCTGAAGCTGCGCGGTGCGCACTTCGCCATCCGTGGCGGTGTTTTGTCCGCCCTTGATGAAACTACCGGTGAGTTTGCCATTTTTGATTGAGGCTGCACGCCCTTGCACCAGCAGACAGTTGGGGGCTAAGCTGCATTGTGGCTTGTCGGTTGCCGCCGCGCACCCCATTACTGAGTAATGGAAGGCAACGAACTCAAAAACATCGCCCTGCTCATCGATGCAGACAACACCACGCCCAATGGGATTGATCCTGTTCTGACCGTCATGGCTGAACTGGGTCAGGTGAACATTCGCCGGGCCTATGGGAATTTTGCCAAAGACAATCTGGCGAAGTGGGACAAAATCACGAACAAATTCGGAATTCGGCCGCAGCAGCAGTTTGACGTGTCTAAAGGCAAGAATGCCACTGACATGGCCATGACCATTGATGCAATTGACCTGCTGTATCAGGGCAAAGTCGATGGCTTTGGTATCATGACATCCGATAGTGATTTTACGCCGCTGGTAACTCGGCTCAGGCAAGATGGTATTTTGGTATACGGTTTCGGTGAGGCAAAAACACCGGAGGCCTTCAAATCAGTCTGCACGCGATTTATTGATATAAAGCAGCTTATCAAGAACAGTGATGCTGACCGTGAGGGGACAAACAAGGACGCCAGCAGCCAGACCGATCAGGCAATCGACGATGAATTGATCGAGTTGATAACCGCGGCCTATTCCGAGACGAATCGCGATGTAGATGGTTTTGCAAAGCTGCAGCAAGTGGGTCAGATTGCGGGCAACCGATCCAGTTTCGATGTCCGTAACTATGGTTTTAAAAACCTGACCCAATTGTTTGAAGCATTGGATAACTTTGCCGTCGATCGGCGGGCAAACAATCAGGTTTATGTGAAACGATTGCGCTAGATACGAAAACGGCGCGAACCCCAATGGGACCCGCGCCGCGCCGTATTCAATCGGTGTGTTCAGTTAGTTTAACTTGCAGGCTCAACTGGCACAGGTGCTGGCGCTGGAGGAGCCGCCTTTTCGGCGGCGTAGGCCGCCCAGAGGCGCGCAATAGGTGAACGCTTGCCTTGTTGTACCTTTGCAAAGGTCTCTTGAGCCCCAGCAAAGTCGCCGGCGTCTGCTTGAGCGATGCCAAGACGGGTCAACACTTGCGAGGTTTCAACACCAGGCATGTTCAAGCTTTTGGCATAGAACTCAGCGGCCTTTGTAACCTCGCCGTAGCTCAGGAATGCATCGCCAGCGGCAACAACGGTCCTCAGCCCTGCAGAAGAACTACGGGCGTCGCGTTCAAGAGCCGGTAATTCAGCCCGATCTGACGCGATGCGGCTCTTGGCCGTGGACAAAGAATCTGCCAGGAAGATGTCATCCCGACTTACGCGTCCCGTAGCATAACCTTGCTGGATCACCGTTTCGACTTCTTTGGGCAAACGCCGCGGATCGGCCGCATCGACGTATTCAATGTACTCTTGCTTTCCAGCAAAAGTATCAAGGCGATAGCCAAGCCGCATCAAGTCCAACATTTCTGGTTGGTCGAAACTACCGAGATTACGGGCGATATTGATCGCATCGCGCCAATTTTCTTGTGAAGAATAGTCTCCGATCCAACCGATCACGAAATCATACACATCAGTCTCTAGCTGATTGTTGTATGCGATACTCAGCCCTCGGCGATACCAAGATTCATCGACTGTCTGTCCAGCTGCTTTACGCTGAGCGATAGCTTGACTAAGGTAGTCGAGCCCGCCTGCGTTATTGCCCTCGCTGAAATAGCTTTCGGCCATCGCAATGCGCATTGAATCTGCGGTTACATTTGCGGTTGTGAAATTAGCATCAATTGCTGCCTGCAAATAGTTGCGGGCACTCGGGAAATCACTTGCACTGTTCGACAGTTGATAAGCGATGAAATTGTACCGACCGGCTTCAGTAGGCTGGACCTTGCCGCTGCTCAGCATCAATTTCATGCCTTCCAATTGCTGAGCCTGGTCACCCGATTTAACCCCGATGTTGTAAACCGCATTGCCAGCGACCATTTTTTCATCTGCAGAACTTGTTACAGCCAAAACCCCCGGAATCAGCGCAGCAGCGCTTGCAATATCTCCGCCATCTGCATTCACGATGGTTTGCAAAGGCTGGTAGGCTGCGATAAATGCCTCAGAATATTCGGGCGTAGCCTGATCCTCTTTTTTCTTCTTTTTCTTCATGGCATAAGCAGGCTCAGCCATGCCGACCATGCTCACCGCAGTGCCGGTGGCCAATGCAATGGCGAGTACAAGATGTGAGGCAGGCTTTGAACGAGCGCGCCGGTTAGCTACGAAAAAACGCATTTGAAGGTCTCTCCTGATGAGGCAATTTGCCTGAAAATAAACATTGGGCGGACGGTGAACGTCGCCACGGATTTCTTTGTTCGAAACGCCATGGACTGGCTTTTTCCAATTTGCAATTCTTCCTACAATTGCGCGGCTGAATAGGTATTGAACGCATGTTTCTGTCAGCCGCACTGCTTCCAGTGACTAACCTAGGTGCTTTATGTGGATAAAGGGCGCGGTTACACTTTTTGTTCCCTCGGTTAGGTGGAGATTTCCGCGCTCAATCCCTACATTGAGGCGATAGATTACACCCTTAAATAGACCGAGATCGGCACTGTTTTGAGCGACGATACAGAAACTCTCACCTACCCTGGCCCAATCGGCGATTTCGAACGCATCGATATCGTTGATGAAATGAAGACCAGCTACCTCGATTACGCGATGAGTGTGATTGTGGCGCGGGCCCTTCCCGATGTCCGTGATGGCCTCAAGCCTGTTCATCGCCGTATTCTGTTCGCCAGCCAAGAAGGCGGTTTCGTTGCTGGTCGCCCTTATCGCAAGAGCGCCAAGATCGTTGGCGACGTGATGGGCAATTATCACCCGCACGGTGATTCCGCGATTTACGACGCGCTTGCTCGAATGACCCAGCCTTGGTCGCTGCGTGTGCCACTGATCGATGGTCAAGGAAATTTTGGTTCGATGGACCCTGATCCACCGGCCTCTATGCGCTATACCGAAGCGCGTCTGGCGCGAGTGGCAAATACGTTGCTCGATGATCTGGACAAAGACACGGTCGATTTCGCCGACAACTATGACGGTTCTCGTTCAGAGCCTCAGGTTCTTCCGGCGCGTTTTCCTAATCTCCTCGTCAATGGCGCTGGCGGCATTGCCGTAGGCATGGCGACCAATGTTCCGCCCCATAATTTGGGCGAGGTGATTGATGGCTGCCTGGCCTATATGGACAATCCGGGCATCACGACCGAGGAATTGATCGAATATATTCCCGGACCCGATTTTCCAACGGCTCCGCTCATTTTGGGTTCAGCCGGTAGCCGCGCCGCCTACACCAAAGGCCGTGGCTCAATCCTTATGCGCTGCCGACATGAGATCGAGACGAGGAAGGGTGACCGCGAAAGCATTGTCCTCACATCGATCCCCTTCCAGGTCGGCAAATCCAATCTGGTCGAGAAAATCGCCGATGCCGCGAAGGAAAAGCGGATTGAGGGCATTTCCGACATCCGCGACGAAAGCTCGCGCGAAGGCGTGCGAGTTGTTGTCGATCTGAAGCGTGATGCAACCGCAGAAGTCGTGCTAAACCAAATCTGGCGCCACACCCCTGCCCAATCATCATTCTCGGCCAATATGCTCGCGATCCGTGGTGGTCGTCCGGAAACCCTTGCGCTCCGCGATATCATCGCCGCATTCATCAGTTTCCGCGAAGAAGTTATCACCCGCCGGACCAAATACGAGCTGAACAAGGCGCGAGACAGAGCGCACATCTTGCTCGGCCTGGTGGTTGCCGTCTCCAACATGGACGAGGTCGTCTCGATCATCCGCAGCTCGTCCAATCCGGCAGCTGCGCGGGCAAAATTGCTCGAACGCGAATGGCCCATTGGCGATATTGCACAATATATCCGTTTGGTCGAAGCTATCGAACCTGATGCTGAGCAGGAAGGCGGAACCTACCACCTGTCCGAACGGCAAGTGAAGGCTATTCTCGATCTGCGGCTCCATCGCCTGACGGCACTGGGTCGCGATGAAATTGGCGATGAGCTGAAAGAACTGTCGGAACGTATCGCTGGCTATCTCGCGATTCTGGCCGACCGTTTGAAACTGTACGCAGTAATGCGCGAAGAATTGCTGGAAGTCCGCGAGACTTACGCAACTCCGCGGGTGTCTGAAATCGCACCTGCCTGGGATGGCTTGGACGACGAAGATCTGATCGAGCGCGACGAAATGGTCGTGACCGTCACCCATGATGGTTATATCAAGCGGACGCCGCTCTCGACCTTCCGCGCCCAAAATCGCGGCGGTAAGGGCCGCGCTGGCATGTCCACCAAAGACGAGGATGCCGTCGCAGAGATGTTCGTCACGTCTACGCACACGCCGGTGCTGTTCTTCTCCACAGCGGGCAAAGTGTATCGCCTGAAAGTTTGGAAACTGCCCGAGGGCGGCCCCAACACCAGAGGTCGTCCGATCATCAATTTGTTGCCATCATTGGATGAAGGCGAGACAATCCGCACAGTCCTGCCTCTACCAGAGGATGAGGACAGTTGGGGCGCGCTGACAGTCGTATTCGCGACTGCGATGGGCAGTGTCCGCCGTAACAGCATGGACAGCTTCAGTAACATTCCGTCCAACGGAAAGTTCGCAATGAAGTTTGACGAGGATAGCGATGACCGTTTGATCGGTGTTGCGCTTCTCGAAGCCGGCGATGACGTGTTGCTCGCCACAAAGATGGGCAAAGCCATCCGCTTCTCTGGCGAAGATGTTCGTGAATTTGTTTCCCGCACCTCAACCGGTGTGCGTGGCATGAAGTTCAAGGAAAAAGGCGATCAGGTCGTATCGCTCTCAATCTTGCATGGCGGCACCGCCACGCCGGATGAGCGCGATGCCTATCTCAAGGCTGCCCCGTGGAAATCCGAGGATGATGCCCCTGCCCTGTCAGACGAGCATGCTAAGATGGCCGAGGAAGAACAGTTCCTTCTTACTGTTTGCGCCAATGGCTATGGCAAATTGTCGTCCGCCTACGAATATCGCCGCGCAGGCCGTGGCGGCATGGGCATCACCAATATCGACAATATCAAACGCAATGGACAAGTCGTGGCGAGCTTTACTGCGACCAAATCGGACCAGCTTATGTTGGTGACCGATCAGGCCAAGCTTATCCGCATCGGGCTTGAAAGCTTGCGGGTGATTGGACGCAGTTCTGCCGGGGTTAAACTGTTCGATGTCTCTGACGGAGAGACGATTGTCAGCGCGGTGCGGATCGATGAACAAGAAGAGCCCGAGGATGCTGCAGAAGAAGC